>VFSW01004246.1_pt1 | contig 21389 bp, 26 predicted proteins | sample 5358111 | NCBI WGS metagenome assembly VFSW01 (sample SAMN11554181, study PRJNA540505) | mine drainage metagenome | isolation source: sediment from site ElyBrook_90M | place: USA: Ely Copper Mine, Vershire, VT | collected 2017
TTCGAAGATGTTCATCCTTCTCTCTGATCTCCTTTTCCTCTTCGCGTTCTAACCTCATCCCCTCCGCCAGAACCCTTAGCAGAGGCGTCCCTTCCCGCCGTCAAGGGTGAAGCTCGCGCCAGCCACAAAACGGCTGCCCTGTGACGGCTCGGTCCTCCTCTGCAGAACAGCTCCGCTACGAGGGGATGAGGTTGTTCTCCCGCTCGTAAAGGAGAAAAGTTATGCAGAGAGTTGAAAAGCACGACATCTACACTCGAATCACGAATCAGATCGTGAGCCACCTCGAGCGCGGTGTGAGACCGTGGGTCAAGCCCTGGAATGCTGAACACGCGGCTGGACGAATCACGCGACCTCTCCGCTACAACGGAAAGCCCTACAGCGGGATCAATGTACTGTCTCTGTGGGCCAGCGCCATGGCACAGAACTTCGCAGCTCCGATCTGGATAACCTTCAGGCAGGCGACCGAGCTTGATGGACACATCCGTAAAGGCGAAAAGGGATCGTTGGTGGTCTATGCCGATTCGATCACTCGCAAAGAGACCGACGAGAAAACTGGCGACGAGGTCGAGCGCGAGATCCCGTTCCTCAAGGGTTACACCGTATTCAATGTCGAGCAGATCGATGGGTTGCCGGCAGTCTTCTATGCGAAAGCTACCCCGCAGCTGGATCCGGTTGCTCGGATCGTGCATGCAGATCGGTTCTTCGCGGCCCTCGGTGCGACTATCGGGCACGGCGGCAACCGCGCGTACTATAGCCTCACAAACGACACGATCCAGATGCCGCCGTTCGTCAGTTTCCAGGATGCGGATAGCTACTACGCGACGCTTGCGCACGAGTGCACACACTGGACTGGGAGCGCGAGCAGGCTCAATCGTGACTTCGGCGGACATCGGTTCGGTAGTGAAGGCTATGCCATCGAGGAACTGGTCGCTGAGCTTGGAGCGGCGTTTCTGTGTGCGGACCGCGAACTCTCCCTGGAACCTCGCGAGGATCATGCATCTTACATCGCAACCTGGTTGGACGTTCTTGCACAGGACAACCGCGCAGTGTTCACGGCTGCAGCACATGCCCAGCGTGCAGTGGAATACATCAACCAGACGGTCACGGCAAACACCGCACCCGTCCCGATGACTTGTGCGACCTGAATGGGCCGCATATGTCCATCGCCTCATCGGGACTCTCCACCTTCAGGCTTCAGCCCAGAGGCCTGCTCAATCGCGCGTTCAAGTTCCGCGATGGTCTGGTCGTCATAATCGAAGGCATACTGTGTCGCAATCCCGGAGGGTTGCCTTCGTTGCGCAGCAGCTCGATCCGCACCTGTCTTCGCAGCAGCCAGAGCGCTCACCATCGCGTGTTGATCGACACGCATATATAGATCGGCCGTCGTGCTGAGATGAGCGTGTCCAAGAATCTCTTGCGCAACTTTAATGTTTCCGGTTGTGTCGAGAACTCCCTGAGCCAATGTGTGACGGAACAAATGCGGATGAACAGCCACACCCGCCTTACGAGCGATGTAGCGCAGTGAAGACTCGAAAGCGGAATAAGAGAGAGGCTTCCCTTGGCCCTTGCGTGCTGCAGTCCAGAGAGCGTTTATCTCCTTCGAAGCGGAACGTTCGGCGTCCAGGTACTTGTCCAAGAGCGGCCAAAAATCATCGGTGACGGGCACGCGATGTTCATCGCGTGCGCCCTTCAAATGCACGGTAATCGTGCTCCTGTTGCGGTCGATGTCATCCAGAGTCATGCCCAAAACGCCGTGCCGACCAGCGAGCGAGTTCCAGTCACCGATGCGCTGGCCGGTACGACTAAGCAGCGTCAGAATCGCCTTATCGCGCCAGGAACATGCCGTGTCAATTAGTCTCTGAACCTCGGACGGGTCTAGACGTTGAGGAACAGTCCGCGGCACGCGTCGACGAAACCCATCCCGGTGGGGTCGATGCTGTGGCAAATCGCGTCCCATCATGCCGTGACGCGGGGAGTCAGCGAGTGGGTTCCCAGATGCAGGGTTGACGCGGCTATTCCACGGGCCGCGACCATCTTCCGTGTCGCAGCGAATGCAGTAATCAAAATATGAAGACAGGACGCTGATACGGTGGTTGATAGTGCGCGGCTGTCGCGCTTTCCGTACCCGATCCGACGCTGTGGCGCCCTGCCGACGGCCGCGCGCGAACTCGGCGATGTAGCTGCCGACAATCTGGCGGGTCACATGGTCTGGATCTCCGCCAACGTGCTGCAGCCAGTTGAAGAAATGTGCGAGCCCGATCGCATAAGCACGCTGCGTATAGGCAGAGCAATCACGCTGGTTCAGTTCAATCAGGAACTGATCGCATGATCCGACGCTCACACCTCGTGCATTACAGACCCGAAACGCGGCACTGAATCCTTCCGACACTCTCTGGGCTCCATAAATAGCCATAACAGCCATTTTCCTCGGCTGCGATCACCGGAGCCCTGAGGTGTATCGCGCGTTGCTCGGGCGCGCAGAATCTCGGCCGCAAATCACGAGATAAGACGTTGCTGCTACGGATGGAGAACCTGTTCCTTCGTTGCCATGGAAGGTGCAGGGCGATTGCACGGAACTGCTTCCGAATGCGGAACGGGCATGTCATCAGCTTGGAATCGAGCTTGAATACAAGATCATCACGGATGGCGCAGAAGGCTACAGCCTTGGCGGCAAAATCCAGATTAACGAGACGCTGAGCAGCAGCGAGCGTGTGGCTGTGATCATCCATGAGCTGGGCCACGAGCTGCTACATAAGGATGCGGAGACCCGAAAAAATACCACGCGCCAGCAGCGAGAGCTGGAGGCGGAGTCTACCTCGTTCGTCGTACTATCGCATTTTGGAATTCAGCATGGCAGCCCGTTCTACCTGGCCACCTACGATGTCACACCCGAAATGCTCACTCAATCACTGGCGACGATCAGCGCCGCCGCGAAACGGATCATTGAATTGATCGAAAAGGATCTCCCCGCAGCGGCGAGTGAAGATGCACCAGAATTGCTCGCAAGCTAATCGGGCGCGGATTGGGCCAAACGTTCCGGCCCAATCCGCGATGTTTCCCGCGAATCGGCCAGTTTTTTGCCACCCTAGCGCATAACTGCATCGAGAATTCTTCTGGCGAGCCCGACGCTGTCAGCTATGACCGATGTCAGCCGGGGCGATGGCCTGCTGATGTCCTGATCTCTCGCCAGCCGGATCGCCGCAATGATCGAGGCGGCGATCACCAGCGTCGAAGCAAATCGATCCGCCGCTGTACGTCTCTGCTCTTCCATCGCCTTCTTTCGCTCCTGCTCTTCGCGAGCGATCGCCCGCCTCATCAGGCCCACGGATCACCTCACACCTCGGACCCGCTGCACCGTGACCTCATGGGATAGTCTTCCCTGAAAAATTTCTGCCGGCAAGTAGCGACGCCTTTGGTCGCAGAGCGGGCACACCGCGATTATCCAGTCATCCGGCACAGTCTCCACCGGTGCGGGAATGTTCTCGTGACAGGCCTTGCAGGCGATGACAAACGGATACAGGCCGGAAGTCAGGGCGGGAAACATGAGGATAGTATAGGCGAATATACGGCGAAAATATCAAGGGACTTGTATTCGCAACAGCCACAACCTCTTAGGCACGTTCTCAGCGAAAACTTGCGCGGGCATCTACAACCAAGGAAGGTCGCTCGCCTCTGCAAGATCTATCCCATCTACCATGAGCAGAGCCTCTGTGAGGTGGCGTAAAATGGCCCTTTCCGACCTGTCACGCTCGAAAGATTGAGGTTAGCGCATCCCCAGGACCAGTGCGATCCTAGTAGCGCCTGGCAAAGTCTGCCCAGAAATGACTACTTCTGACCAAATCGCAATCCTCGCAGCAATCAAAGACGATTCCGTCGTGGATCTGCTCATGCGGGAGTACCAGATTCTGCAGGAGAAGATCGACAAGATTGGTGGTTTCCGATTCACGATCAAGGGCTGGGCATTGACTCTGGATATTGGGGCAGTCGTCGCCGCATTTGCAACATCGTTGGACCGGCATCTGTCTGTTCTTTTGGTTCTTGGCGTAGTGGGAGCATTGTGGCTCCTCGAATTGAGACAGACCCACCTCAGCGAGATTTTCCAGAATAGGGCGTTTAGGATTGAAAAAGTAATCATGCGACGCCTTACAGCGCACGGTCTCCGACGTGCCGACGTCGCCTTGTTGATGGGTGTGCCAGGGATCGCCGGCGAGATTCGATCTCCTCTCGAATTGCGAAGTCTCGCTCCCAGTCGGAGACGTGGGCGTTTAACTAGGTGGCTTCTTCGCCTGCAACTGATCAGCTGGGTTCGACGCTCAGGCTGGCGCAAGAAGTTAACCGTGTCAGATTTCTACTTTTACTTTCTTCTCTGGGTTGTGGCTTCTCTATTCCTCTGGTTTCACAGCGCGCCCAAAGATCAGAACAGACAGCAGACCCCCTCCGGACACGTCCAGAAGATCGTGATGTATTGCGATCCAGCGCGAGCGGTGTGGCATGGAGGCGCCATATGGCACGCAAGCGCAGAGTAAAGAAGGATCAATTCGACGCCTTGCTAGATATTCTCGGACGTATCGAAAATGAACTCCCCACCCGGTTCATCACCATTTCCGAAGACGGCGAAGAGGAGGCTTACGAAATAGAAGATTTTGAAGGAATTGAGGTGAGCACAATTGAAGTGGCGATAGACGAGGCGATCTCCGAGTACCAAAACGCCAAAGTCTTTCCCAGAAAGAAAAAGGGGGAATTCGGCTTAAGTGAACTATTCGAGTTTTTCCTTGGCGAACACGAGATGGTCGATCTAGTCGTCGAACTTGAGACAGCACTCTCTGGGTACCGAGACTTGATCAGAGAAGATGACGTCGAATCAGCCTCCGAGTTGATATCGGAAATCTGTAGTGGACTCGAAAAGGAGATCAGAGATGCCGGTCTCAAGAACTGAAGTTCTTAGTTTGAGAGAGCGCGTTCAGAGGATCGCAAGAAATGAGCGCTTCTCACTGAAGGATCTCCTTTCGGGATCTGCTGATTTGATCGTATTTGGCTCGCGCGCAGCCGGGCTTGAGCGAGTCGATTCGGACCTCGACATTCTGGCCATCGGGCCGCTGAAGCTACCAAAGCGGAAGGGGCTCATTGATCTCATCTGCGTATCTGAGCCAGATGCACACACTCTAGCCTGGGAGCATTCTGAGATATTCAGACACGTTGAAGCATACGGAATTAGTCTGATGCATGAGCGCCCCTTGATCAATGTTGTTATTGATAAACATGCTGCGAACCGAAAACGACATAGGATCGAGAGTTTGATTCCGAAGCTTATGAATAGTTGGGATGCTCTGAACGACGGCTATAAAGCCAAATACCTTACCAAGGTGCGTCGTGAATTCCAGCGTTACAAACTGCTGGATTCTGGACTACCAGTGCCTCCCACTGCTGTCTTGGACTCGCAAATTGAATCTCAACGCGCGTTCGACAGCACGCTCGAGGCGATATTTCAGGAGTTATGCAGGGATGATCTTGCGAAAAACGAAAATGCCCGACGTTTGTTTCTGAACGAGGCGTTCCGCTTGCGCGGACTTTTGGCGGGGAATACCGCGATCGTGGCTTCGAAGTAGCCCGGTTTTCTGAGAACGCGCGAACGTGAAGCGGAAACCACGGTGCTTACAATCCGCTCGTTGACCGTGGCGTTAGGACCGTCGCCAGCTCCTTGGCAGCAGCCCGACAACATCGGCTGAAAGCCCATCACTTTCCTGATTGTGGACTAGCGACGACTACGCGGGGCCATAACTCGTAATTGGGTGGCAGCATTTCCTTTATGGGGTGTCGGATTCCATCCAAAAGCATTTCCCACGACTGAAAGCACCAAGCGTATTGTCATCAATGCGATCGCAATAGCCGAGGCCAAGACAAAGCTAATGAAATAGGAAATCCAGAACATCGCTTGACCTCTACCAATGCCTCCCGAGCCAGAAGCCGCCAGCGAAAAGACCAGCGCCCGCCAATAGGCCGGCCGCAAAAATGCTCCAAAGCAGACCGCTCCAGGCTCCGGAGAGCCTGACGCGAAAATCTCTCGTCACGGCGGCGAGTGCGCCTTCGGCCAACTTCATCGAGTCGTTAAGCTTGCCTGTCACCCACGTTTCCATTTTGGCCTGGCTGATTTCGAGTGCTCGCCCTAGTTGCGCCTCCATGATTTGCGCGGTCACAGCGCCGAATTTTTCCCTCGTTTCCTCTGTATAGCTTTTCAGGATTGCCTCGCCGGCAATGGCATCATGCAGGTTGGCCTGAACATCCTCCAGAAGCTGACGCGTCTCAGCCGTTGCATTCTGGACGGTCACCTTCAACTCGCGAGCCGCGATGTCGGAAATCTCTCTGGTTACACCCCGCAGCCGATCTTGCGCCGCAGCCGACGCGACGAGGCCGGCAGCGATATTTTCCATCGCTCTGCATTCGACCACGGTCAGCTTGTATCGCAACCACTCGGGATCTTGCGGGTCCATCTTCGCGAACTGCTGGATAAGGTCGAGCAGAACGCGTTCCCTCGCTTCGCCTTCGGGAAACGCCAGGAAGACAAGATCACGAATCCAGTCGGTCGAACTCGTTTTCAATTCCGCTGTGGATGAGTTCATGGCAACAGGACCCTCTGGACCGTGGCGAATTCGTTGAATGCGCGAAACCGGTATGTTCGGGCGCGCAGCATCATGTCCGGTGCCCTCAATTCCGGTGCCTTCGCTTTCCGGTCCCCGACTGCTGTAAGCGTGTCACAGGCGATCCGCATGAACTTCTGGAGATCCGGCCTGCGAGCGTCCATGCGGATTTCCATTGGAGAGAAAGCCCGTCGAAACGCTGAAACAAGTTCTGCAACCGCCGGACTTTCCCACGCAGAACCTGCATCTTCGCGATGATGATTGTGAACGATCAGGTAATCGACGCCATCCTGTAGCGCTTCACCCCAATCGAGAACTGACCGCGCCGACGCAATGTCGGTATCAACCACGCCGATCGCCGTCCAACGTAGTGGGATTCCCGAATCCTGCATGACGCGGTAAAAATCTCGAAACCACGGAATCATCCGATGGCCTTGCGCCGCGCCCATGTCTGCCAGAACGATATCCGCCTCTGAATCCAGCGACACTCCAAGCAATTTGTCGTAGGTCCAGTTCTCCAGGGCCGGCAACTTGTGCGCATCAGGAAAGAACGAGAACAGAGACCCCTCAGCTTTGTTGTCGGGGTCCATATCGAACATGGCCACCTTGAACCCGTTGCTGGCATACCACTCGGCCAGGGTTGCCATAACCGTTGTTTTACCTACGCCACCTTTTCCCGCCATCGGGAAGACGACCCGCTTCGGTTTTAGATCTCCAGACCAGTCGCCATTCATCTCGGCGGTTCGAATGGCTGATTCGTGAACAGCTTGGGCTTGATCTTGCTCGCTTCCCGCCGCCGATACTCCTCCGCCTCCCGATCCAGTCTCGCCGCTACTTCTTCTCTCTGCTGCTGCCATGCTGGTTTTCCCCTCTCCTGAATTTCATCACTGCCCGAGTTGCTCGACTCCCAATGCGTTGGTACTCTTTCTCCCCTCTGGGGGCGGAGGTTATCTTGCACGTTTGTTTCGGCAGACCGCGACTCGCTTTGGCGTAGTCCAACGATCCGGCCGCATGTTTTGCAGAACTGCGGGTAGCTTCCCTGATACCCGTGTTCAGACAGCACCCTCCATATTTCCTTCAATGTCAGCCCACTTCGGTACGCCGCGATCAGTTCGACCGTGAGCCCCCTTAACAACCGCGCACGCAGATGTGCCGCGCTCCTGATGCCGGAGAATTTCACGATCAGTGCGTCAAGTTCGGCGGTGCGCTCCCGTACTGGCGTGTCCATTTCAATATCACAGTGCCAGATAAACGCGAACAATGCAAGAGCCGAAGCGATCTAAAGCGCGCTTACCCGACACCAAGCGAGATTTCGACTGTCAGAGCTACAAGAGACCGATGTGCGCGCCCTCCAATCTCGGCTGGGCTCGGTTTGTCTCGCTTGGTCTCGCTTGCAGTTGCAGCCGCAGGCTGCACTTTCGGGCCGGAGGCCTCAAAGAGGTAGGCTGCTCGCAAGCAGCCGGTCTCAACTGGCATAGCGGTAGTGGAACATAAAAGGTGTGATTCTATTTAGCGGCTCTTCCTTGTCTATCCGGTTACGTCTTCTGGCCTTAGATGCGATTCATTTTCGACCGATGAAAAGGGAAAGTGAGTCAGATTGAAATCGCGAGGAAGTCTTGTAGTGAAATGCACATTGCTGTACTATTCGCCCTGTGAACACTCGCAAGAGATCGGAGAGCGTGCAATACACTCTGCGGCTCAGTCGTGCCCAGGCCGAGCGTTTCGAGAAGATTCAGTGCGACTTGAACGTCACGAGTAAAAGCGATGTGTTTGACTATCTGGTCACGTTTGCATCGGCCAAACGGGACGATCAGGAGATCCTCTTTTACTCACTGATCGACCGGTTAGGGGAGATGATCGGAAAGAGACTTCAGCATGTCGAAACGGTGAATCAGTTGCATCTGGCTCTGACCGACACCTTTATCAAATATGCGGTTAGCGCCCTCCCTGATGTCCCTGCTCAGCTTCTCGAAGCCGCGAGATTCCGCGGGACACAGATTTACGAACGGATCAACATAACGGCTGCCCGCGAATTCCAGCGCCGGCGAAAGAGAGATGCATATGAGCCTTCGTCCCTCGGCATTGATGAGGAGACCGAGGGCTTGGTATAGGAGAGCGACTGTGGCCAGATCGCCCCGTCTGTTTTTATCGAAGCGAGAAGCACGGCAGGATACTGCTGACGCACCATCCGCCAGACTGAGGCCAGGGCGTGTCCGAAGGCTGACTGCCAGCCCAAGGACTGGCAGCGCTAGTCGTCTGCTTCGCTTGGCACGTTCTGTCAGCAGAGCCACAAGTAAGCGATTAGGCCAGCGAAATACCGTACAGAGGCATGAAGGAGCAGTCAGGCAGTTTCAACGGCGGGCGATCGTAAACGTCAGGTACTCCAGCTCCCGCGTTAAAGGGGCGTGGAAGGCGCACGGAAAATACCTGGAACGAGAAAGTGCCGCCGGCAGGTCAGACGGAATCGGACATGAACGTCTTGACGGCAGAGGCGAAGAGTCGCTCCACTCCATCACAGACCAATGGCAGCGGGCTGGAGACACGCGCCTGTTTAAGATCATCATCTCCCCCGAGGACGCCACCGGAGTCGATTTCAAGGCCACGTCAGAGGATATGGTTCGCGCCCTGGAGCTGCGAACGGGCGAGCGCCTCGAGTGGGTCGGGATCGTACATAGGAATACGGACCACCCTCACGCACATATCGTTGTGCGCGGGCGGTCCCGATCCGGCAACCCTCTGTTCGTCCAGCCCCGTGTGATCCGTGAGGTACTACGCGACGAAGTCCAAAGATCGCTAACACGCCAGCTCGGCCCACGCACCGTGGCCGACGTTGCACGGCAACGAACCTCCGAGATCACGGCGTTTCGAGTAACGAGCGCCGATCGGAACATGGCGCGGCAGATTGCGCGAGGCGCAGAATTCTCCCCCATCAGTCCGAAAGATGAATTCGAACGGCGTCGTTTGGTAGTTCTGGCCGGCTTCGGCCTTGCCCGACAGGAGCATAGTGCCTGGCTTGTACGATCGGATTTCACAAAGCAGCTCGGGCAAATGAAGGACTTGCAGGATCGCGCTCGGATTTTGTTCCGTAGTGGCGCAGCCATAAGCGATCCTCACGCTCCAATGGAATTCGGAACGCAATCGCGAAAGCTGATTGGAAGGGTGCTCCTCAACAGCGAGGACGAACGGACCGGCCAACTGCAAACCGCGTTCGAAACCTTGGATGGCAGGGTGGTGATCCTTCGCCATGATGCCACCCTGCGATCAGCTTGGACGCGAGGCGATCTCAAGGCGGGCAACATCGTGTCCATCGATAGCTTGAAGAGTGACCCGAGCCGTCTTTATGCGGCCGCACTGGGGGATTCAGAGACCATTCTTCACGATTCGAAGGCACTCGACGGAATCGCGAAACGCGCAAGAACGATGGGCCTGATCGTGTCTGAGAACGACAAGGGCTGGATGGGCGAACTTCGCCGCGCGATTCGCCATAAAGAATCCGAGATCGCCTATTGACGGTCTGAATCGCACAAGCTTCCAGGTTCGATTCGCGCTTTAGTGAAATGTCCATCGCTTTAGAGGAGAACACAGATGCGGAATGCTCAGATGGCACCGCCGGGTTATGTCCTACCCAAGCGTCCCGGCTGGCAAGGTGGTTGGAATTTCAAAGCAGTGTGCGGAGCTGTGGCGGTTTTTGTGCTCACAGCGTCTGCCACCACAGAATGGCTCGCCGCGAGACTTGGCAATCCCGTCGAAATGGGAGAGCCCCTCATTTGGTTTAGAGGCGTTGGCGTTTTCCAGCCATTCGCTGGCATTCGACTATGGAGTCGATATGCCGCAAGTAGACTGATCAGCTCCGGGGTGCGCCGGGACATTTGGATTGCATTCGCCGCAACAGTCATCCTTGGCCTGTTCCTCGCCTGGGTGTCCTACTGGTTCCTCTCACTCATCAGAGACCGCAAGGATACCGACAGCCTCCAAAACTTGCACGGCTCGGCCAAATGGGCAGACAAGAAAGCCATCGTAGAGCTTGGACTGCTCGACGCTACAGACGGCGTGTACATCGGCGGATGGCGCGATCCCAATACTCAGGAGCTCCGCTATCTCATCCACTCGGGAGCGGAGCCAGTCCTTCTGTTCGCTCCAAGCCGCTCGGGCAAGGGTGTGAGCGCGATCGTACCGTCTTTGTGCCAGTGGCGCCAAAGTGTTGTCGTTTACGATCTTAAAGGCGAAAACTGGGATCTGACCGCAGGATTTCGACACAAGATCGGCCAGCGGGTACTCAAGTTCGCGCCGACTCTGCCCGAGGAGAGCTGCTGCTACAACCCTCTCTCAGAGGTTCGCTGGGAGACTGACCACGACGTCGGCGACGTACAGACCATCGCAAATGCGGTCATCCGCAATGGCGGCGAGAACACTCTGTACCAGCACTTTGAGGATGCCGCCGTAGACCTTGTGTCGGCGGGCATTTTGCATCTCGGATACTTCTTCCGCCGTCTCGATCCGCCGCGCGAGGTCACGCTCTCTGATGTTCTCGCTCTCTACTCGCTCCCAGGAAAAGACATCTCCGACACCCTCAGGCAGATGCAAGCCGAGACGCACGATCCTGGCGGTAGGTCCGCGCCGCGGCTCAATTGGAAGGACATCAATGGCCGTCCGACAGTGACTCATCCATTTGTGGCTAAGGCCGTTCAGCGCCAATTGAATCGGGCTGACCGGGAAGGCGCAAGCGTCCAGTCCAGCATTGTCACTCCGATGACCATATACGACGACCCCATCGTGCAGAAGACGATCTGCCGTAGTGATTTCAAAATCAAGGACCTCGTTTATGGCGAGAAACCTATGAGCCTGTACCTGAAAATCCCGCAGCCGGACCGGGACCGTCTTCGCCCGCTCGTGCGCCTCGTCCTTCAACTGATCTTCACTCGGCTCATGGAGCAGCCGGCCAAGGATCGTCACCATTTGCTGTTGATGCTGGACGAATTCCCGGAGCTGAAGAAGATTCCGAACCTCGCTGCTGCGATGAGCCTGATGGCCGGCTACAAGATCAAACCCTATCTAATCGCCCAGACCCTTACGCAGATTCGCGAAGAGTACGGGGAGAACGAATCCATCACAGACAACTGCTACATCAAGGCTGCCTTTCAAACCGACAACCTGACTACCTGCAAGAGCCTGTCCGAGTTATCCGGCAATATGACGATTGAAAAGGAAACGGTGAATTACAGCGGGCAGAGGACGGACCTCTATTTGAAGCACATCTTTCGAAGCGTCGAGCAGGTTCAGCGACCGCTTATCACCGTCGATGAGATTCGAAGAATGAAGCCGCCTCGGAAAGCCACGAATGATCCTGACAGCAGAATCATCGAGCCCGGCGACATGCTCATCTTCATCAATGGCGTCGCCCCAATTTACGGCACACAGAGTCTCTTCTTCTTGAGTAAAACCCTCTTGGCGAGGACAAAGCTTCCACCGCCGCGCTTCAAGACGGCAGCCGACGAGCCGTCGCCGGCCAAAGAAGCCGCGCAGTTCTCCCTAAACACAGCAATTGTTGCAAAGCAGGCAATCGAGGAGGCCATCCATGGGCAGCGCAATGAGCTCTAACATCACTCACCAAGCAGGCAATCTCACAGACAAACCCACCATCGACCGCGTGGGCAATCGGGAATTCGTGCGAGCGCGGCTGGCGCAGAGCTGGCAGTACGACACACAGGGCAAGACCGTGACACATCGGCAGTTTCTGCCGTTGGTATTCTTCGGTCGCAGCATTCAGGCCGCTCGCCATTTTGAGAAGGGTGACAACATCCATGTCACGGGTCAGCTAATCCGTCGCGAGATGCCAAGGAAAGGCGACGAATCCGACAGCGGCAAGAGCCCATCCACGGTTTGGGAAATTCACGTAACCGACGCCCACCGCATTTCAAACCTCACCTCAGACGAGGAACCACCCATGCACCAAAACGAAATGCGGCGTGCGCAGTCGCCTTACCAGCCCCCGGCCTACCTCCAGGAGAGCGTTCATGATTGGCCACTTTGATACGAGCAGAGTGATCAAAAGGGCGATTCGAGTTGCACTCTTGCTCGCAACCGGCGCTGTGATCGCAACGGTCGCGTTCTGTGAGTTCGGCTTCGTCTTCAACTTCACTCATTCAGCGCCGTTCGGTATCTACCGGCAAGCATCGGAGCCGACCGTTGATACCCGCAAGAACTCACCGTACGCTTTCTTTTGTCCCGATCAGCGTTGGCCAGGTCTCAACAACAATCCCAATACGCGGCGGAGTGTGGGCACTTGCCCCGACGGCTACGCCGCGCTCCTGAAGCCCGTTGTCGCCTGGCCCGGCGACGTAGTGACGACTGCGCCTGGCGGCGTTGTCGTGAACGGAACACTGGTTCCCAATTCATCGCCGCTGACCCGCGATTCACTGGGCAGAGAACTGCATCCATACCCTTTCGGTACCTACCAAGTGCCGGACGGCCAGATTTGGGTCGTGAGTTCCTATAGCTCCAGGAGTTTCGATTCGCGCTATTTCGGTCCGGTGCCATTGCGAACCGTCAGGGAGTGGGTCCGCCCGCTCATCACCGAACGATACAAAGCGCACTGAGTGCCGCCATCGAGTTGCGACATGTTCACATTCAACGGTAAACAGCCTCCACCGCAATCAAGCCGCAGCCGCGCCGCCTGCCGCCTGGTCATCCTGTTCGCCGCCGCGACCCTCATTGGCTTTTTGGGATGGAGCGGCGTTGCGCGCTTAAGCTGGATCTCACTCCTCTATCCGTTCCTGTATCTGCAATCGCGCTCAAGGTTTGAATCACTCTCTGCCGCGTTCTACTACGCAGGAGCCACTTGGAGCGTCATCCCAGGCTCCGCCGTATTCTTCGGAAGCGACGCGAGCTTCGCGCTTCCGTTCCTTCTCTTCCTCGGCTGCATTGCGCTCGGCAGCTTGCCCTGGATTCTGCTTTATCGCCGCCGATTCGTCGAGATGTCCGCAATCGCCGCGTTGGCAGTTCTTGCCCTCCCGCCACTCAGCTTTGTGACCGTCGCTCACCCCTTGGTCTCAGTAGGGCAATGGTTTCCGGCAACAAGATGGTTTGGAATTCTCCTGCCGCTGCTCGCAATTCTCCTCTACCGCTGGTTCGGGCCACGTTACACCGCGGCAGTGCTACTGGCGTCGTTCGTGGTCACTCATGCCAGGTGGATTCCACCGGCCACAGACCCTCACGTTGCTTCAATCGACACATATTTCGGAGGAACGGCGTTTGTACCCCGTTCCCCATTTGTGCTCTACCAGCAGGAGCGCGTGATTCAGAGTGAAGCTCTCAAGCACCCCAACTCTATCGTGTTGTTCCCTGAAACCGCTGTACCCGCGTGGTCCAGAATGACTGACGTTCACTGGAGTGACACGTTCCGCGCCCTGGAGCAACAGCACACAACCCTCCTGCTCGGCACCACGGTTCCTGTTCCAGCCACAGAAGGCAGTCGCAATATTCTGCTCACGCGCGGATTCGGTCCGCACTTTGCCTACGTGCAGCGCATCCCGGTTCCTCTAGCCATGTGGCACTTTGGCGGCAAAGATGGCTTTCCGCTGATGCTCCACTTTCCACCAACGATCCGTGTGCTGAATCAACACGCTGCCGTGCTCATGTGCTATGAGCAGCTTCTCGTTTGGCCAGCCGTGCAGTCTCTCGCCCGCGACCCTGACATGCTTCTGGCCCCCGCCAACGACTACTGGGCTTCAAAGACTCCTATTCCGGCAATTCAGCACGAAGCAGCGAAGAATTGGGCTGACCTTTGGGACATTCCTCTTTACGAGGCGCGAAACGAATGAAAACCGCATGCATCGCTATCGCGGTTCTTCTCGCAGTGCGAAGTCACGCTGAGATGCTGAATCTCCGCCAGCTTCGTGACCGATGTGCGCCCATAGCGCCACTGGCCACGTTGTCAGCAATCGTCAACGCGGAGTCGAGTGCAAACCCCATTGCTCTTCAGCTCGATTTTCCCGGTAGGCTACTTCGCCAGTGGCAGCTTCCTCCGGGAACACTTCGCCTGATGCGTCAGCCCAGCAACGCGAAGGAAGCTCTCGAATGGATCGACTACCTAAACGCGTGGCACGTGTCGGTGGATGTCGGCCTAATGCAGGTGAGCACCGACGAAGCGGCACGCCGGCACGTCCCGGCAGCGGCGCTGCTTGATCCCTGTACGAACATCCGGACCGGATGGGCGATCCTCAGCGACGATTATCAACTTGAAGTGAGGACCTCCGGTCCGGGACAGACGGCGCTAGAACACGCCCTATCGCGCTACAACACCGGCGACACGAACCGGGGAATCGACAACGGCTATCTCGCTCGCGTGATGGCGGCCCTCAATCGCCTGCCCGGTGTGTCCGATCCAAACCAGTCCAAAAACGCAGAGCACCGAGGAGGCCAGCGTGATCGAGCCCGAAGATCTCATAATTCCGGACACAGCCGTACATCGACCCGAATTCGCGATTCCCGCATCGGAAGCGGTGAATCACACGACGCTGCAATCGATAGCTTCCAAATTGACGGCCCTTGAGTCGACGCCGGTCATCGGCGCGTTCGATGCCAATCACCTTCAGCAGATTCATGCCCGCATCTTTGAGAACGCGCTTCCAGAAGCGGGCCAGCTTCGAGCGCCTCGACCATCATCGCTGTCATCCTCATTGGATAGTCTCTTCGACCGACTCGCCGGAGAAAATCGGCTCAAAGGGTCGGAGTTGGACGCATGGTCGAAGCGGGCCACGCATTATCGGCATGAAATCGAACGAATCAATCCATTCCATGAGGGCTCTGATATCGCGTCGGCCGAGTTCCTTCGTGAACTCGCGATGGAGAACGGGATCACACTCCGCTGGGCGACAGCGTTAGCCCAGTCCCCAGACGCCGAACTTCAGATGCAGGCTCAAAGGCTTCAGAGCGAGAACCTGCGGCGGCTGCTGATACTCGCAGTGGACCCAGACCTTTCCAAACGCAAAGCGATACCTGGATGGGATCGATGCAATTCTGTGGAATGGTTCCTGCTCCCGTAGGTTTATCCCCGCTTTCGCCTATGTCTGAGCCGTCTTGGTGAACTGGCCGGGTGGTACTCGTTCCCAGCGGGCAAGCTTTTCTGAGATTTTATGCGGGTCGACTCTCATCCACTCATCCATCACAGAGGGATCAGGAGGGCCATAGCGGTAAACGTCGCCTGTTGCGCCATCGAGATACCATTCACAAACTTGCCCATCGCCCCCGACTGGCGCCGGTAACTGCCTCACTGCTCCAACTCGAATCAGAGTTTCGAGTCTACGTTTGAAAATCCGCCAGTGCATGTTGTACAGGATGACGTCATTCTCGACAGTGAGAGTCTCCGTGATCGAGCCGAGTCCTCCTGACGCTTCTGACGAAATCCTAGTCGGTTGGAAAGGCTCGCCTGAATAGAGGCACCAATACCAATCTGGGGCCGTAATCGGCTGCGCATTTCTGCCCTCGTGAGGAAGCACACCCGCCACATCGTTCGGTCCCTTCCCATTCGGGTACCGAATAAAATCGACTGCGTTGCCGGTGCCATACGCTTGTCGCTCTCCATCGGAGAAAACCACCGTGAAGATCGTGTATCCCATTCCGGACTCGCCATGGTCGTAAATCTGGTTTGCAAACCTAGCAGGTAGCCGGGTCGGACTGTCCTCTACCTTCCCCACATCCTCAATTTTGACGAATCTCTTGCCTCGATCATCCTCGGGATATACACCCCACCACCGCAAGTAAGGCATTTCCGGCTCGATGTACACAGTGTCGAGAACCCTTCCGTCCTTCAGCGTGACGCGACAGGGAAAGTACCACAGCTCATCGTTGCCGCTCGGGACGATGCCGAGCAACGCTTCTCGGATGTGGTCTGGGAGAGAAGGATACCGTGACATGAGTCACCCTCGTCGTCAGATCGAGATTTTGATAAACAGCGATTCTACAAGGTGAGGCAGATGGTTCCGCATATCACAGGGATGAGTGAAGCCGACATTTAACGAACGAGAGCGGTTAGGCAGCCCACTCAGTAGATGTTCAGACCCGATGGGATGCGTGTTCCCGGGAGAATTTTCTCAATGCCGATGCCAGTCTGCATCGCAATAAGGAGCCGCAGGGCCGGGAATACACCCCGCTCCGGCGAACTGCCGTGTGCACTCGCAAAGGTCTTGTAGTTGCGCGCTATGACAGCCTTGGCGAGATCGCCCACTGTCTGGAGATTTGCTGGAATGGTTCGGGCGGGGTACAGCATCGCCGCACGAAGCGCGAGCAAGGTCAGGACAATCGAACTAGTGGCGATGATGCCGCCACTAATCCGAAGGCCCATGAAGAAACGCGCATAAATCAGAAGAGACACGGGCAATATAAGACATAGGAGCAAAAGCCATGACGGCAAGTTCAATCGGGGCAGTTCCAATCCAAGCTCCGACTCAAGCGAAGCCCATTGCAAATGACGTGTCCGCCATGGCAACAGATCTTGAATTTGCGTGGTTGGCCGCACGGAAGATCGAGGTGTCTCGGTCACATTCTGAAATGCGCGGCGCAACCTGTTGAATGCCACCAACGATAGGCACGAGTCTTCAAGTGGATACTTTGCTAGACCATCAATCCGTTGACTCAGCTCCATGATGCTGATCCCGGCCAGATCGTGATAATCGCCGAGGTCAACGCCGAACGACTGTTCAATCAACTCGAACAGCTCCCACGTATCCTCGCCGACTTCATTGGAACCTTGCAGGTCCTGCGCATCAAGGAGAGTCATCGTTGGTCTCCACTATATTATGCGCTCAATCTTCAACAATTTCGCGAAGCGTCGATTCGAGTCAATGGAGACCAGTCTGCCCAGTGGATGCAGTCCACCGGATTGGCATCAATCCCACTCTGTGCGCGAGAGATTGCAAACTCGGGAACCCAACACAGCACCGCGCGATCCTGGAACAAAAGCCACGTATCCCAGGGCGGCGTCGTGCTCGTCGTAGAAGCCCATCGAACCTGCTTCTGCTGCACCGTCGTCTACAGTTTCCAAAGGCTCATAAACCAAGAGCCTTCCCTTCGACAGCACATCCGCCGCGTCGTGAATCTCAATGTTCGCCGCTTTGAGAAGTCTTGATCGTGTTTCATCGATCCATGAGACTGCCTTGCTGTAGCAGTCACGCTTTCTCACGATCCACTCTTCAATTGATCCCTTTTCTTGAGACCAGGTTGGGATGTCGAGAATCTCGGAAGGGTCGAGTTCAGGACTGCGGAATGATTTGTTCGAACACCAGGCGATCGACTCAGAGATTGCCCTTAGGATGTTGGGCGACAACTCGCGTTCCCTCATGAATCCCCCGCACCATGGGTGCCAATCGGAAGCGTCAGCGTCCCCCGCGAGTACTCTGGGCCGTTCACGGGCGAAGGTGATCTCAGCGAGACTCCAGAGCCTTCCAGAGCTTTCGCATGTGCTCGCGGAAGGTAGAGGAAGGCACGGCCCACAGGTAAGTGCCGACCGCCCCGACCAGCAATGCAAGCGGGATTTGCCACCAGCGCATATCCATTACGCAGTCTAATTTAGCGACCAGCACCCGACTGAATTCCCCTCGAACCGTCAGGCAACCGCACCCAAAAAGGTCGCGTCAAACAACAAACGCGCCGGTTTCGACTCAGGGGAGCCCTGTCCGCGTAGGCCTTACCCAATTTCCTGCGGCGCAGGATGGGATTTTGAAGGTCACGCGACTGCGCCTTATCGCCCTGACTATCGCCTTGATTGCAATCGTGGTTGCAGGAGTCGTCGGTGCCCGCTCCCTCGGCGCCAAAGTGGATGACCGCGACCCCGAGTCGCTGCTCAAATACGCAGACTCCCTCGCGTGGAACAACAACTGGATCAAGGCCGAGCCTTTCTATCACCGAGCGGAGTTCATCTTTGCAAAACAACACCGGGATTCCAAGGCGCTTTACGCCCGAGTCAGCCAGATCCCGCCCAACTCCGAATCCTCCAGCCTGAGCGCAACGATCTTTGGACTCACGAACGACTTGGCGCTGCCGGCAGCGGCGGAGCCGGAGACCCGTCTTCGCATCCTCACGATACGTGGAATGCTGGAGACTAACTATGACGCCGCCTCCGCGCGGAGCACCTGGACGCAGGTCGCCGACCTTGCACGCCGCCGAGGCCATCTGCAACTAGCGCTACGCGCGACCGGCGAACAGGGCATCGCCGCATTCATTCTTGGGGATACAGATGTAGCGAAGAAAGACGTGCTGGAGGCGTGGACTTCCGCCAAACTCTTGCATGATCCTGCTGCCAGTGTCCGCTACGCCAGCGTCTACGGGGACGGCCTAGTCGAGTTGCGCCGGTACAACGAGGCACTCACCCCTCTCAACGAAGCGATAAAAATCGCGAAAGACCATCCCGATGTCGCGTACCCGTCGATTGCAGTTAACTCGAAGATCGATGCGCTCCGCGGCCTTCGGCGTTACAACGAGGCTCTGGCCCTCTCGGCCGACGCGCTCGCGCATCTCCAGAATGCCTCTCTGAAAGGCCACGAATTTCAGATTTACATGACGCGCGCTGAAGTTTATGAAGCGCTCAATCAGTGGTCACAAGCGGTTGCCGACTGCAACAGATCGCTCGCGGATGCGCGAATCCTCTCGTACTGGAGAGGCATTACGGAAGCAGGTGGCTTCCTGGCGCTTGCATATGAGCATCAAGGCCAGTTGCCGGAAGCACTGAAGGCCATCGATGAAGCCATCGACGCCAACACCCATATTCCGGACGAACTCTATTTCGTTCCGAGGAATCTGGCGATCAAAGCGGAGATCACGCAGAAACTTGGCAATGCGAAAGAGTCTGACGAACTCTACCGCAAGAGTGCCGCGCTCATCGATGTGATGCTGGCCCACGCTCCGACTCAAAACGTACAGCGCATCGAACTCGCCGAAATGGGGTACGTCTATTCGGGATTCTTTGCGTCGCTCTGCGCGCAGAAGAAATACGAAGATGCTTTTCGCGTGCTTGAGCAGGTTCGTGGGCGCGTCGAGGCCGAGGGTTTGCAGCATCACGAGACAATCCCTCCACACGCCCCTACGCCAGAGGAGTTGAGGCTCACCCGGTTGAACCTGGCCCTCATAGACACCGACGATCCCAGGCAGCGCGCGCAACTCACAGACGCGATCTACCACACTGAACTCAACATCGATGGTTCATCGCTAGAAGGGCAGACGGCAACGCGGCCCATCACACTCGCTCAGCTCCAGCACGACCTCAGCGACGACGACCTCGTTGTCGAATATGTCGTCGCTGAACCCCACTCGCAGGCGCTGGCAATCACCAAATCGACCGTACGTCCATACTCTCTGCCTGACAAGGGGACTTTGGAGGTAGACGCCGACCGGTACCGGCACGAACTCCGCGCACAGGGCGTCGATCCTGCTCTCGGTCAGAAGTTGTTTAATGAACTGCTCGGCCCGGTCACGGAGCTGCGCGAACAATCGCATCTGATCCTGATTCCGGATGGCTCGTTGCACTTGCTTCCTTTCTCGGCCCTCGTCGACAACGGCAAGTACCTTCTCCAAACGCACGAAATTAGTGTCACGCCATCCTCCACTGTTCTTCACATTCTGAAAGAGCGAGCCGACGAGCACGATGACGACTCGCTGCCATATGTCGGAGTGGCCGCGTGGACTCAGACCGCCGATTCCCGAAACTTTATCACGCGCGCAATCTCGGGTCCAGAACGCAGCGAGCTGACGCCGCTGCCTGACAGCGAGAGAGAAGTACAGTCGATCGCCACAACGCTGCCCAAGCCGAGCACCATTCTGCTTGGAGACGACGCCACAAAGACTCACTTCGAGAGTTTGCCCCTGGCACGGTTCAACGTGCTTCACCTGGCCTTGCACGGCTACACGGACATCGATTACCCCGACCGCTCCGCGCTCGTGTTCGCTCCCAATCCCAGACAGAGTGACGACGGCCTGCTTCAGGTGCGAGACATTCGCAAGATGCATCTGAACGCAAAGCTCGTGACGCTCTCCGCCTGCAATACCGGCGTTGGTCCCGTGGGCGAAGCCGGAGTTGCAAACCTCGTCAACGCCTTCATCGAGGCCGGCGCCGACAGCGTGGTCTCGACCCTGTGGGAGCTTGAGGATCACTCAACCTCGCGAATGATGACCGACTTCTATCACCACGTTGCAATGCACGAACCGGAAGCAGAAGCACTCAGAGACGCGCAGCTTGCACTCATCAAAGACAACGCGCCGCCTTACTACTGGGCGAGCTTCCAACTGGTTGGGAATCCCGATACCACTCTTTAACTCATACCTCTGGAGAAAATCGTCATGGCACTCACACGCTCTGATCGCCAAAACCTGTTGAGCAAGATTTCAACGTTGGTAGCTGAGAAGTATTACGATCCCGCTTTCGGTGGCAAAGACTGGAAGCAGATCGTTGCGAAGCACACGGAATCGATTCTCAACGCTGACACCGTGGACGGTTTCGAGGCTGCGGTGACGAGCATGCTTCATGAGGTTCACACCAGCGGTTTGGGTCTGCTTGGCCCAATGACCAAGATCACCCCGCGCAACGCGATCAATGCAAGCTTTCGCAGGGTCGAGACCAACGCCGACGGGACACGGTGGGTTTTTCAGGACGTGTTGCCGGGAGGTGTGGCAGCTCGTGCCGGCGTGCAGCCCGGAGATTCCCTGATCTCAGCCAAGGGTCGCGACATTTCGCCCGATGAGCCGCCTGTGTTCCCGATGGACGAA
>VFSW01004247.1_pt1 | contig 21387 bp, 18 predicted proteins | sample 5358111 | NCBI WGS metagenome assembly VFSW01 (sample SAMN11554181, study PRJNA540505) | mine drainage metagenome | isolation source: sediment from site ElyBrook_90M | place: USA: Ely Copper Mine, Vershire, VT | collected 2017
GCTGCACCCATCTACTCTACTGGTGGGATTAATTCGTCTCCTACCACCGCGACGAGATGGGCGATAGCGTCAAGGTGCATGACGACCTGATGGCGGCCACTCGCATCCTGGTGATGATGGCCAAGCGCTTCTGCGTGGGCGGGGTGCCGATGGGCAACATGGGCGGCTCGTCGTGGAAGGACTTTGTCAGGAAGAATGTCAACACGGTCGACGGCGTGCCGATGGCACATGGTGTTGACTTCGATCTGTTCACGGGTATGTAGAGAAGGCGGGCGGCACCTGCCCAGTACGGATCGCGACCGGACAAGTGGTGTGGAGGCATCGCGCCTGTTCCTTGGGGAACGAAAGGTCGGAAGACTAAGCGCGGTTGGAAGCAGGAGCCGGTATAGACTACCCTGCATCTTTACAGCCCGACGGTGATGTGAAATAAAGCACCATGGTCCCAAATCCTTTTCAGCCGGGTAATCCCTTCGAGATGAAGTCGCCGGGCGGCGGCATGGCCGATCTGGGCATGGGTGCCGAACTTCAGCAGCAGGTGATGTCGCAGGTACTTGAGCGCCGCAAGCGCGGATTGCTATCGTCCAACCAGACAGCCCCCGCATTTGGCGCCTTGGCAATGGGGCCGGGCGAGACCGGGGCGGGCAACACCGGCGGCATGGCCTTGCAGGCATTGATGGGCACCGGCGTGATGGGGGGTTGATGTGGCTACTGATCTGATGGTGCGCGACGGTGCGCTGACCCGCGTGCAGTCCGACTATGAGGAAGAAGTCGTCACTGCGCGGCTCCAGGAGTTCGGCCAGCTCAACCTGTGGCGCTCCACCACTGCCTCGCACTGGGAAGAGATCGCGGAACTGATCGATCCTGCCAGCCGCAACACCTTCTACTACGGCAACTACAACTGGCCCGGCCAGAAGAAGACCGATCGCCAGGTCGACGCCACCGGCATGATGGCACTTGGCCGCTTCTCGGCGATCCTCGACAGCCTGCTCACTCCGCGCAACCAGCTCTGGCACCAGCTTGCTTCCGACAGCACTGATGTGATGAAGAACCGCGATGCACGGCTGTGGTACGAGCAGGCCACCAAGATCTGCTTTCAGGAGCGCTACGATGCAATCGCGAACTTTACAGCAGCTAATCAGCAAGTCTATTATTCGCTGGGCGCTTACGGAACCGGGGGCGTCTTCATTGATCAAGCTGTCGATGATTGGAACAAGCCAGTCAATAAGCTTCGTTACAAGAATATCCCGATTGGTGAACTCTTCATTCGGGAGAACCATCAGGGACGAATTGACTCTGTAATTCGCTGGTTCAAGATGACTGCACGCCAGTCTTACCAGAAGTTTGGCGACCAGATCCCCGAGACGCTCTTGGCCGCGATGCAGCAGAAGTCGGAGAACATGTATGATTTTCTACACTGCGTCCAGCCGCGGACGGATTATGAAGAGGGTGAATGGGGGCCCAAGGGTATGCCCTATTCCAGCCAATACATTTCGATCCAGGGACGTGCGCTCCTTTCAGAAGGCGGATTTCGCAGTTTTCCCTACGCGATTGGACGTTACGTTCAGACACCGATGGAGACCTATGGTCGCTCTCCGGCCATGCAGGTACTCCCAGCGCTTAAGACGCTTAACGCCGAAAAAGCTACGTTTCTCAAGGTAGGCCACCGGGCTGCTGACCCGACGCTGCTGACCTATGACGACGGGCTGGTCGATCCGACCATGAAGCCCGGTGCGATCAACAAGGGCGGGATGTCGGCGGAAGGTCGCCCGCTGATCGGCATCCTGCCTACCGGCCAGATCCAGGTCACGAAGGAGATGATGGACGAGGAGCGGGCGCTGATCAACGATGCCTTCCTTGTCACGCTGTTCCAAATCCTGACCGAAACCCCGACGATGACCGCGACCGAAGTGATCGAGCGCACCAACGAGAAGGGCATCCTGATCGCGCCCACGGTCGGCCGCCAGCAATCCGAGTACATTGGCCCCCTGATCCACCGCGAGCTCGACCTCTTGTCGCGGATGAAAAAGCTGCCGCCGATGCCTGATGTGATCCGGCAGAACAAGGGAGAATACAATGTCGTCTATACCTCACCCCTTGCTCGCGCTCAGCGTGCGCAGGATGCTGCCGGTTTTTCAAGAACGTTACAGATTGTGACCGAGATCACGAACGTTACTCAAGATCCTGCTCCATTTGACCGGTTCAATTTTGACATTGCACTTCCTGAGATAGCAATGATCCAGGGCGTCCCAGAGCGCTGGATGGCGGATGATGATCAAGTTGCCAAGAAGCGCGAAGCCCGTGCCAAGCAAGCCGAACTGCAACAGCAGATCCAGTCGTTGCCGGCGCAGGCGGCGATGATCAAGGCCCAGGCGACAGTCTCGAAAGCCGGTGGCCCGCCGCAGGCACCGGGGGCTGGACAAGGTCAATTACCTATGCCACAAGGATGATCTGGAGGACACCATGGCTAGAGAACTCAGTAACGAAATCCGTTATGCTGCGCTTCAGCTAGCGCTCTCGATCCCCCTTCCGCCGGGGGCGGTATGGGGTAGCGATCAACTCATAGACACTGCCAAAAAGATCGAGGCATATCTCAATAACGAGGACAAATCCGGTGCCAGTTGAGCATGTACCGGGCAAGCCCCGCATCGGCAGCTTCGTCGACTATTACAACCCGCGGCTGATGCAGCGGATCGGCTTTACCGAAGGCTACGGCAAACGCTTCGATGGCCCCTATGCCGCGCTGGTGGTAAACAACCTGGGTAATGGCTGCGTGCTGATGGTGCATCTGCCCGGCGTCAACCCGATGGAATTTGCCGACGTGCCGCACAAGAGTAGCGCTCCGGCCTTCGTCAGCCAGGACGGCACCAACCATCCGGGCCAGACCGGCAATGGTTACTGGGACTGGCAGAGCCCGGTCCAGGCAGCGCGTGCGGCCAAGGAAGTGAAGGACAACCCCAGTGGCGAAGCAGATCACGGAAGCACAGGCGGCTAGTCTTCTCCATGACACCGAACAACTCAAGACTGCCTACCAGATCGTCTTCGGGGCGGGTCCTGCTAGCGGTACTGTTCTTGCTGATCTCGGCCGGTTTTGCCGCGCTGACGAGCCCGCATGGAGTGAAGATGCAAGACATCATGCTCGCCTTGAAGGCCGCCGCGAAGTCTGGCTTCGTATCCAGAACGAGTTGAAGCTGCCGGTCGAAGACCTGCTGCAACGCCGGGTAGGTAGTGATTTTGTCGTGATGAAGATCGAACCAGAGGACGAAGGTGATGGCTGATGAAACCAATGAACCAGGTGCGGCTGCTGCGTCTGCAACTTCTGCTGTGGCGGGGGATAAATGGTATTCTGGTTTTGATGCTGAAACTCAAAACTATGTTAACACGCGCGGGCTAGCCGACAAGGACCCGGCTACTGCTTTTCTGGAAACTGCCAAGGCACATCAGGAAGCGCAAGCCTATATCGGCGTGCCCAAAGAGCAACTGCTCAAGCTGCCCAAGGCCAATGCCCCGCCTGAAGAATGGGACGAAGTCTACGCCAAGCTTGGCTATTCCAAGGACCCGGAAGCCTACAAGCTCGATGCCCTGAAGCGCGCCGATGGCTCGGATGTCGACGACAGCTTCAAGGATTTCGTGCGGGCGCAGGCCGCCGAACTCAAGCTGTCGCCAGAGGCTGCTGCCAAATTTGCCGATGCTACCCTCAAGCATCTTGAAGCCGGGGCTGCGACCCAGACGGCCGAAAGCACTGCCGAAGCCACCCGCGCGCTGGAGCAGCTTCGCGCGTCGTGGGGGCCGAACTATGACGCCAACAAGGTCATTGCCGACAATGCCTATGCCGCGATGATGCAGGCGGCTGGCTTTACCCAGGAGCAGATGACTGCTGCGATCCAGAAGCTGGGCGAGACTGCCGGCCGTGCTGCTACTATGCAGATGCTGCTCGCAGTCGGTCAGAAGCTGGGCGAGGATCGCTTTATCGGTGGAGGCGGCCCTGGTGGTGATCTTCTCCCGAGAACGGCGGAAACAGCTCAGGCCAAACTCGATGAACTGAAGGCAGACCCGACATGGGCTAAGCGCTTTAATGAAGGTGGCCGCGAAGAGTTCAAGCAGTTCAATTATCTCAGCAGGGTCGCAGCCGGGTATAGCGGCGCAGAGTAATGGCTAAGAAGCAGATCAGGGTCGGGATCACTGTCGCGCACGCCAACGACGTGCCCAGCGTGCTGTGGTCGAACGGCATCAACCAGAACATTGTCTACCTGGCGCTGCTGATGCAGAAGCTGCCTGATGTCGATCTATGCCTTGTCAACTATCCCTTTGGCGATCAGGCCGAGCATCCGATCGGCTCCTGCTTCAATGTGCCGGTGATCAACGAATTTGACGACGCGCTGAAGCTCGATGTCATCATCGAACTGGGCATCCGGCTGGAGGCTGACTTCACCAAGCCCTATCGCGACAAGGGCGGCAAGCTGGTCAGCTACATGGCGGGTAATGCCATGGTGATGAATTTCGAGAGCGTGTTTCTTGAAGGCCCGGCGGCCAACCGCGGCTCGACGCTCAGCCCCGATGGCTTCGATGCGGTGTGGATCACTCCGCAGCACATGCAGATGAACGCCAATGCGTCGTCACTGACCAGCGGCCCGGTCGAGGAAGCGCCGCATGTCTGGGCACCCGCTGCGATCGAGCATGCCATGACCTCACTGGGCATCCACCCAGCCTACAAGGGCAAGCCCGAAGCATGGTCGCTCGGCACCTTCGACCCCAACATCAACGTGGTCAAAAGCTTTCATATCCCCTTGCTCGTGGCCGAAGCGGCCCACCGCAAGCAGCCTGAACTGATCCGCCGCATGATGCTGTTTTGCTCGGAGCATCTCAAGGGCCGCCCGCATTTCGAGAGTTATGTCGCCAGCCTGTCGCTGGGCAAGGCGAACAAGGTTACATCCGAAGCACGCCATGGCATCGTGTCCATGCTGGGAAGGGAAGTCGATGCGGTTATTACCCATCAGTGGGAGAATGATCTCAACTATCTTTACTGGGACGTACTATCGCTGGGTTATCCTCTCATCCACAATTCCTCGCGGATCAGGGAGGCGGGCTATTACTACCCTGACTTTAACCCGCAGAGAGGTGGTGAAGCACTACTGGATGCCCTAGCCAATCACACTCCGCAGCGCGAATGTGACATGGAAGCGGTGTGGAAGTATCATATTGGAAATCCACACAACCAGACCCGCTATCACGACCTGCTAAAAATTCTTGTTGACAGCAAATAGGCTTATTGATAGCCAATCGCATCAGATACCCAGCGATACCCGTAAGGCCGCTGCAAGTGTCGCCCCGACCCCCGAGTTTCGGACACGGTCTCCACAGTGTTTCTGCAACTCTGGAGTATTCCCGTGGCTGACACAGGTCTCTACCAACTTTACACGACCCAATTCTCGACCGTCCTGGAGCTGAAGCTTCAGCAGATGGGCTCGAAGCTGCGCGGCAAGCTGCGCGAGGGCTTCCATGTCGGCAAGATGGCGTCGCCCGTCAACCAGATCGCCGCGATCCAGCTCAAGGCGCCTGCGGGCCGCTTCGGCCCGATCCAGCGTACTGCTGAAGACTTCACCCGGCGCTGGGTTTTCCCGCAGGACGGTGAAATCGCGCAGATGATCGACAGCTTTGACGAGCTGAAGACGATCGTCGACCCCAAGGCCCAGTTCTCCGATAACGCTGCACAGGCTGTCGGCCGTGCCTGGGACGACTGCATTATTGCGAATGCGTTCGCAACCAGCCAGACCGGCCAGGATGCAGCCAGCCTGACGTCGGAAAGCTTCAACTCCAGCACCACGGTCGGCAATGCCGGTTTCGCGGTGGTCGATACCTTTGGCGCAGGCGCTACCAGCGTCGGGCTGACGGTGGCCAAGCTGATCGAAGCCAAACGCACCTTCCGCCACTACCACGTCGACTTCGACATGGACCCGCTGACCCTGGTGATTGGCTCGACCCAGGAAGCCGACCTGCTCAAGCAGGTGCAGGTGGTCTCGACCGAGTTCAACGACAAGCCGGTGCTGGTGGATGGCAAGATCACCCGCTTTCTCGGCTTCGACATCATTGTCTCCGAGCGCCTTGCGGTCGCTTCCAGCATCCGCAAGTGCATCGCTTTCGCCAAGTCGGGCATGTATCTCGGCATCTGGCGGGACATGACCAACATCGCCAGCCAGCGTAACGATCTGTCGGGTCATCCCTACCAGATCTATACCATGGTTTCGTTCGGGGCCACCCGTACCCAGCCGGGCAAGGTGCTCCAGATCCAGTGCGCGGATAGCACTGGGGCTGACATCACTCCTTGAGGAATGACCAATGGCTGCTGATACTGTAAAATCCCTTTCGATCACCGCTTACGACGCGGCGCCGCAGAACGCCACGACCTCGACTTCGCTGGTCGAAGGTCTGGGCGCACCCGGCCGGCGGATCGACCACTCCGACTACGTTGTCGTCACTGCCGGCGGGCTGGCCTCCACCAGTTCGACCTACAAGGCGGTTCGTCTGGCGACGACCAGCGTCGTCAAGTCGATCACGCTCTACACCAGCGCGGGTATGGACAGTTCGACCGGGCTCAAGCTCAATGTCGGCACCTACTATAGCGACAGCACGATCGACGGCACCCCGGCAAGCCTCCAGGGCACGCTGATCTCGGCCACGACCTTCATGTCGGCCACTGCTTTCGCCCAGTCTGGTGCCGGTTCACGCATTGCTGGCATGACCAACATCAACGCCAACCTGATCAACTCGCCGCTGTGGGCACAGTGCGGCCTGTCGACTGATCCGGGCGGCTATATAGACGTTGTTCTCGCAGTTCAGACTGTTGCTTCGGGCACCGCTACCGGCGGCAATATCGCGGTAATCGTCGAAACGGTGAACTGATCCAGATTGGGGCGAGCGGGTCGCGTATCGTTCCAGGCCGCTGATTTCGGGCTGTCCTCCTAGGTCGGCGGCCAAATTTTAGGAGTATCTGATGCCCGGACGGATCGCCATTGCTGGAACACTCGGGGTTCAGGTCCGGGATCCTGCGGCCTATCCCACGACCAAGGTGCTGAATGCTGTCGATGGTGGCGGCACGACCATCACCAACTCGGTCTCTGCGCTGGTTTCGGCGCAGACTTCGCTCTCGACCACGCTGTCGAGCGCATTGTCGTCCCAGAACTCGCAGGCAACCCAGGTCTCCAGTGCCCTGTCGCTCGATACCACGCTGTCGACCAATACCAGCACCGCCAAGTCCAGCCAGACCTCGCTGTCGGGCATTACTTCGGCTGCGCTGTCGACCACGACTTCGGCGGGCGTCGTTGTTTCGACCGCACTGTCGGGCGCCACGCTCGAAAGCACCAGCCTGTCGAATGTGACCTCGCTGGCAACGCTGTTCTCGACCGCGATTTCGACGATGACGGCCGATGGCGCCACACCAACCAGCGCGCACGTCTCTTCGGGCCTATCTGCGCTCACCAGCCTGTCGACTTCGCTCTCGACCGCCACAGTCGGCATCTCGACGGTTCTGTCGCAACAGACTTTGGCCGATACCGGCGTCTCGACTGCGCTGGCCAACCAGACCACGGCTTCGACCGGCACTTCGACGGCGGTCAGCCAGGTTGTGGCCCTTACCACTGCGGTCTCCAGCCAGCTTTCGGCCGATACCAGCACATCGAGCGGTGTTTCGACTGTCACCAGCCAGGCGACACTGGCTTCGACGCAGGTTTCCTCACTGCTGTCGGCGCTGGTCATCATCAGCAACGTGGTTTCGACTTCGGCGATCACTTCGGCGGCGACTTCGCTTGGCACATCCAATTCGGCGGTGCTTTCGTCGGCGACTTCGGTCTCCAGTGTCGTCTCGACCAACGTATCGCTTGATACCAGCGTCTCGACGGTGCTGTCGGCGCATACCTCGACCCTGACCAGCCAGACCACCAACGTCTCGACCTTGGCTTCGGTCAACACCTCGATCTCGGTGGCCGAAAGTGCCGCCTTGTCGGGCGTTCAGTCGCTCTCGACGCTGCTCTCTGGCGTGACTTCGCTGACCACTACGCTCAGCACCGCCCAGTCCAACGCCACGACCGGCTCGACCAGTGCGCAGGTCTCGACCGAGAACAGCATCTGGCTGATCACCTCATCCTCGCTGTCGACCGTCACGGTCGGCATGTCGACGGTCAAGTCCGCGATTACTTCGCTGTCGACAGCAGTATCTTCGGGCACCAGCGCCGCTACGGTAGTCTCGACTGGCGCTTCGACCGCGCTCAGCCAGATCACTGTCTTTGGCACCGGCACTTCCAGCACGCTCAGCCAGGGCACGCTGGTCTCGACCGGCATTTCCAGCGAAGTCAGTCTGGGCGTCAAGGTCAGCACGACATGGTCGACTACGCTGTCGACGATCACCGCACAGGGCGCTTCGCTCAGCCTGCCTGACATCTTCGTCGATTTCAACAGCACCAACATCACGTCGCTGGCGCAGCTCAAGGCTGCCTTTGCTGACATGCTGGTGGTTGCCGCATCTGCGGCTGGCTTGACCCAGTAAGGTAGACCCATGGCCAGCGTATCTCTTTCCATCACGGTCGCCCAGATCGAGGACGTGAACCCCGAAAATATCACTGTCGGGTCTTCGGCGCCGGGTGCTGGGGACATCGAGATCCGGGTGAATACCTCGAACGTCCTCAGTCTGAAGCAGATCATGCTCGCGCTTGAGAAGTTCGAGTGGTTTGTCGAGGACCAGAATTACGGGCCTTCCAACTTCAAGGTGCTCTAATGCACGCGACTGATGGCTTTAGCTGGGTCTCGCCAACGGCTACCAGCTCGGGCACGTTCACGCTCGATGGCGGCGCCTATATCATGGACGCTGTAGCGGCATGGAACAGCGGCTCGATTACACTGCAAAGGCTTGGTCCCGATGGCTCTACCTATATTACTGCTGCTACTGCTCTGAGCGCCGATGGCACCAGCGGCGGCATTGTCCTGTCCAAAGGCACTTACAAGTTCCTGGTTGCCAGTGCTTCGGCCCTCTCTGTCTCGGTGGTCCGCGTTCCGGGGGAGTAAGTTGTGGCTCTCAGCGCAGTACCCTTCATTCTCGGGATCAACGCTAATACTTCCAGCCCTACTCCGACGCCTGCCCCTGCGCCCGCAGGCTATGACATCTTCGTCTCTGCCGGGCAGTCGAATGAGAGTAACGGCGCAACCTTTGACGCAACGCTGGACGGCACTGCGCTCGATCTCACCAAGATTTACACACAGCGGACAGGTTATCCCGGCGGCGCGGTTCCGGCTCTGTCGTCGGCGGGCACCGGCGATCCGCTATACTACACCGCAGACGGCGGGACGAACGGCAACATCGGGCATATCGTCCACTTTCTGGCGGATGCGACAGTAGGGTATAACGCCACCAGTCTGCTTAGCCCGCGCAAGGTCGTCATCGTCCCTGCGGCGAAGGGCGGTTCGCCGGTTTCGGTGTCTAACTTTGCAACTTGGGGGGTATTCTCCGGCACGGTTGGTGGGCTGGCGAGCGACATGCAGGCAGCGATCAATGCGGCGCTGGCGCTTACTGGCACGAACAGTTTCAAAGCCATGCACTGGACCCAGGGCGAAGCTGAATACCAGGCATATGGAGCAGCGCGGCAACTTGCCGTTACAAACAAATTTCGTTCATATCTAACCAGCTTCTTTGAATATTTTCGTGCCAATAATCCAGGCGTCCCGATCCTGATTTATCGCTTATCAAAATACTCCATAGATGCAGGCGCTGCCAACTATGCGCTAAATGGGGTTGAAGTTGACAATATCATCAAGTCGATGCCGAATGTCTTCCCCTATATGGCATTGGTTGATAGCCAAACGCCGGTTGAACTCGGCACAAGCGATATTCACTACACCGCCGCTGAGCAGCGCATTCTCGCGACACGCGCGCAAGCGGCTTATGCTACAGCACTTGCCGCTACCACTACCCCGGTAACATGGGATGCCAATTTCTATCCTACCACAGCGCTGAATTATGCTGCGGGATTTGCCCTGTCCAACGGCAATCTAGACCTGTCGGGCGACGGCAATAGCGGATGGAAGGTCATTAAGGCGACCGGGCCAAGGACGGCGGGCAAGCTCTATTTCGAGATCAAGGCGCAAGCCGTAGCCAATGCCAGCAACATCGGCATCATCGGCATCTCAAATGATTACATCGAAGGATGGGATATGAACCTGGGCGGGGGTTCTTCCAGCCTCGGCACATTTTACGACGGCGTCACCGGCAAAGGCGCGGGCGTTTGGGGCAACAATGGTGCTCAGGTTAAGAACTATACGGTAGTCAATACAGCCACATTCACCGCCACTGCTGTTAACGATGTTTACGGCTTTGCGGTCGATTTTGCGACAGGCAAAGCATGGGTCCACAAGAATGGCACATATGCCAGCAGCGGCGATCCGGCAGCGGGAACCAATGCATGGATCAGCGGGATTGCGGGTCGGACTTTCATTGCCGCTTCGATCTTCACTGGTGCAACCAACACATGGCGCTTGAACGCTGGGGCATCGGCGTTCACCTATACCGCGCCGTCTGGATTTAGCGCGTGGAAAGACGGGACGCCGTGACCTATTTCCCCTGCCATCTGACTGTGATACGGTGATCCATGGCCGAATATCTCACCCCTGTTGACATCGCCAATCGGGCGCTCGACCACTGCGGTATTCCCCCGATCACGACCTTCGATGACGACAGCAAGGCGGCCGATCGCTGCAAGGCAACCTATGACAAGCTGAGGACGGCCGAGCTGCGCCGCAATGTCTGGCGCTTTGCCATCCGCAAGACGGCGCTGCGCGCGGTTGACGATACGACGATGCTTTTGGTTCCTGAAGATTGGGTCGACAGTAATGTCTATCCCCAAGGCTCGATTGTCTTTTTTGACGCGGTTTTTTATATCGCCAGCCTATACGTGCCAAGCGGCGTCACCCCCGGAGCCCCTAATGAAGCCTATTGGACGGTTTATTATGGCCCGCAAACAGCATCACTTTATGATCCGCTAGCCAACTACTATGCTGGAGAGTTTGTGTACAGTGTCTCAGGCACGACGGTGCGCGTCTACCAGTGCCTGGTATCGGGCACGGCTGCTGTTCCTACCGCGCTGCCGGCTGCATGGGTTTCGACCGCGACCTATAACATTGGCGATACGGTAGTTGATGGGTCCTTGGTCATCTGGCAGTCGGCGGTCGACCTGAATAAAGGTAATGCTCCTGTAGCAGGGGTAAACTGGCAAGCTGTACCAGGCAACCAGGCATCACAACAGGTTGGTAAGGGCTGGCTTGAGGTTGACGCCACTGTCGGCTATCAGCGGATCAACTACCCGATTGGTGCTGGCCCTGGATGGCAGTCCACTACGCGCAATATGTTTCGCCTGCCACGCGGCTTTTTGCGCGAAGCGCCGCAGAGCCCGAAACAGGGCTCATCCAGCGCTTTGGGCTACCCCACTAATCTGCCTTCCGATGACTGGGACTTCGAGGGCGACTATATCACGACTTCAGATAGCCAGGTAATTGTACTGCGCTTCGTGGCGGATATTCAGGACGTGACAATGATGGACCCGATGTTCTGTGAGGGGCTTGGTGCTCGTATCGGGCTGGAGATCTGCGAGCCCTTGACCCAGTCAAATGCAGGTTTGGGTAACATCAGCCAAGTGTACAAGACCATGATGGGGGAAGCCCGCGCGATCAACGGCATCGAGACCGGGCCTGTCGAGTTGCCGCTGGATGACTATTTAGCGTGCAGGATTTAAGCCGTGGGGGTTGCTTCATTCTCACAAACATCGTTCTTGGGCGGAGAGTGGTCCAAGCAGATGCAGGGCCGCTTCGACCGGGAGGACTACCGGACAGGGCTCAATATCTGCCTGAACCTTATCCCGACTGAAGAAGGATGCCTTACACGCCGCCCCGGGACGCAGCTTGGCGGCGTTACTCGGGGCGGCCTGCCGGCAGCGCTGCTTCGGTACGGCATCGATGGAGCAAACCCCTATAATATCGAACTGACTGACGGGCATCTGCGTCTCTGGCAGTCAGGAGCAGGGCTTGTCACTCTGGAAGGGACCTTGGTAACAGCAGTATCTGCCACTGATCCGGCCACCTTCACGGCAGCAGCGCATGGCCTGGTTGGCGGCGATCAGGTGATCTTTACTGTAGAAGCCGCAACGTACTATGGCGGGGTATCGGTAGTTCTTGGCGCCCGCCAGCTTGTCGTATCGAATGTTATTGACGCTGATAATTTTCAAGTCATCGACGCCATAACAGGAGATACGATCAGCGGTCTCAAGATCAACATGGACGACTTTACTACTCTGGAAGTCCGTAAAATATACGACCTGCCTGCACCATATAATGATGAAGATATTCATAAGACCAATATCGTTCAGGATGGGTCTACCGCGCTGCTGCTTAATCACAGGCGGCCAATTCAATCGTTTATCCCTAGGGCTGCGGAGCTGGGGACTGTTCGCTTTCTCGATGGCCCTTATCTCGACATCCCTTCAGACGGGACGACGCTGACCCCTAATGCGCTCACCGGCAATATCACTTTTACTGCGTCCTCGATCGCCAGCATCAATGATGGCAGAGGTTTTGAAACTGCCGATTTTGGCCGCCTGTTTCGGGTATTTTCAGAGCCTGCTGTTTGGGCTGTGGCGACTGCCTATGCCATAGGCGACAAGGTCAAGGAGGCTGACACCTATTGGAAGTCTGTCAAGGCCAGCACCGGGGTCCAGCCCAGCACGGACAATGGTGTTAACTGGGTCATAGACACTGCGGCCGCAGCGTGGACCTGGGGAACGATTTTTGAGACGCCAAGTTCCACTACTTTCATCGGCATGCTCGCTGCTCCAGTTACGAGCCCTGAGAATGTCGCCAGTGGTGATCTGCTGTACACTACTCCGATTACCGCGTGGCAGCTTGGGGCCTATACGTCTTCAGTAGGGTTTCCCAATGTTGGGGCATACTATCAGGGGCGCATCTGGCTCGGTGGAGCGATAAAGAACCGCTTTGACGCCTGCGTGTCAAATCAGTTTGACGTAGACGGGGCTATAAATTTCGCCCCAACGGGCAAAGACGGAACCGTTGCGGACAATAGCGCTATCAGCGGGACGCTCAACGCATTGGAGATCGAGAACTTCTTGTGGATGCTGCCGGATGAGCAGGGCATCCTCGCCGGCACCGAGTTGGGGGAATGGGTTATCGCGTCATCAGCGGCGAACGAACCAATTACCCCTACTTCGATCCAGACACGCGAAATGACGCACTACGGCAGTTCAGTCGCCAGTGGAACGCCTGCGATCAAGATCGACCGCTCAACGATCTTCATCCACCGTGACGGCCTCAAGATCTACGAGTACATGGCCAACTACTTCACCCAGAAATTTATCGCTGATAATCTGATACTCAAATCAAAGCACCTGACAGAAGGCGGGGCTTTTTCGGTTACTTACCAGCGGGAGCTGACGCCTATCATCTGGGTCTCGCTCCAAAATGGCGGCCTTGTCGGCTGCACCTACAAGCACGACGACCCGATCAAACCGATCGAGATCAATGCATGGCACCGGCAGTCTTTTGGCACTGGGCGTAAAGTCGTCAGTCTTCAGGGAGGGCCGTCTACGGGCGGCACAAACGATACTCTGGCTTTGGTGACGCAAGACCCCAACACCGCGCTGGCCTATGTAGAATTTTTGCAGTCGCTTCCGAAAGCGGGGGATACCCTGCTTAACGCATGGCATGTCGACGGCGGGGTAGTCCCGGCAGGCGCAGACCAGTTGACTGTTGGTACATATATGGGGGTCAACGCTCCTGTCTGGTCTGCGACAGTCACCTACACCACAGACGACTATGTCGTGGGTTCTGATGACATAGTTTACCAGTGCATAGCCTATACCAGCGTCAACCAGGACCCGGTGAGTGATGGAGGCGTAAACTGGACTTCGACCGGGGCCACGGTGACGACTTTTCCGATCCTGCGCCTCTATGGCCTGTGGTATATGGTTGGCGACACTGTCTCGGTCTGGGGGGTAGGGCTCGATCTCGGGGACTATACTGTTGCTGCCGATGCCTCGATCGACGTTCCGCTGAATACGGCGTCAGCGTCGTTCACCACTGATCGCTTGAGGGACGCGACAATAGGAGGCTGCACCGGGTTCAACATGGCCATTGCCAGTGCTGCCAGCGCGGGCACGACGAGCTATGTCATGGCGGGCGAGAACAATTTCACTGGGGCCACCGCGGCCAACCGGGACACTTATCAGGCTTCACCGGGAGCGACGTTTGACTACGCCCGCCGGGTCATCATGTACACTGCATCAGTGTATAATAACGCAGTTACGACCAACAACACCGGGTTCAACCTCTGGAGTGGCCAGAACAAGATAGCTAAAAATGCATCGTACTCTGCTGTGTCCCAAAGGAACCTGTATATAGGCGAGAAGAACATTGATACAGGCCAAGTCGCGTGGCACTATAGCTATGGGCAAGCCCAGACAGTGCCGAGTGGTTTGCAGCTCGGGATGGCGGGAACGCTTGTAGGCGGCGCAGGTTATGTTGACGGGGTATACCTTGGCGTCCCTTTGAGCGGGGGTTCGGGCACTGGGGCTTTTGCCAACATTGTTGTAGTCGGGGGCGCGGTCACGTTCCTCGCCCGGGTATACAATCCGAATGGCGGCTATGCTGTCGCCGATGTCCTGACGACCGCGAACACACATCTTGGCGGCGCTGGCGCGGGCTTCACCTACACGATTACCGGCTTTGACGGAACCAGCGACGGCACCTACCGGCGTTTTGTAGAGAGCCAGGATAAGGCGTTCCCGTTACTGGTTGACCCCCGTACTGGTAATGTCTGGTTTCATGTCGACAGCCTTTCAGGAGACTACATCTGCACGGTCTATATGCTCCCCCGAGAGGTGGTACAGCCGTCGTCGTCGCCGGTACTGGAGCCACTAGCGGCGGCCCCATCAGGATGCTGCGACCACCCGGATGCGAGCGCGCCGGTCAAGCTGTCTGACCAGTTCGTGCAGACAATATCGCCTCTTTTGCCTACTCACTATGCTTCTCATATGGAGCCAATCGGGATCAGCGATAACTGGGCCTATATAGTAGAGAGTACGGGGTCGGCCGAGCCTTCCAACTATCATCTATGCCTATCGCCAAGGACTATAGAGGCGCAGGAAACTGCTGCCGATCATCTACTGACCTACGCCAATTTTGCTTTTCCCACTCTATTTAACAACATGTCCAGTGGGCCTAATGCATTTGTCTTCACCAGGAAGCAGACGACCTACTTTCTGAAAATGGCCATCAAGTCCGGCGGGACTTCTATAGCACGGGGCTACAAGCTGTATCGGTTTGACGAACCGAGCGCAGCGCCTTTCGCCGGGCCTGTTGTCGGTGGCGGCTTCACGGATGTAACTCCCTGGGCTGTAGGCACCGGGCCTAATACCAATGCTGCTTCGTATACGTATAATCAGGCCACGGGACAGGATAAATGGAGCTACCCGACCAACAATTTTCTCTACTACCTGTCTACGCAGGACCAAGTCGCAATCGTATCAAAGTTCTTTTCATGGCAGACTTCCAACACGCTGGTAACTGACCCGACCCTGACCTTCTTTGATCTGACCTACTACGATATTGCAGGTGCGACCTTCGACTATCATCATGCTTTCGTTCGCGGCTATATGAAAGCTGACTGGACACCCTTGTCTTCCGCGACGGATGCAGCGTGGATTGTGATTGACGCGCTCCAGCTCAATTCTTTTGCTTCCTACAATACCTATACGTTCCCCGGCCACGACTACACCAAGGTCTGGTTTGCTTTCACGGTTCAGCCTTATGACGCTGCCTTCGCGACTCCGGACAAAGATCTCTGGCATACCATCTTTGTGCAGTATCAGTTGGCCTATGGCAGCGCGCCAGCAGTCCTCCAGATCATTGACGAGGCGCATTGGGATGATGCGTATATCAACTACGGGACGGATATTGGCAATGCGAACGTCGTGTGGAACTCGCAAGGCGTCACCAACCAGGACGAGATCAGCAACGCCGGGATCTACGATCCAAAGACAAGAGCCTTCTGGTGGGGCGGCGATTCCAACCTTTTGCAGTTGCCCGATGCGTCCGGAAACCCGCCATTTCTGAAGCTGACTGCTTCATCCGGGGCTGACCCATACTGCGCGCCTTTCGCAGTCGGGTCTACCTATTGCAGCGTTGGCCAGATCGTGCGCCCGCTAACGCCCCCGGAAAGCGGTACCCAGTCCGGCCCTTCTCTTGGCAAGAACCGGCGCATGGTCTATGCTGCGCCTCTGCTGGAGAATGCAAAAGGCGTGAGTATGGGGGTCGACTTCTTCAAGATGCGCCCGCTGGCATTCATGTCCGCTGGGGGCACTGTGCCATTGGCCGACACGGAGACCTTTTCCGGTGTCTACTGGGGGACTGTAGACGCAGAGAGCAACTACGATAATCTGTGGTGTTTTGAGATATGCCGGCCATATCCGTGTACGCTGACTGCGGTTGAGTGCCAACTCACGACGAATGAGAACCTCTGATGGCGAGCCTCAGCGGCCTGTCTGGCGGGATCGGCGACCTCTTCGGCGGCATTGGCAGCATCATCAGTGCTGGCGGCGACAAAGCTGAAGCCCGTGCCTATGCCAAGGCGTCGGAATATGCATTGCAGAACGCTACCATTGCGCAGGAAGCTGGCGAGATCCGGCTGGAGCAGGCCGGGCGGAACATCTACAAGACGCTGGGAGCGCAGGGGGCGGGCTATGCTTCGGCGGGCCTGACAGATAGCGGTTCTGCGCAGTATGTACTGCGTGACAGCATACACCAGGGGGCGCTGGAAAAGGCAATTGTGAACGAGCAGACCCAGATCAACGTCACGGGATACAAGGCCCAGTCGGCTAGTTTTCTGGGGATGCAGCAGGCGGCTGATGCTGCGGCCAGCGCCAAGAAGGCAGGTGGGATCGGCAGCATCATCGGGGGTGCGATCGGTATTCTCGGCAGCATCTTCTCCGATCGCCGGATGAAGACCGACATTGAGTATGTCGATAGCCATGAGGGCGTGGGCATCTACCGCTTCCGCTACATTGGCGAGCAGCGCATGCGGCTGGGCGTCATGGCTGATGAAGTCGCGGTTCATGCGCCGCATGCGCTGGGGCCGGTGGTCGGCGGCTACGCAACAGTCGACTATGACGCGCTTGGCCTCGGCCACCTGCCGTTGATGGAGGGCTAGGGCCGTGCCCAACATTGCTACATACGAAGCCCAAGGCAGCATCACTCCTTCCGACAAGGGCATTCAGGGGCAGGAAGACCTCGCGCGGGTAGCTGGCCGCAAGGGGCAGGAGATCGGCCGCGCCGTCAGCCAGATTGGCGAAATGATCGACAAGCACCTGTCGACCATGGAAAGCTCGGAGATTTTCAAGACCGCCCCGCAACTGGAGCTCAACCTCAAGCAGTCTTACGACCACGACAGTTCGCTGCCTGAGAACCGGGCCGACCCGCACTTCTCCGACAGGTGGCTGAAGGAAGTTGCCCAGCCGCTGATCGAGAAGTGGAAAGGCAGTCCGCTTACCGACCATGGCCGCGAACTGGGTACGCGGATGGGCTCGGATATTCTGAGCGGGATCAACCGTCATGCCTACTCGGGCCAGGCGGCAATGGATACCGAGCATGCCACCACCAACCTGGAGCAGACGTTCAATAGCTACAAGGCGTCTGTTGCCTATGACCCTTCACGTGCCAATACCGACAAGAAGATGGATATGGCGGATACCGCCGTCCAGGCAGCTACGGCCAATATCCCGGATGTCGAGCGGCGCGAGGCAACGGCCGGCAGCTTCAACACCCGCGGCAAAGCCGAGATCATGGCCGCCCGTTACCAGAGTGCGATTGATGCCGTCATCAAGCAGGTTGGCGAGACCGGCGATGTGTCGCAGTCTACTGCCTATGCCCAGACCCAGAAGGATGTCCAGGACGGCTACGGCCACGAGTTCATGGACCTGTCAAAGGTCCCTGCGCATCTGGAAGAGGCCGTGCGGCAGGGCATGCAGACCTACCGGACAGGTACTGCCCAGCGCGAGAAGACTGAGGACAGTGCGATTGATGACGCGCTGCTGAAGGTCGAGGCCAGCACCTACCAGCCCAACGGTGCAGGCGGCGTCGCCATGACCCCGCACCCTGAAGCGCTGGCGGCGCTCCGCTACATATCCAGCATGCCGGGTGCAGGCAGAAACCGGGCTGCGATCGAGGGCGCCTTCAGGGTCCTGAACACCGCGACACAGGAGCAACTCGACGGCAAGAACATAGCCACCGATCCCGATGTCTATAATTCGCTGTTTGCCCGTGTCGGCTCAACGGCCAATCCGCTGACCCGTGCAGAGGTTGACCTGCAACGCGAGCACCTGTCGAACAAGTCATGGTCGGAACTGCGCTCCATGGCCGCCGACAGCAAGCAGGCGCAGCCAAAAGTGCAGCATGTGATGACCGAGTTGAACCATCACCTGACCGAGACCTTCAAGCCCCTGATCAGCGGCTCCAATATGTACGGTGCTATTGATCCATCCAAGGCACTCAACTACGGCAAGTTCGCCTATTATGCACGAAACCGGCTTCAGAATTTTATCAATGCCGGGCTCGATCCCGATGCTTCGCTGAATGTGCTGATGGACCCCAACGGACCGAACAGCTTCTACCGCGACCTGCCGCAGTATATGTCGAACAACAAGCAGGGGCTTGAAGCCATCCTGAATGCGACAAAGCCAAGCGGTGGTGGCGCTGCAAATCTGGTCCAGCATACTGCGCCGCCCGCGCGCAATCCGGGTGAGAGCACGGCCGATTACATCAAAAGGACGCAGTAGTCATGCCCGATCCCGGACAGGTCGCGCCGCCGCCCATGCCTGAAGGCGCTGCTGCCGTGGCACGGCTCAGGGCGGCCAGGAACGCTGACGGCACGCCATCCTTTTCCCCGATCGAGATCGCAGGCTATATGCGCGATACCTCGAAGAAGCTGCTCGACGCACATTTTACCGTGCCCGAAGTCGAAGCGCACTGGGGGCTGAACCAGCCACACTCGCCCGAGATCGCGGCCCATGTGGCCAATAACATTCATATGACCCGCGCAGGGCCGGTTGCTGTCTCCGACCCTGCTGCCGCGTTTGCGGCAGGGTTTGGGACTTCAGTTGCAGGAATTTATGCAACTATAAAAGCTGGCGGCGACCCCAACAAGAACATGGCGACCAAGATTGCGCCGGGGTTCTGGAATGGCCTGGCGGCAGCGGCGGGCCAGCAGACGGGGGACTTTGCCACCAGCCTGCTTGGCTTTATCGGCGGTGCTGCGGCTGGCGCGGCAATCCCGGTGGTTGGCGAAACGGGTGCGTCGGAACTTGTTCTCGGGCTTGCTGGTGCGTTCGGTGCAGGGGTCGTCTCGCAAGGCACCCGCGAAGTGCTGATTGGTGCTTGGAACCGGGGCGATATCCATAACACCCAGGACTTCCTGCACGTGGCTGGGGCCAGCGCGCTGCGCACGTTCAAGGTTGGCCTCGAAAGCGCGCCGTATGGTATTGCGGGGCCTGTTGCCAGCAAGGTAGCAGGAGCAGGCGCGAGCGGCATCGCTGCGGCAACAGCAGGCGGCGCAGCGGCAGTGACGGCCGGTGTCGGCACCGGGGCTGCGCTCAACCAGCACATGCCCAATGCCGAAGACTTTGTATCGGCTGCGGTGATGATGGTGGCTATGGGCGGCGCCGCCAAGGTGGGCCAGATGGCCGCCCGTGCTGCTTTTAATCGCCCAGGACCGGCATCAGAAGCTCCAGGGGGCGCCCCAGGACCGGCACCAGAAGATCGCGGTGGCGGCGGAGTTAGCCCAGGCACTGTTGAAAACGGCGTTTTCCGTCCATCGCCAGCCACCCAGCATGTCATCAGCAACTTGCAGGAAATCTACCGGCGCAATGGCACCCTGCCATGGGACGCGATCAACCGGGCAAAGGATGACCCCGGCATACGGCAGGAGATCCTGCAACAGGACGTGAATGGCGACAGCGTTGCGCCGCGCCTGCATGAGACTGCCCCGTCCGAGCCGCCACCGCTGCTGCTCGCAGGGCCTAAAGCCGAACCCGGCCCGCCGATGAAGAACGTGACGCCACTATTAAGTCCTCCTGCTCCACCAGAGAAGCCTGCGGATACAAGGGGGCAAGGGGTTCAGTATCACGGAGCACGTGGAGAAATTCCTACGCTATCGGAAGGATATTATAACACTGATAATATCTACGGGGGGTTTGGTACATTCTATACAACTGACGCCCACGATATCGCAGTCGGCTATGGCCGTAAAAGAGAGTCAGCAGTAGTCTACAAAACAGAGGAAATTACGCCTGTTAAAAAGTTTGATATGGAGCAATCTATATCAGTGGCGGACGTTGAAAAGCTGCTTGGCGTTAAGCCGGATGATATCGGCTTCATTCCAGCATCAATTGAGGAAGCTGCTCGTGATGGTAAGGTTAGCCTCCGGGAAGTAATGGACGAAATCCGTAACACTTCTGCCGGTGAAGGTATAAGTAAAGACGAAGTTCAAGAACATTTTGATGCTGCTATTTATAATTTGCAGGAGCAAGGCTATGGGGCCATGCGGCACACAGGAGGGCTGATAACTAATAGAACGCCCCACGAAGTAGTTATTTATTTTGATGCACCTAACCAATTAAAGCTGGATAGGTTTGACCCGGCCGCACAAATGGCGAAAGAAGCAAGCGTAGCGCCAAAAGTACCTCCGATGAATAACGTGACGCCCGCGCACCTGATGCCCAAGCCTGCACCGACCATCAGCAATGCCACAGACCTGCTCCTCGCGCTCGAAGGCTCGCACTCCGGCAGCGTCTCACCCAAGGGAGCGATCGGCAAGGGCCAGATCATGCTGGGCACTGCCCGGCAGTATGGTTTTGGCGAGGGTATGAGCCAGGGCGAACTGGCCCAGTGGCTGCATAATGATGCCAATAATGCGCGGGTAATGGGCAAGATCGTCAACGATCTCTACACCCGCTTCCATGGCAACCTGAATGCGATCCTGATTGGCTACAACGCCGGTCCCGGACGCGCCAGCCAGTACCTGGCCAAAGGCCCCGGCACCCAGCTTGAAGCCATTGTCGACAAGACCAAGCGCGGCGGTATCCGCTACGAGCGGGTGCCGTCGCAGCGCGACGAAAGCTTCCTGCCGATGGAGACCCAGAAGTACCTCGCCAATGGACGGCGCCGGTCTGGTGGCAAGCTGGAAGGCGGCTCGGGCGAAGGTGAAGGCGAGAGCGGCGGGCTGGCGACTTTCCCCTCGCTCAAGAACCGGGCGCCGTTCGATGAGGAAGGTGCTTGCGGGGGCGGTGCTGGTGG
>VFSW01004248.1_pt1 | contig 21387 bp, 20 predicted proteins | sample 5358111 | NCBI WGS metagenome assembly VFSW01 (sample SAMN11554181, study PRJNA540505) | mine drainage metagenome | isolation source: sediment from site ElyBrook_90M | place: USA: Ely Copper Mine, Vershire, VT | collected 2017
CCAGCACACCGCCGCCTGCAACGGCGCGAAATTTACGATTGCCGTGAACAAGAATCCCAACGCGGCGATGATGAAGAGGGCCGATGTCGCGATCGTCGCCGATGCGGGGCAATTCTGCACGGCCCTCATCCAGGAGCTGAAGCGCCGAATCCGGTCATAGCCCCAACCGGTCGGCTACCCCCCGCATCGCCCCGAGGCTGATCTCCACGAATTCGTCCAGCGACAGGCCCAGCGCTTCGCACTCCCGGATCGTGTCGCGGTTCACCGAGGCGGCAAAGGCCTTCTCCTTCATCCGCTTCGTGATCGATTTCACCTTGACGCTCGCGATCTTCCTGTCCGGATAGACCAGGGCCGTCGCCACAATCATCCCGGTGATCGTCTCCCCGGGTAGGCGAGGGCGTGCTGGAATTCCGTGCACCGGGTCGTGCCGCAGACCCTCTCGTTGTGCATCTTCACCGTGGCGACGATCTCCGGATCGATCCCCGCCTCCGTGAGGATCCGCTCCGCCTCGATGCCGTGCCGGGCGAGATCGCCGCCGACCGCTTCGATATCGATGTCGTGGAGGAGTCCGGCGAGCCCCCAGAGCTCCTCGTCCCTGCCGAGCCTTCGCGCCAACGCCCGGAGGACCGCCTCCGAGGCGTAGCAGTGGTCGAGCATCCGTTCGTTCTTCACATGCTTTTTGAGCAGGCCTTCCGCTTCATTTCTCGTCATCGCATCCCCTCTTTCGCCCCGGATAGGGGCGTTTCTTCATGGAGTTTTGGAGGATCATACCTCTTTTTCCGGAAAACGCAACGCAGGTCAGTGAGGCCGATTGTGTGAAACAATTTCAAAGAAGAACAGAGTAATGTTTGCCCTTGCCGAGATGGACGTTTTGACCTATATTCCCATCAGACTTTTTCCATGAAACATTTCCGCCGAAAGTGATTTACTCGCCATGTCTTTACCGCTTCTTGAAAAAATTGAATTATGGGCACCAACTGATACTGTGAAACCTGGCATCGAACATCATCTGGCTTTTTCCAGTCGCTACGGTGCATTGTATGAAGGCGACTGTCTGGATATCCTCCCTTTAGTTACGGACGATTCTATTGACACCGTTTTTGCCGACCCTCCGTTCAATCTGGCCAAAGAATACGGAAACCAGGTTGACGATCGCCGTTCAGACGACGACTATCTTTCCTGGTGCAGGAATTGGCTTGATCACTGCGTCCGTATCTTGAAACCGGGTGGAGCGCTGTTTGTTTACAATCTGCCGAAATGGAATATCCATCTGGGCTGTTATCTGGCAGAAAACGGAATGACTTTTCGTCACTGGATTGCAGTCAATATCAAATTGTCTTTGCCGATTTCAGGAAGGCTATATCCATCCCATTATGGTCTTCTGTATTTCACCAAGGGAAAGGCAAAGACCTTCCGTAAAATCCGCACACCCATCGAGACATGCCGTCACTGTGGTCGGGAGATCAAGGATTATGGAGGACACAGAGAGGCGATGAATCCGAAAGGGGTGAACCTGACAGATGTTTGGAATGATATCACGCCTGTCCGTCACTGGAAATTCAAAAGCCGGAAGAGGACGTTGAACCAGTTGTCCACTAAGATCTTAGAACGCGTTGTTCAGATGTCTACCCGTGAATGCGATGTGGTCCTTGACCCCTTTGGCGGCAGCGGGACGACATACGACGTTTGTGAACGACTCGGCCGTCACTGGATCGGAATGGACCTGGAAAGCTGTGAAGTCATCATTGAGCGTCTCCAGACCGAGAATCTCAGGCCACATAAGTCAGAAGATTTTGTTGAAGAATGAAGGAGCATAGAGGTGAACTTCGCAACGGCTGCTGAGGCTCTCAGTCGGGATCTGACCCAGGATTTGTTTCCCGCTAATCGCCATCTTATCCCGAATCTGAACGACCTCTATGAGTTGGAGCTTGCCTTTTATGAAAATCTCATCCTTTCCGATGAGGAACTCATTAAAAATGCTGGGTATTTTTCGCGAGTAGGGAAAGAATATACCCATCATTTTCTCATGTGCACAGGCGAGTCGCTAAGACTGCCCAATCACTCCTCATCGCGTCTGAAATCCTTTTTTGAAAAGAATATCTTCCGCACCGGGTACGCCACACATGGCCTTTTCCCTTACCGCGGCAAATTTCATCCGCAGATGATCAAGGGTTTGCTAAATGTCATGGGAATCAAGCCCGGGGATATCGTTCTTGATCCTATGATGGGTTCAGGGACCGTTCTTGTGGAAGCATGCCTGATGGGCATCAGATCCATCGGAATTGATGCCAGTCCGTTTTGCCGCTTCATGACGCAAACGAAGCTCGATGCTCTCACTATGTCGTTGGCGCGAGCAAGAGGTGCGTTAGAGAATTATGAAGAGGTGTTTATCTATTTTCAACATAGGGTAGGTCAGCCAACGCCGGGAAGCAAACCATCCAAAAGTAAAACTTCCAAGAGCGCCATGAGCGTCATGGAAGAAAGGGCGGAATATCTAACCAAGAAAGATCATCCGAAGCTTACGAAGCAAGATCGGGATACCCTGAATACATATCACTTTCTTCTGTTGGCTTACCTGGACAGCGCAGGCTATGCTGAAAGAAGCGCCCGAAAGGTACCACTTGAGCAATTCAGAGCCATTCTGGAACGCTACCTGTTCGTGGCTGAAAAGATCCAGCATGTCATGGCCGGCCTGGAGATGGAATTGGCGGCGGCAGAGGTTTTGGAGGGGGATGCACGGTCATTGTCTTTGGAAGACAGCAGCGTAGACGGCATCATTTTTTCTCCACCCTACAGTTTTGCCGTCGATTACCTGGCTAACGATTCCTTTCATTTGAAGTTTATGGGCATAGACAGCGATACCCTTCGCGACATGATGATCGGCCTTCGCGGTCGTAACTTTGGGGAAAAATATCAGTTCTACCGGGATGACATGGGGAAGGTCATAAAAGAATGTGCTCGTGTATTGCGTCCCGATTGCTTTTGTACAATTGTCGTTGGGACCAACAACAACCAATTGGGAAAGGTGTTCGGTATTGCTCCCGATGAAGTGCGGGGGCTGCACGAAATTTTGGTCGATATGAGTGCGGAAGTAGGTTTTAACCCTGTTAAAGTGATGAGCCGCCCCATCATCGGCATCTCCAACACCATGCGCCGGGAATATATCTTGATCCTGCAGAAACAATAATGGTGCTACAGAAGAGCACGACCATCCGTTCCCTTGGGGATTCTTTGGACATTGTCACTAACCGCGTCATGTTCTATTGCAATGACGAGGAGCAAACCTTCATCGATAGTCAAGGATTTCCACAAAGGAAAATAGGGTGATAGCTCCCGGAAGTTACCGACGCGATCGGTGAGGTACTGATACATTTCGCGGGTCGGCAGAATCAGGGCACCCCCGATCAGAATTTTCTTCATGATTCCTAATGCCATTTTGTTGACCGAGCGATGACTTGAAGAGATATTACCTGTTTCCCACTCCACGCAGAAAAGACGGTTGTTGACCCGGTAAGTAGCATCCATAGGACCTGGCTGTCTGACCGTTGCAATGTCGATCGGCGTTTCCAATTGCCAGCCGAAGGATTGCAGCTTTTGCATGCAGGCTTTCTTGATTGGCGTAACACCGCTTCCCTGGCCGCGCTTCTTGCCGGATTCATTTAGGAGGGTGAATGATCCGGAGCCCGGGGGCCATTCAATCGATTTTATCGCCTGAAATATCTGTCCCTCAATCTTATGCCAGTCGGCCGATTGCGAAAATGGTCCAGAGTCAACGAGGCGTTCACTTTGAATAATTTTCATAACCTAAAGACCAATTACTTCTGTTTCGGGCGATAGTGCATGGGCTCTGACTCAACAAGCTTAATAAGTTCCGCTGGTTCGATTTTTAACGCTTCAGCCAAGTTGAAGATTGTCTGCAAAGAAGGGCTTTTCTGTCCGCGTTCAAGAATACTGATGTAGGTACGGTGATAGCCGCTTTCGAAACCAAGACTCTCTTGAGATAAGCCTCGCTCTTGACGAAGACGACGGAGCACATTGCCAAATGCCTTTTCCAGTGAATTACCCGTCATGTCCTGTGTTTTGGATTCTGGCATTGGTTGATAATGGTAGAATGAAGACTATAAATCTACAGACTATAGTATTCTTTTTTATGTTTTTGGGGTTCACGAACGGGTGACAGGATTATCCGTGGGACGCCGGTCGGGTCAGTTACATCGGACCATACGAATAGAGCTCGTTTTGTACGCCGTCGCAGAAAAGATCGGCGGGTGGCAGTTCCTCCGGATCCGGTTTAGTTCTCCTTCAGGAAGAGCTTGATCGGGCCGATCTCGATGAAGGAGGGCCCGAAACTGTCGCCGAAGTTGCCGGCGATGACGACGACCAGGTCCTCATCCCGAAGGGTTCCCGTCTCCAGATGGGCCGTCAGCGCCCGGTGGATGAAATCCTGGCTGTCGGCGGTCTTTTCGATGTATTCGGCAAAGACGCCGAAGGAGAGGGCGAGTTGCCTCACCACATGCCAATTGTAGCAGTGGGCAAAGATCGGCTTGCGGCCGCGGAAGCCGGCCATGTTGCGGATGGAGTTGCCCGACGAGGAGTCGGCGATGATGGCCCGGGCGTTAAGTTTCAGGGCGGCTTCCACGGCCATCTTGGTGAGGAGGGCCGACCGCTCGGTGGTCAGGACGACCGTCGGAACGTCGTGGATGTCGCTGTGGGACTTCTCGACCTCGACGGCAACCCTGGCCATGGTGGTCACCGCCTCCAGGGGATAGCGTCCGCTGGCCGTCTCCCCGCTCAGCATGACGGCATCGGTCTTGCTGTAGATCGCGTTGGCGATGTCGCTCACCTCGGCCCGGGTGGGCCGGGGATTCTCGATCATTGAGTTGAGCATCTGGGTCGCGATGATGACGGGCTTGCGGCGGCCGATGCACTTTCCGATCAGCATCTTCTGGATCCCCGGGACACGCTCGTAGGGTATCTCGATGGCCAGATCGCCGCGGGCGACCATCACCCCGTAGGCGTGATCGAGAATCTCGTCGATGTGGTCCACCCCATCCTGGTTCTCGATCTTGGCGATGATCTTGATCGGGCTTTTGTGCTCGTCCAGGATCGCCTGGACGGCCAGGACGTCCTCCTTGCCGCGCACGAAGGAATGGGCGATGAAGTCGCAGTCCTGCTCGGCGGCAAGGCGGATAAACGCTCGGTCCTTCTCGCTGAGGGCGGGGAGATGGAAAGAGACCTTCGGGACGTTCACGCTCTTCTTCCCCTCGATCCGGCCGTCGTTGAGGGCCTCGCAGATCAGGGCGTCCTCGTGCTTCTCCAGGACCCGGAGCTCCACGTACCCGTCGTCGATGAGAATGCGGCTGTCCAGAGGCACCTCGTCGACGAAGCCCCGGTGGCTGACGTAGACCCCCTCCCGGGTCGATTCCTTATCCGGGTCCCCCCGGAAGGTCACCCGGTCGCCCTTCTTCAGGGCAATCTCCCCCGCTGCCTGCGTTACTCGGACCTCGGGTCCCTTCGTGTCGATCATGACGGCGATGTGATCGGATACCTCTCGGATGTTCCGGATCACCTTTAAGGCCCCCTCGGGGGACTGATGGGCGGTATTGAGCCGCACCACGTCCATCCCGGCCCGGTGTAGCTCGGTAAGGAACGGTACATCGCAGCGCCGGTCGGAGAGTGTCGCGACGATCTTGGTCTTCTTCCGGGTATCGATTTTCATGATGGTTTCATCTCTTCGCGTGTTCAAGACGGAAGCCTCCCTGGCTGAGCAGTCTGTCGCCATTCTAACACAACTACGGCCCAACCCGTACATTATTTAGCCGTGCGCCGGTTCCGAACCTTCACCCCTCCTGCGATCATCCGGCTCATCATTTCATACTTTCTTCACGAATCGGTCATCAACGCTTAACAATCCCCTGGTAGGCATGTCTAAACAATGGGGTACTGTTCTCCCCAACATCAAACCATCGGGAGGTAGCCATGGCAAGCCAGCATATGCAGATCAGGTCGAAAACGGGGTTTTCCGCAGCAATCGAACATCTGGAGAGTTTGATCGACTCTCTCAAGCGCGGGACCATTTTCATCAATCAGGGGGGGAAGTCCATCCTCTTAAAACCCTCCGAGCCAGTTGACATCGAGCTGGAAGCCGAGATCGGGCCGAACGACGGGATCTGCGGGGAGAAGATTGCCCTGAAACTCAACTGGGAGATCCGGGAAGGCGGATGTTAGCGCATCTCATCAGGAGGCGGGCAGTATGGCAAAGCAGCAGTTGAAGGTCAAAGCAAAAGCGGGACTGGTCGAGGTCATCAACCATTTGGAGCAACTGGTCAAATCGCTCAAGGAGGGCCAGCTCTGCATCCGCAAGAACGGCGAGGCTATCACGCTGAAACCCGAGGATCCGGTGATGTTCGAACTCGATGCCGAGGCAAGGTTGGAAAAAGACAGCCTTCTGGAGAAACTCGTCATCGAGCTGAAATGGAAGAAGGGCGAACAGGCAGTGCCGGAAAGCGACGCCTTCACCATCACCCATCTTGAAACGGCACCCGAGCTTTAACCCAGAGAGGCGGTCGCCTGCGGGGTTAAATTTTTTCCTTGACCACGTGCAGGCGGATCGTGGCGCCGGTGACTCGGCTTCTGCCGGTGTGGATGAAGGCGGCCACCCAGAGGATTTCAAAAAAGAGCAGGACCGCGGGGTCCCAGAGTGTGAGCAGCCCTGCCCTGAGGTCCGGTATGGTGTCCCCGGCTGTCGGGAAAAGGGCCAGCAGAAGAAAGGCGTACACGATGGAGAGCAGGGCCATGACCTGGTAGACGGTGATCTTGCCCTCACCCCGGTAGTCCGCCCGCAAAATTTCGGAGAGGGCTCGCCAGGCCTGCGTCACGGCAAGAAGAATGGCGAAGGTCGCGAAGGGGAACCCTTTGAGAAAGCCGTAGCATCCCAGAAGCCCCGTGCCCGTGAGGAGGAGCGCCGTTACCGCCTGAATGGGGATGACCTCCTGGCCATCGAGATGATGGGCGTAGGCGATCTTCTTGGTCTCTCCGGAAAAGATGAAGGCCCGTCCGTGAAAAAGCCTTTGGAGCAACGGGTGACACGCCGATAGGGGCTTCCCGTAGCAGCAGCCGAAGCTTATGCAGGCGAGCCTTCCGATCCCCTCGCCGACGGCATAGGCGACCGAGATGGCCGCCAATACGCTCAACACGGGCGCGTGGAACCCCATCCGGATACCCACTGTCCCATTGATGAACTGGATGATCCAGGGCGCAGCGATCAGACCGGCGAAAGAGGCGCCGCCCACCGTGAACGTGTTCGTCCTTCCTTCGACCCAGAAAGCGATCAGCTTCGATGCTGGCATGCAGATCGCCAGAACTCCCGTCAGGATGGCCAGGGCGCCGGCGACCGGCACGGACAGAGACCCCATGAGGATGAAGAAGAGGACCGCGGCGAACAGATAGGCGGTGGCATTGAAGAATCCGTAATAGGTCAGGTTCAGGCCCTTCCAGGCGCCGCCTTTTTGCTTGCCGCCGAGGAGGCACCCGATGACCTGCCACTGCTCGCCCGGCAGGGCTTTGAAAGCCCAGCGAAAAAGAACGGCCAGGCAGAGCGCGAGAGTTAGGAGAAAAAACTCAGCAAGCATGATTATTGACCCCGGCGTTTGCGGGACGGTATCCGACCCGGGAACTCAGCTCCAGTTTTTGTTTGCAGCGGGTGCAGAGGCGACTCATCGGCGCCAGCAGGAGTCTCTTGGGGGCGATGATCCTGCCGCACCGGTAGCACACCCCGAACCGGCCCTGGTCGATGCGAAGGATCGTCTCATGAATCTCTCGTATCTGTTCGCTCTCCCTGCGCCTGATCATCAACTCGACCGTTTGATCATACTCTGCGGCCGCCTGGTCGACGAAATCCGCCATCCTGTCCGACCCGTCCTTCATGCGAAGGGCTGGCCGGCTGAGTGCGCCCTGCAGTTCTTCCATCTTCCGGACGAGTTCCCCCCTGACACGTTCCAGTATCTTTCGGTGTACCATCTGCAACTCCTTCTCCCGGCGTTCGGCTCAGGATGCCATATGCATACCGTTCCTGCTTGCGATCAGCGACCGCACCTTCACATCCGATTCCACAAGGGACTGGCCGAAGTTCCGGCTGAAGATGCTTTCCGCCCCGTGATATGCCATGTTCGCGGAGATGTCGTCGGCGAACCTGACGCGCTCTTTTTGCAAGACGAGCACGATGGTGCTGCTGCCGGGACGAAAGAGGCTCTTGGGCGCTCCGCGCCGGATGAACATCCCCGAACCAACCGGCAAGGGGTTGTCGTATCGCTGTTCGCTGTAGCACTGGACGATGTCGCCGATCATCAGGGCCGCGACCTCGATAATGGCCACCAGCCCGACCTGGGTACCCTCCGGCACATCGGTGTCGATGATGGTGACCACCCGCTTGTTTTTGGAGTAGGGTGTCGCCACGGAAACCACGGCATTGGGGTTGCAGGCATGGTAAAGACCGGGGATCTGATAAAAATCGATGACCCTTCCGGCCACAGGGGCGTGGTTGTAGTGGTATTTGTCCGGCGTCAGTCGGAAGATCGCAAAATCGCCGAGGTGGAAGGCCTTGAGCCAGGTTTTCTTGTTGATCCCGAGTAATTCCTCGAAGTCGAAGAACTTCCCCTTGATAAAGAGGCTGGATGTCTCGCAAAATGAGCCGCACAGCATCCGTGCGTCGGCGGGCGAGACGACCGCATGCGGGTCGTTGGGCGTCGGACGGCACTCCCAGTAGCGGATTTTGCGCTCGAAAACCTGCTGCAGGGTATCGAGCCGCGCCGGGGGATCGAGGCATTCCTGAAGGTCGATGCCCCAGGCGGCGCACAGCCCCAGACGGCCGGCAACCTTCTCGGAAAATATCGCGCTGTAGCTCAGCTCTCCCAGGATACGCGAGGCACGGGCGCTGATCAGCCTGCGGAACAGCCAGGGCGTCCATTCCCTGACACCGGAATAGAGGAAACGGATGGCGGCGTCTCCGAACAGCTTCTCGGTCTGAATTCTGCGGCTTTCACGTTCGATGTACTGGTGCTGCATTCTGGTACCCCACTGTTTATGAGTACCGTACCAGGGCATTGTTAAACGTTGATGACCGATTCATGAAGAAAGGATGAAATGACGGGCTGGAGCATTATGATCGCCAGAGATTGGCGGATGTTGCGGTCAGATCGCGCCCCCATTCCCGCACCCTATTTTTGATATCATCCCGTATCCACCGGATGGCGGCCATCTTTTCCTCCTGTGTGCCGGTGAGAAGCGACGGATCCGGGAAACTCCAGTGGAGACGTTTGACGATGCCCGGAAAAACGGGACAGCGTTCAGCGCCCGCCTCGTCGCAGACGGTGATGACCCAGGAAAACAGCTCGCCTATCCTAAAAAGATCGAAAACGCTCGTAGTCCGGTTCCGGGAAATATCGATCCCCGCTTCCGCCATCGCTTGCACGACGAGGGGATTCAGCGTTCCCGGCTCAAGGCCGGCGCTCTTCGCTTCGAACTTATCACCGTAAAGAAAATTCAACCAGGCTTCCGCCATCTGACTGCGGGCGCTATTGTGAATACAGACAAAAAGGACCTTCTCTTTTTTTCTCATATCCCCTCCAATCGTGCGCCGCCGCGCGCGAACCGGTTGGTTGTATCGGACACGGGGACAGGCTTTGGCAATCTGTCCCCGTGTCGATTTTACGGCAACAAGCCCCGTACCGTGATCGGGGCACGGTCTTTCATGCCGATTGTTGTTAGGTTCCTGCCTCTTCCTCCAAACTCTTTCCGCGAGCATACAGAAAAATTGTTGCATGATGATGACGGCTGCGTGAAGCTTCCGTGAATCTTGCCGGCGATCCGGTTTCCACGGAAATTCGTGCGCACTGCCCCCTCAGTTCGATCCTATTGTTTCAGCGCCAGTGCATGACCATGAACAAGATGCCGAGAATCAGCGCCACCGTGATGACCGCCGCTTCGATTTTTTCCAGAATCTCCTTGTCCATATCTCAAACCCCCTTCGCCTTTTCCGGCGAAAATACGATGGCCAAGGTCCGCAGGCCCCCGATGGTCAAAATTAGCACGGCCAGAGCGATGACGTCCCGGGAGGCCAGCGAGTGCAAGTAAAGCCCGATCATAATCTCCCGCAACACGAAGACGATCGCGGCGTCGGTGATGAATGTGATCCGGAGGCGGTGCAGCTCGAAATACTCGATGATGCTCCGCAACAGCTCGATGATCACGAACATGGAGAGGATATTGGTGACCATGAGGTCAAAGCCCGCTGCAATGGTAGGGCTCGCAAACACCGCTCGCAGATCGAGAATAATCCGGGCGATCCCCATCATGAGGGCAAGAATCACTAGGGGAATCATCATCTTGATAAGAATATCGACCGTTTTTCGAAAATGATTCATAAGCATTGTTCAGTCCTTGTCATAGGTTTACTCAGGGAGGGGTACATACCTCTCCAATGTTTCAGGCGTGTGAACGGCAGTTGAATTCTTATAGTTTGTCACGGAAGCCTCCGTAAAAAAAGAGGCGGCCCCCGGTGGATCGGGAAGCCGCCTTGTCTTGCTGGCCGAAATATTGCCTTCGTGCAGACCATTCCGCCGGGCGATCTTGGGAATGACCGCGGTGACCGTTCGCACTCGGTCGGTTATCCCTGCGGCTGGAGATTGAAAAGGGAAAGAGCCGAAATGTGCGGTGTATCTGTGATTTTTTTGTTACTGCAATATGTCGGGCGGATGAAAAGAAGACGAAGCTTGAGGGCGCTGTTCAGAACACGGGGTCCGCCGTCAATTCGACCCGCATGGCGCCGGGCGGATCAGGCAAAACCCTCGTATAACGCCACCTGACGGCGCCGATTCGCCATATCCCGTCTTCCCCCGGACCGATTTCAACGTTGCAGGCTATTCCGTATTGAAATTTTTTGATCCTCATGCTGGTGCAAAAATCGCCCAGCGAGAATGCCAAGAGTTTTGCCGTATCGACATACCGTATCGCCGCCAGGGGCTGCGGGACATGGGAATGATGCCCCACGACCGCACCATAAGCCTGAAGGAGCCGCTCGCCCGCCTGAACAATCGCGGGCCGGGGGAACATCTCCAGTTCGTAACCCCAGTGCGGATAGGCAATGCTGAAAGCGGCCGGACCGCAGCATCCGCCGAGCGTGTCGAGGTATGCAATCTCCCCGCAGGGCCGGTTGCTCCACATCGATGCGGCCACCATCCGCACGCACCCTTCGATATCGGCGAACGGCGCCTCCCGCAGGCCGAAAAGATGGAATCCCCTGTCCCGCAGGCGGTTGACCGACTGCCGGAAAATGGCCGCCGGGAAATCTCCCGCATGGTTATTAGCAACGGAAAGGAAGATTTGGTCCGACGGGAACAGTCCGGCCAGGGAATCGAGGATGGAAGGATCGTGTCGCTGGGCGGCAAGGCTGGGCTTCCTGGCGCCGGTAATCGTTCCTTCCATGTTTCCGCAACGAGATAATTGCAGTCTTTGAAGAAGAGGCACACATCGGGTGAAATGTCGAGGAGCTTGCCACCCATGGCCATGATGTCGCCCACGAACCCCAGGGTGATTCGGGTCCGGATCGAATTCAGGACCGTCTCCTGCGGCAGAGGCCGAATGCCGCAGGGGTTCGTTTTTCGAACGCCATGGATATTCCGCCAGAGCCATCCGATCTCTTCCCGCAGGGGATACGGGGCGCCGGGGTTGTTCGGGATGTCGGATTGCCCCGCCTTAACCATGCATCAACGTAGGGCCTTGCGGATGATTTACAATATCCTCGACCACAGTTCCGCAAGCGCGGAACGCTCCCCCTTGGAGAGGGTCACATGTCCGGCGATGCTTTCCCCCTTGAATCTTTCGACGAGGTAAGTCAGACCGTTGCTGCTCGCATCCAGGTAGGGATGGTCGATCTGCTCCGGATCGCCCGTAAATACCACTTTCGATCCCTCTCCGATCCGCGTCACGATCGTTTTGATCATCTGCGGGCTGAGATTCTGGGCCTCGTCGCAAATGACGAATTGACGCGGGATGCTCCGCCCCCGGATGTAGGTCAGGGGCTCCATTTCCAGAACGCCCCGCTCGATCAGATGCTCGACAATCCGCATGGATTTTGTCCGGTCCTCCTCCGCTTCCCTCTCCCTCCCGTTCCTGCCCGACGAGGGAATCTTGACCCTCCCCTCCCGGGTTTCCTGTCCATTATTGAAAATAAACTCGATGTTGTCAAAGATGGGTTGCATCCAGGGCCGGAGCTTCTCCTGCTTATCCCCCGGCAGAAAGCCGATGTCGTTCCCCATGGGGACAATGGGCCGGGTGATCAGCAGGCGCGAATAGATCTTTTCGTCGAGAACCTTCTGCAATCCTACGGCTATGGCCAGCAGGGTCTTGCCCGTTCCGGCCCGTCCCACAAGGGTTACGGCCTTGATCTGGTCGTTGAGCAGCAGTTCCACGGCAAATTTCTGCTCCTTGTTCCGGGCGCGGATCCCGAAGCATTCCGAATCCCCATGGATCAGCGGCAGCAGCATGTTGTTGCAGTGCCTGCTGAGGGCGGACTGGGACGGATTATCCGGGTTTTTCAAAATAAAAAACTGATGGGGATTCCCTCCCCATCCATCCGCCATGGCCAACTGCCTGTTCCGGTGAAAGAGATCGAACTGCACTTCCGTGATGTCCTGCGTTCCTATGCCGCTGTATAATGAGGCGTATTGAACCGTGTCCCGGTAAAAATCCTCCGCTGGTACGCCGATCACGTCGGCCTTGATGCGGAGATTGAGATCCTTGGTCACGAGGTGGACATCGCGTCTCTCTTGGTGAAGCTGATATGCGACGGCGAGCAGACGGTTGTCATGTCTGCTCCAATCGAGGCCTGCGGGCAAGTTGGCGGTATCCCAATGGTTCACTTCGATCCTGACCGTCCCGCGGCCGGGATGGGAAACGCCTTCGGCCAGGCTTCCCCGGCCGCGAAGCTCATCCAGCGCCCTCGATACCTCTCGGGCGTTCTTCCCGATGTCGTCCTGACGTCTCTTCTGGCGGTCGATCTCCTCGATGACCGCGAGCGGAATGACCACGTTGTTGTCGTCAAATGAAAAAAGGGCTTGGGGGTTATGTAAAAGAATAGTCGTGTCAATGATGTAGGTTTTTTGCATCTTACACTCCTTCTCCAGATTATACGGGAGATAGTATTGGGTACCACAGCAATATTTCAAAATGATGACAAAGCCGTTAAGAAACCGTTTCAAAGGATTTCATTCAGAATTCATGCGAATGTCATCATCCGTTCACAGTCATCGGTTAGAAGTACGCTTCCAAGGGGCCCGCTGCATTCCCCACCGGATGAGCGGGGGAAGATCGAAAACATTCAGGAGTCCATCCATGAGCAGATATGAAGTGCTTCCCGGTACGTGTCCGAGCCAGGCCGGGGAAGAGCAGGAAGCGTCCCCCTCTCTCAGGGAAATCATGGAAAAGCTTGATGTGTACAAGCTTTTCGGGGTCAGCGCGGAGGAGCTCCCCTTTGCCCTGTATGACACGACCGCCGGAAGCGAAACGGAACTGCAGGCCATCGTCATCGGAAAGCGGGAAGATGTTGACCTCCCCGTCACGATCGCCCAGTCCCATTACTACGCAAATATCGGCAGGCGGACGGCCGCCGGTGAGCTGCCACACGGGGCGATTACGGGTCTTGAAAGGTATCTCCAGGAAAACGGCTCCGACGTCTGGGAAAATAGTTGGGTTCGCTTTCCCCGAGCCTTCCTCGGACCTTTCGCCGCGAAAGTCTTTCAGGACGATCTGTTAGCGGACAAGTCGGACCCGGAACAGGGGTACCGCACCGATATCCGGAATTTCGTTTTTCAGAAGGAAAACAAGGAATATATCCGCATTCCGATCAGTTACCTGCTAAAGCTGTCCCTGGCCGAGGCCGTCGATGGTCAGCCTCCCCCCATCGCGGAAACGGGGCGCGTACTGATGGGCCATTTTCTCAGCGACAATACATCGCCGGAAACCTATTCCTTCCACGTTTCACCCCTCAGTCCCCAGACTGGGATAGGCAAAGCGGTGGCCAGGGAGACGGCGAAGCGTTTTCTCCTGACGCAACTGCTGATCATCTACGCCAACCGGCGTTTTGGCCTTGCGGAGAGCGGACAGAGGGCAATGATCTTTTATTCCCCTCACCCGCCGATTCGGCAGAAACAGCTCAACTCCTGCATCTCGGACGCCTTTTACCGAGAACTCTTCATGAGCCCTTGCCTTTCGGGTTGGAACCGGGGCGAGGTGAAACACGAATACATGCACCTTTGCCACCGAGTTCTGAGCCTCAGCCAGCTCAATGCCCTCGCGAAGCTCCGCGAATCGGGCATTATAACCCGTAACCTCGTCGTTCTGCCGAATACCTCTAACATCAGCCTTGCCAACAATGGAACCCACATCAGCCTGGGCAGCCGCAAGCTGACTTCCCTCCTGAAGGACGGCGCTTCCGGGTTTACAAACCGCCATGAAAAATACTTGGGGGATCTGGTCATCAAGATCGGCGAGCATTTTCTTCCCCTGTTCGTCGGCACCTACAGTGCCACCCCCTACCGCCTGGATTATTCGGAATTCCACCCCGAAATCGCCCTCGGGTTTCTGCCCCATGAACTGGATTTCACCCACCTGCGGATGCTCTGGCGGCGCTGGCAGAAGAAAGCTCAGATGAATGTGCTCGGGCAGACACTCACCCCCTTCGGTCCGCCCTGGTTGGACAGAACGCTCAGCGCGCTGTTCGGGTTTTGCGGCGATTTCATCCCCGATTTCCGGCTCATCGATTATCTGGTGGCCTTGAGGAGTACGGAGAAGAGCCCGGCCTTGGATGGAACGCTCCACAATCATGACCGCCTCAAACAGGATCTTTCCGAACTGGGTGAATTCGACAAACGGATGTCTCTCTATCTCTTCATCAAGTTGCGTGAGTGCGCCACGATGGGCTTCTCCGGTTTCGAAGGGCGATCCTACAGCCTTTTCCACAGTTTTGCAGGGGACATGGCCTGCGCCGTTGACCTCCAGAATCTCCTTAACGCCCTGGCTTTCAAGTACATTGCCGAAGGACGCGTTACCCACGCCCATATTCCCGACAACCCGTTCGTGGAAAGCGAGCGCCGCCAGATCATCTTCGGGCGGGCCGTGGGGATCCCCACGTTTTTCGTCCGCCAGGATACGGAAAACCGTTTTATCCGGAGGATCGTCGAAAAGACGAAGCGCGTGAGACCCAGCCGGCGTTATCCCGGATACCTGAGGATCCAGCACGAGGAATATTGCCGGTGCCTTGTTCGGATTCTCCGAGAGGACGCGGCGGATCTGATCGAGATGTTCGGCATGTCCGAGACGATCGACGATCTTGATCGGCGCCTGGCAGATCCGGATCGCCATTCCGCCCTGGGAAAACTGACCGGCTCGATCATGGGAAGGGAAAAGTCCCATTCCCCTCTGAAGATGAAGGCAACAGACTTCAACCGGGCCGCGGAAAACTGTTACCGAACCGATCTCAGGAAGAGCCACACCCTGGAAGGCTTCTGCTGCCTGGAGGAGGACCTCCGGCAGATCGCAGCGGCAGCCGGCAGCGAACGGCAGATCATGCGCAGCACGCTCAAATCGATCCTGAAGGATCAGGATTCATCAGCGTTCATTCAAAGTATCCGACAGGATGTCGTCGAGGAGAAGGCCCCGCCCGAGGTCCTCCGGAAACTGATCTCGCTTTTGCTCCTGACCGTTGTTTTCGACAGGCGCCGAGCGGAGAAAACCTTGTTTCTGGATCGGACCAGATCCTGCCGTGCGCCCCGCGGACGATGCGACGCGATGTTGCCGTCCAGTTCGGATCCTATGCACGAAGCGCAACCCTTAACCATCGCTCTGTCATGTCAGCAGTGATTTTCATGGCTCTCCCGACGGGCATTTGCCGAACCGGCGATCTCTGTATTGTAATCCTGGATTTACCAAATATCTGAATATCTGAAGTTCCCGAGGCGGCAGTATGGGGGTGAGCCGTTAGTGATCGCCCGGCAGGCAATTTCGAGCCGACTCCGCCGGCCATGAATGCCGGCGGAGTCGGCAATAGACAAGTTGTTACTGTAATTTCAAGAAGATCGGATTCGAGTAGAACCAGAGATCATCCCAGGCCCTGTCGGCGCTATTCGTGCCGGGGGTGTTGATGAGCGGGCTGCCTGCTGCATCGGTTCCGTACACGATCTTGGTCCCGGTGGTATCCATCTGGACCACGTTATAGCCGAGGTTGGTGCCCCGGATACGGAAAAACATGTCATTACGGACCTTGGGGACGGTAAAGGACATGGTCGTATAGCCTTCCCTGTCGAGCCTCCACGAAGATGCATCGAAGGTCTTAACGATGCTTGCGACTGTGTTGTCGATGGCGTTGAACGCCGGGTTCGGGGTCACACCGTCAGCGAGGAACTTGCGCGCCTTCGTTTTGTTTACTCGTCCCTGTATCAACTGGACGTGGTGAACTGCCGGAGGAATACAGATATAGCCGGCCGAGGCATTGACGCCGGGCTCGCAGTTGTTGGTGGCCGGGGTCTTGAAGCGGACCTGCACGGTGATGTGTTTCCCTTTCTTGACCCGGAGGGTTTCGCCCATGGTGGCGCTCTGCTCGCCTCCGTGGTTCTCGAATACGTTAAAGTCGAGCTTGCTGATCAGGTCGCCGTGCACCACGTAGGCGTTTCCCGAACGCAGTCCGTTCACTACATCTCTCTGTGTGAAGGTATCATGATGACGGTTGTCACGATGGTGCGGGTCGCTTTCCACCTTCACATACGTCTTTACGTACTCACCCGGCCAGAAGTCGTTCGGGGTGTCGTGAAAGTCGGAGCTTGCGAAATTGAAGAACTTGCGGCCGTCAGCTAGCAGGTTATCCCAGAGACCGCCGACTTCAGCGACGTACTTCCCGGCGCCGCCGTATGTGCCGCCGCCGCAGGCGCTGGAGCTGAACTCGCCGCGGTTGGATGCCTTCTCGTGCCCCGGAATCCCTTCGAAGCCGAAGGCCACCGTCGGTCCGTTGTCGTTCATGTCGCGGAAGGCCGCAATGGAGTAGCCGCCCACGCCGCAGCCGGCCCGTTCAACGTGTGCCGGGATGATGTAACCGGCGGTGGGGTAGTTGCGCTGCATCCACTTGACTGCATCTATCGTTTTGTTGTGCTTGGCATTCAGGCCGAGCGGGGTGGAGTAATCGGGATAGGCAGGAGCAGCATAGACGCCGCTCTGGATCTTGCCGGACCACCCCATCATATCGGCCGTAGCAGTGGTCGTCGTGCCGTCGGTGTCGGAGTTGTCAAAGCGGTACTCGAACTGTGCGATCGGCAGGGCAGTGGCGGCGACGATTCCGGTGCTGCCGTGCTCGTGGCCGGGAACATTCCACTCCATACCGGTCATGACGATCTTGCCCGGGTAATTGGCCCGGATGCCCTCGATCCAATCATACGCGCCCAGGTACGCAGGCCCGCTGTATCCGGGGATGTCGGATGTCCGGATGAGGGACTGCCAGCGCCACATCTGCCCATTCGTGGGGTCTCCTATAGACGGAAGCGGGGAATACATGGTCCAGTTGTTGCCGAAACCGTCCCTGGCGCGGATGCCGCCGTGTTCGGAATTTGCAAAAAAGTCGAGGCCGTTCCGGAAAGCGGTGGGCGCGGTACCCTGCCTGTACAGCCCGCTGGTGTTTGAAACCGCGTACGGGGTTATGGTGTCGGCCGCGGTCAAATCGTTCATGGGCCAACTGCCGTCTGTGTAGGTGGTGTGGTTATGGAAATCGCCGGCCATCCACTTCTCGTTCTCTCCTGCAATGGTGTTGCCGGCGAGAAACAGGCTGAGGGCCACTGCCACCACGCCGATTCTTTTCTTGATATTCATGGGAAATCTCCTTTTGGGTAAAATCATTTATTTATCCTCCTGGTCTCATTATTTTTTTGACTGCTACGGTGTGTGTTTATGAAGTCAGTGCATTGTGTTTGCCTTTTTCTCTCACCTCCTTTCTGCCTGTGAACTCATCCGGATCTTCTTCCCTTCGGCCGCTATAAGCATAAGACGCTGTTGCCCTTTCTGGCTCCTTCTCGTTCAGGAGGGTGTGTCCCGGAAATTCTTTCCGGCGTTTCTTCATTGGGCAGTTTGTACAATTGGAATGTTACGGACGGATGAAGAGGCGGTTAAATACGTATGAACGGGATGTTAAATTTTCGTCACATGATTGCTTGGAAAAGCAGACCCCAGGCGATGCCGAGGATGCCAGTCTCGCCTTTGATGCGCTGTCAATGACTGAGAAGATGGCCCAAAATCAGATCTCTCATCCGCACCCATGTCTCTTTTCCCACCGATTCTTCATCGATCAGCAGATGGTGGGCATAGAGTCCCTCTTCCGGCGGCGCCTTTCGCACGGTTGATACTTTCCAGAGATCGAGATGATTGCTGACGATCATCTCCTGCAACTTGTCATAGGAGATGAACTCATCCTCCCGATCCATGAACACGATCGTCGGGACATTCAACGCTGCATTGATATGCTTTTGAAAATGGTTGTGGGCCTCAAAAACGGCTTTGTAGCCGGCCATGGGGGTGCCGTCGTTGCTGCGATAGCTCTCCGGAGACAAGCTGTCGATGACGAGATTGGGAAATGGCATGATGGCTTTCAAGAGATAAGGTTCGCTCATGGCGTTCAACGCGGGGGCGAACAGGACCATCCGGTCGAAGTGAACCCCCGCATCGGAAACCAACAGGTCGCAGCCCAGCAGGCCGCCCAGGGAATACCCAACCAGGGAGATGGGGACTTTCTTTCGGCTTCCCCTATCCAGGACTTTGCAATAGGCCTGTCGGAATTCGGATGACCAGAGGCTGTAGGTGACCGTTCGAAAGGAATCCAGCCGCGCTTTCTTCGGGTCGCCCCGGCCGTGACGGACGTAATTGTCACCGTGTCCGTGCAGCGACACGTTCAGGACGTCGATGCCGGCCCTGTTGAGCTCGTGGATGATCGGTTCCATCCTTTCCGGTTTCAGATTCAGGCCATGAACGACCAGGGCGACGCCCCGGCGCCGCTTGAGGGGGCTCTTGTAATACCAGCGTGTGGAGTGTCGCTCGCTGGCCAGGGCCGTTTCGGGTGCGCATTGAAATTCCGGATCGACGTTGTTGGGTTGCAGATAGAGGATGAAGAGGACAAAGCCGATCAGAATAGCGGCCACTATGACGATCCATCGCTTCTTCATCTTCCGGATAATCCCCTGACGTCGGTCGGTTCACGGTAAGGCGAAGTTTGAATGTGCGAGGATCTGCATTGACGATCAAGCCTTTTCGTCGGTGAACTTGTAACCGATGCCTCGAACGGTCAGAATGTACCGCGGGTTTTCCTTGCTGGTTTCGATCGCACCCCTCAGGCGGCTGATATGGACATCCACGGTGCGCGGTTCCACAAACGCTTCGTCCCCCCAGACTCGGTCGAGCAGTTGTTCCCGGCTGTACACCCGGCCGGGGTGGCCGATGAGGAATTGAAGGAGCTTGAATTCGCGGGAACTCAATTCGACCGGTTTGCCGTCCACCGTTACCTGGTAGGACTTGAGATCGACGTGGAGACCGGCGTAATCCAGCGATTCGTGCTTATCATCGTCGGGAAGCCGCTCCGAGCGCCTGAGGACCGTGCGGATCCGGGCGATAAGTTCCCGGACGTGAAACGGTTTGGTGAGGTAGTCATCCGCCCCGACCTCCAGCCCCAGAATCTTGTCGACGGAATCGGACTTCGCGGTCAGCATGATGATCGGGAGGGCCGCCGTCGCGGCCTGGCTCCGGATCATCCGGCAAACCTCCATCCCGGAAATTTCCGGCATCATCAGGTCGAGGATGACGAGGTCCGGTTTTTCTGCGTTGATCATCTCCCAGGCCTTTTGCCCGTCAAAGGCCTTGATGACGGCATAACCTTCCCGTTCCAGGTTGTAGGCAATCAGTTCGACAATGTCCCTTTCGTCATCGGCAATCAGGATCTTTTTCTGCGTCACGTCGCCTCCGGAAAGAGCGGGAAGTAAAGGGAGACGGCGGTCCCGCGGCCGGGCGTGCTGTCGATGGCCATCCGGCCGCCGTGCGCTTTCAGCAGGTGCTTGACGATGGAGAGTCCGAGCCCCGTGCCGCCCAACTCCCGCGACCGTGTTTTGTCCACCCGGTAGAATCGTTCCCCCAGCCGGGGGATTTCACCCTTCGGGATGCCGACGCCCGTATCGGCGATTCGGACGGTCAGGAATCCCTGCTCCTCCGGCGAGGCCGTGACGGTTATTGTCCCTTCGGTGGGCGTAAATTTTACGGCATTGTCTACGATGTTCAGCATGATCTGCGCCAGCCGATCCCGGTCTGCCATGATCCGCGGGATTCCCGCAGGAATATCCTTGACGATCCGGAGTTTTTTCTCGGAAACCCGCGCCGTGACAACGGCCAGGACCTGATCGAGGACGTCAGCCAGGGCAAGACCTTCCAGATGCAGTGTTATTTCTCCCAGCTCGAAGCCGGAGAGGGTCAGCAGGTCGTCGACGAGGCGGTTCAGGCGCTGGGCGTTTTCCTGAACCGTGTCCAAAAATTTCCGGGCCGTCAGACGGTCGTCGATGGCGCCCTGCTGAAGGGTTTCCACAAAACCGATGATCGCCGTCAAGGGGGTTTTGATCTCATGGGTCACGTTCGCCACGAAATCGGTCCGGGTCCGTTCGAGCTTCTTGAGTCGCGTCACGTCGTGGAAGACCAGGATGGTTTTCCGCTCGCCCACGGTCTCGTCGCGAAAGGCGGAGAAGGTTACGTCCATCATGACCGGCCGGAGATCCCCCAGACCGATCTCCTCACAGATGGTTTCTTCCCTCTGACTGAACCGTTCAAGGGCGTCGTGGAGTTTACTGTTTCTGAATGCTTCCAGAAGCGTCTTTCCGATAACGTCCCGGTGCGGCCGGCCGGTCATCTCTTCCATCCCCCGATTGACCGACTCAATCCGGTTTTCGGCATCCAGGACCACGACCCCTTCACTCATGCTGGAGAATACCGATTCCAGCTTTCGTTTTTCCGCGTCGGCCGTCCGGATCTTTTCGTGGAGGGCCGATACCATTTCGTCGATGCTTTCTGCCAGTTGTCCTATTTCATCCCGGGAGTCTATCCGCAGCGTCCCGGAGATATTCCCCGTGCGAACCTGCCCGGCGAACGCCGCCAGCCTGCGGATGGGGGAGAGCATCTTCAGGGAAAACAGGAGCGCGATCGTCAGGGAGACGGCAACGAGCGCAAGCATGATTGCGAAAACGGTTTTTCCCAGCCCGTAGGTGGCCAGAGCGATTTCCGTGAGGGGGCGCGAGAGACGGATGTATACCGTCGTCCGCGTCCCCG
>VFSW01004249.1_pt1 | contig 21386 bp, 19 predicted proteins | sample 5358111 | NCBI WGS metagenome assembly VFSW01 (sample SAMN11554181, study PRJNA540505) | mine drainage metagenome | isolation source: sediment from site ElyBrook_90M | place: USA: Ely Copper Mine, Vershire, VT | collected 2017
CGGCGTGTACCGCCGTGCCGAAGCGGCCCGGCGCACCCATCATTTCGAGGCGCCCACCGACCCGGCGCCACAGGGCGCCATGACCGGTGCCGATCCACAGCGTATCGCCCGGGGCTTCGTACAGAGCGGTGACCGGCGCGTCGATCTGCGGCTCGACGCTCTGCAAGCGGGCGCCGTCCAGGCGCAGCAATCCCTTGACGGTGCCTACCCACAGGGTCCCGTCGTGATCCTCCGCGAGCGCATGCGCGCCGCCCGTGGGCAAACCGGCCGAAGAGTCGTAGGTCGCGGCATGACCGCCGCCGATCTCGAACAAGCCACTATCCGTGCCCACCCAGAGCCGGCCATCCCGGCCCGGCGCGATGACCTGCACGTAGGCATGGACGAGCGCCGGGATGCGCCGAAACTTATTGAAGTGTCCGCCCTCGAGCACCGCGAGACCATTGCGAGTGCCCACCCACAATCGACCGTCTTGGTCGACGTACAGGGCGGTAATCTGCTTGTTCGGCAGTTCCGGTTCGTTGTCGCTGTCGAAAACCACGAAGCGAATCCCGTCGAAGCGCGCCAGCCCCTCCTGGGTTCCCACCCAGAGATAGCCGTCGGGCGTCATCGCCATCGCCTGCGCGGAGGTCTGCGGCAGTCCCTCGGGGATCTGCCAGTTATCCATCACGTACTGGGTGAGCCGCAAGGACGGATCCAGGGCCATTGCCGGCGCCGCCGCCAACGCAAGCAGCCCGGCGAGCCACGCGCGGGCACGCGACGGGAGACGCGCCTCGGAAGGAGCGTGGGCTGGTGGATCGCTCGACACTACTACTCCCTGCAATGGTCGCGCTCGACTGCCCGGATTATCGGCCAAATCCGTCGAAGCTGGAGCCAGATTGGCGCTACCCAGGTTACTCAGGCCGCCGGCGGGTCTTCGGCGAGCAGTCGGTACCCCACCCCCACCTCGGTGATCAAGTAGCGTGGCCGATGAGGGTCGGGCTCGAGCTTCTGGCGCAGGGTTCTGATGTAGGAGCGCAGACCGCTGGCGTCGCCGGACCGGTCCGGTCCCCAGGCCTCGCGGATCAGATCCCTTTGGGTCACCACCAGCCCGAGGCGCCGGGTCAGGCAATCGAGCACGCGAAATTCGAGCGGCGTCAGGTGCAACGGTCCCTGCGGGCCTTGCGCCGCGCGCACCGTGAGGTCGATGCTGACGGCGCCGAACTGCAACAGCGGCACCGCATCCGGGCCGCGCATCGCCCGGCGCGCCACTGCCCGAACCCTCGCCAGGAGTTCCGGGACACCGAAGGGCTTGGTCACATAGTCGTCCGCGCCGGCATCGAGCGCCGCCACCTTTTCCGACTCGAGGGTTCGCGCGGTCAGCACGAGAATCGGCACCGGCGAGAAGGCGCGAATTGCCGCGATCACCGCGACTCCATCGTGGTCCGGCAATCCGAGATCCAGCATCATCAGATCCGGCCGATGATTCTTCGCCTCGAGCACCCCTCGCTCGCCGGTCGCCGCCTCGCTCACGCGATACCCGTTCGCCTCGAGCAGCGTGCGCAGGACGGAACGCAGCCCCTCGTCGTCCTCGACCACCACCACGTGAAACATCGCCAACGTCACGTGACGGGCGCCTCCGCCGGCAGGGTAAAGGTGAAGCGGGCGCCACCGCCCGGGCGGTCGCCCGCGACAATCTGCCCGCCATGGGCCTCGATCACCGCGTGACAGATCGCGAGCCCCAGGCCCGCCCCGCCGGTATTGCCCTCCTCGCGGCCGCGCTGAAATTTGGCGAACAGCCGCTGCGGGTCTCCGGGCGGCAGACCGGGGCCGTCATCCTCGAACAGGATGTGCAGGTCATGGCCCTGGGGCTGCGCCGCGATGACCACCCGCGTTCCGCGCGGAGCGTGCTTGGTCACGTTGTCCAGCAGGTTCACGAGCACCTGGGTCACCAGCGCCGCATCCACATGCACGAGGGGCAGATCGCTCGACAGATTCGCCTCGACCAGGTAGCCGTCGAGCCGCTCGCCGAGCCGGCCCAGCGCCGCGCCGACGAGTTCGTCGAGCGATTGCCAATCCCGCCGCAGCTTGACCCGGCCGCTCTCGAAGCGCGTCAGGTCGAGCACGTTCGAGATGAGCTCCGACATCTCGCGCGCCTTGACCTCGATCGAGACCGAGAGGCGGCGCCTGGCCGCGCCGTCGATGGCGAGCACCGGGTCGTTGAGCGCGTTGCTCGCACTGGCGATCACCGCAAGCGGGGTTCTGAGGTCGTGGGAAATCGACGCGAGCAGGGTGTTGCGCAGGCCCTCGGTCTCGGCGGCCACCCGCGCACCTTCGGCCTGCTCGGCGAGGTAGGCCCGTTCCAGGCCGAGCGCGATCTGCCCGGCGAAGGTCTCGAGCAGGTGCTGCTGTTCGGGAAGCAGGAGCCTGCGGCGCTGTTCCGGCCGCACCGCCAGCACCCCCAGAACGCGGCTGGTGCCTTTGAGGGACTGGTATTGAGCGGCCGCCGCCGGCAGGGTATCGGTGCCGAGCCCCGCGGCCCGGCCGTGATCGAGCACCCATTGAGCGACCGACAGATCCGCCGCACGCAACGATCCGGCGATCGGCTCGCCGCGCGGATAGGCGAGACGACCGGCATGCTCCGGCAGCAACACCACCGCCTGACCGGAGAAGGTCTCGGCAACGTGCTTCACCGCGACCCGGGCCAGGTTGTCCAGGCGGCGCGTCGCAACCAGCTCGCGGCTCATGGCGTACAGCAGCGACGTGCGCCGCTCGCGCGCTCCGGCGACGCGCGTCTGCGCCCGGACATTCGCGACCAGTGTGGCGATGGTGAGCGCAACGATCAGCATCACGGCGAACGTGACCAGGTATTGCAGATCCGACACCGCGAAGCTGAAGCGGGGCGGCACGAAGCAGAAGTCGAAGGCCGCGACATTCACCACCGCGGTGAGAATTGCCGGTCCGCGCCCGAGCCGCATTGCGGCGACCGTCGCCCCGAGCAGATACACCATCACGAGATTGGTGAGTTCGAAGTAACGGTACATCGCGCTCGCCATCAGGGTGCAGGCGGCGGAGACGGCGAGCGCCACACCGAAGCGATCCCAGCGCGGCGGCATGGGCGAATCGCGTTCCGCCTGCGGCTCGCTCCGCGGCGACTCACGCCGCGCGATCACCGATACGTCGATGCCGCGCGCCCGGCGCACCAGGGCGACCGTCGTGGAGGGCCGAAGCAGCGAGCGCCAGCCGCGCCGCCGGGATTCGCCGACGACGATGCGCGTCACGCGCCGCAGATCGGCGTACTCGAGCAAGGCATCGGCGGCCGACGGACCATCGAGGGTCACGGACTGGGCGCCGAGCGACTCGGCGAGGCGCAGCACCTTGATGCGGCGGTTGCGGGCCGCCTCGCCGAGCTTGAGCAGCGGCGGCGTCTCGACCGATACTACCAGCCACTCCGCGTCGAGGGCGTCCGCGAAGCGCTTGCCGATGCGAACCAGCCGCTCGGCGTGTTCATCCGGTCCGACGGCGATCAAAAACCGGTCGCGGGCGAGAGATGGGCGGGACGCCGATTCGATCGAACCGATCGCGCGGGCGGCCGCATCGACGCGGTCGGCGGTGCGGCGCAACGCCAGCTCGCGCAGCGCCAGCAGATTCGGCTTGCAGAAAAATCCCCGGACCGCGGCCGACACCTGCTCGGGGGGGTAGACCTTGCCCGCGCGCAGCCGCTCGAGCAGTTCATCCGGCGGCAGATCGATGAGCTCGACCTCGTCGGCTTCGTCGAAGATCCGATCCGGGATCGTCTCGTGCTGGCGGATACCGGTGATCCCGGCGACCAGGTCGTTGAGACTCTCGAGATGCTGGATGTTGAGAGTGGTCCAGACGTTGATGCCGTCCTCGAGCAGCTCCTCGATGTCCTGCCAGCGCTTGGCATGCCGGGGCCGGGGTTCTCCTTCGATGACGTTCGAGTGCGCCAGCTCATCGACCAGGATGGTGGTCGGGGCACGCAGCAGCGCGGCGTCGAGATCGAACTCGCCACGGACGATGCCGCGATGCCGGACTTGCAGGAACGGCAGTTGCTCGAGGCCCTCGAGCAGCCGCTCGGTCTCGGCCCGGCCATGAGGCTCGACGTAACCGGCGACGATGTCAGCGCCCGCCGCCGCGAGCGCCCTCCCGGCCTCGAGCATCGAGTAGGTCTTGCCGACACCCGCCGATCCGCCGAGAAAAATCTTCAGGCTGCCGCGGCGGGAGCGTGCCTCGCTGCGGGTGACCTCGGCGAGCAGTGTCTGCGGATCTCGCCGTCCCTGGTCAGTCATCGCGGCGCCCGCCGCTCGCGGTCGTCACGGCGGCTTCAGCGGTAGGCATCGAGGGCGAGATTGAGCTCGAGGACGTTGACGCGCGGCTCCCCCACGAATCCCAGCCAGGGCGCACGCCGATGCGCATCGATCAGCGCCTCGACGCCGGCCGCCGGCAGGTTGCGCGCACGCGCGATCCGCGCCGCCTGGTAGCGCGCTGCGGCCACACTGATGTCGGGGTCGAGGCCGCTCGCGGAGGCGGTCACGAGATCGACCGGCACGGGCGCGGAGTTGCGCGGATCGGCGTCTCGCAGCGCCCGGACGCTCGCCCCGATCCGCTCGGTCAGCGCCGGATTGAGAGGACCCAGATTGGATCCGCCGGAAGCGAGCCCATCATAGGGCAGCGGCACGGTGGCCGAGGGTCGGGACCAGAAATGTCCGGGATCGATGAAGCTCTGGCCGATGAGGGCCGAACCGACGACGCTGCGCCCCCGCCGCACGAGGCTGCCGGTCGCCTGGACGGGGAAGGCGACGGCCGCGATCGCGGACAACGCGAGCGGGTATGCGAAGCCGGTGAGCAACGTCATCGCGGCGAGCATCGACAAGGCGGATCTCAGTTCGCGCAGCCACATCGCGCAGCTCCTTCAGGCGAGGCCGGTGGCCGACAGCGCCAGATCGATCAGCTTGATCCCCGGAAACGGCGCCAGAACGCCGCCGAGCCCGTAGACCAGCAGGTTTCGGCGCAGCAGCGGACCTGCGCCCAAGGGTCGGTATTTTACGCCGCGGATCGCGAGAGGAATCAGCAGAACGATGATGAGCGCGTTGAAAATGACCGCGGAGAGGATCGCCGAGTTCGGCGTGGCGAGGCGCATCACGTTGAGCGCCGCGAGTTGCGGATAGGTGGCGGCGAAAGCGGCGGGAATGATCGCGAAGTACTTGGCGACGTCGTTGGCCAAGCTGAAGGTGGTCAGCGCTCCGCGGGTCATGAGCATCTGCTTGCCGGTTTCCACCACTTCGATCAATTTCGTCGGGTTCGAGTCCAAATCCACCATGTTGCCGGCCTCTTTGGCCGCCTGGGTGCCGGTGTTCATCGCGACCGCGACGTCCGCCTGGGCGAGCGCCGGCGCGTCGTTGGTGCCGTCGCCGGTCATCGCCACCAGGCGACCCTCGGCCTGATGGGCACGGATCAGCTCCAGCTTCGTCTCGGGGGTCGCCTCCGCGAGAAAGTCATCGACGCCGGCCTCCGCGGCGATTGCGGCGGCCGTCAGCCGGTTATCTCCCGTGATCATGATGGTCTTGATCCCCATCTGACGCAGGTCCGCAAAGCGCTCACGGATTCCGCCCTTGACGACGTCCTTGAGCTCGATGACGCCGAGCACGCGGGCGCCATCGGCGACCATCAGCGGCGTGCTGCCGCGTCTCGCCACCTGCTCGACCATCTCCGTCACAGATCTGAGTTCCGGCTGACCGAGCGAGGCCAGATGCCTGACCAGCGCGTCGGGTGCACCCTTGCGGATCCTGCGGGCACCCACGTCGACGCCGCTCATTCGGCTGTGTGCCGAGAAGGGCACGAAAACCGCCCCCAGCGACGCGAGGTCGCGCTCGCGCCGGTTGAATCGCTGCTTTGCGAGAACGACGATGCTGCGCCCCTCCGGCGTTTCGTCCGCGAGCGAGGCAAGCTGGGCGATGTCGGCGAGTTCCTCCTCGGTGACTCCCGGTGCCGGCAGGAACGCGTTCGCCTGCCGGTTCCCGAGCGTGATGGTCCCGGTCTTGTCGAGCAGCAGCACGTCGACGTCGCCCGCCGCCTCGACGGCGCGCCCGGAGGTCGCAATCACGTTGGCCTGCATCATCCGGCTCCTGCCGGCCACCCCGATGGCCGACAGCAACGCGCCGATCGTCGTCGGTATCAGACAGACGAGCAGTGCGATCAGAGCGGTCAGGGACACCGGACTGCCGAGACGGCCGACCTCGACGCTGAACAGCGAAAACGGCAGCAACGTCGCTATCACCACCAGAAACACGAGCGTCAAAGCGACCAGCAGGATGGTCAGGGCGATCTCGTTCGGGGTCTTTTGCCGCTTGGCGGACTCCACCATCGAGATCATCCGATCGAGGAAGGTCTCACCGGGATCCACCGACACCCGTACGACGATCTGGTCGGACAGCACCCGCGTGCCGCCGGTCACCGAAGAGAAGTCACCGCCCGACTCGCGAATCACCGGCGCCGACTCGCCCGTGATGGCGCTCTCGTCGACCGAGGCCGCTCCCTCGATGATTTCCCCGTCGGCCGGAATCAGATCGCCGGTTTCGACCAGCAGCACGTCCCCCTTGCGCAGCTCGTCGGCCCGGACCCGCTCCCGGTCGTGACGACGGCGTTGCGGATCGACAAAGCGCTTGGCCATCACGGTTTGGCGCATACCGCGCAGCGCCGCCGCCTGGGCGCGGCTACGCCCCTCCGCGATCGCCTCCGCGAAGTTTGCGAACAACACCGTGAAGGCGAGCCAGATGGCGATCGCCAGAATGAACCCGGTGGAGGTCGCGCCATGGCCGAGGAGCGCCCGAACGTACAGTACTGCGGTGGCGATCGTGCCCAGGTAGACCACGAACATGACGGGATTGCGCCATTGCGCCCGCGGGTCCATCTTGCGCAGGGACTCGAGCAGCGCGGGCAGCACGAGATGTCGATCGAAGGGGGAAGCCGCGTGTTTCATGGTGACTGCGTCATCGTCAAGTGCTCGACGATCGGACCGAGTGCCAAGGCAGGCAGGTAGGTCAGCGCGCCGATGAGCAGGATGGAACCCAGCAGCAGCACGACGAACAGGGGACCGGAAGTCGGCAGCGTGCCCTCCCCGACGGGCACGCGCTTCTTCGCGGCCAGCGAGCCGGCAAGCGCCAACACGGCGACGATGGGCCAGAACCGTCCGATCCACATCGTGATCCCGAGCGACAGGTTGTAGAAGGGGGTATTCACCGACAGTCCGCCGAAGGCGCTGCCGTTGTTGTTGGCGGCGGAAGAGAAGGCGTACAGGATCTCGCTGAAGCCGTGCGCGCCGGGATTGCCGACACCGGCCCTGCCCGCCTCGGTGCTGACCGCAATCGCCGTGCCGATCAGCGACGCGAACGGCGTGATCAGGATGAACACCGACGCGAGCTTCATCTCCGTCGCTTCGATTTTCTTGCCGAGGTACTCCGGGGTCCGACCGATCATGAGCCCCGCGATGAACACGCCGAGGATCGCGTAAACCAGGATGGTATAAAGACCGGTCCCCACGCCGCCGGGCGCCAGTTCGCCGAGCTGCATCAGGAACAGCGCCGCCAACCCGCCGAGCGGTGTCAACGAATCGTGCATGGTGTTGACGGCGCCGCACGAGGTCGCGGTCGTGATCGCGGCGAACAGTGCGGACCCCGCGATCCCGAAGCGAACCTCCTTGCCTTCCATGTTGCCCCCGGACTGCAGCGCGCTCGCGGTCTGATCGACTCCCAGCCGCGCGACCAGCGGATTGCCCCGCTGCTCGGCGTGGTAAGCGAGGGTGGCGAGGCCGACGAGCAGAATCAACATGGCGGCGAGCAACACCCATCCCTGGCGAGGCTCGCCGACCAGGTATCCGAACGCGTGGACCATCGCGAAAGGAATCAAAAGAATCGCGATCATCTCGCACAGGTTCGTCAAGGGAGTCGGATTCTCGTAGGGATGCGCGGAATTGGCATTGAGGAAGCCGCCGCCGTTCGTGCCGAGTTCCTTGATCGCCTCCTGCGAGGCCATGGGCCCCATGGGCAGCGTCTTGGTTCGCGGACTCGCGCCGGCATGACCGGCCGCCTCGAGCGGTGCCACCTGCCGATATCCGTCCAGATTCTGCACGACGCCCTGGCTTGCGAGCACGAGGGCGAACGCCATCGACAGCGGCAACAGCAGGTAGAGCGTCGCCCGCGTCAGATCGACCCAGCAATTGCCGATCACGCCCAGGCGATCGACCCCCGCGCTACGTCGCACGAAGCCCCGGATCAGCGCGATCGCCACCACAATGCCGGTCGCCGCGGACAAATAGTTCTGCACGGCGAGCCCGGCCATCTGCGCGAGATAGCCCATGGTCGACTCCGGGGAATAGCCCTGCCAGTCGGTATTGGTGACGAAGCTGATCGCGGTATTGAACGAGGAGTCCGGGCTGACCGCGGGCAGGCGCTGCGGATTGAGCGGCAGGTGGGCCTGCAGTCGCTGCAGGCCATAGACGACCATCGCACCCAGCAGATTGAACAGCAGGAGCGCCGTCGCATAGCGCGGCCAAGGCGTGTCCTGCGCCGGATCGATCCCGCAGAGGCGATACAGCTTTTTCTCCAGCGGCACGGCGAACCGCAGGATCGCGATCGGGGTCCCGCTCATGACCGACGCGAGATAACGACCCAGCGGTTTGGCGAGAACCAGGGCGACGCCCAACGTGATGGTCATCAGAAGGGCGAACTGCGCGCCGCCGCTCATCGGAGTCGCTCCGGCCGACTCAGCAACCACACCATCAACTGGGTGAGCGCATACAGTCCGACCAGCAGCAATAGATAGAAGAAGTCCATCGTGAGCCATTCGCGGTTGAACCGGCCGCCATGGTGGCTCCGTCGACATGAAAATGGTGTGTAAATTGCGGTCGGCATACCCGCCGGCTTGTGACCAGGGCCCCGGTTGGGGCAGGATGTCGGCCACCCGAGATCCGCGCTCCCAGGCCGGCAAGGACATGACCAAGGCTCTCCCGATCCTCTGCATACCGGGTCTCGCTTGCTCGCCGCGCCTGTACGCGGAGCAGATTGCGCCCCTGTGGACCGTAGGGCCGGTGACCGTCGCCCAGCATGGGCACGATGAAAGCATGGCGGCGATCGCTCGCTCGATCCTGATCTCGGCGCCGGAGCGATTCGCCCTGATCGGCTTGTCGATGGGCGGGTACGTCAGCTTCGAGATCCTGCGCCAGGCGCCCGAGCGTGTCGCGAAGCTCGCCCTGCTCGACACGAGCGCACGGCCGGACACTCCCGAGCAGACGGAGAACCGGCGCGCACAGATCCGCCTTGCCGAGAAAGGCAGGATCGCCGTACTGGCGGACGCCATGTTCCCGCGGCTGGTTCACCCGCTGCGTCGCACCGACGAGCGGCTGCGGGACATTTTCCGGGTGATGGCGGAAGAAACCGGCACGGCGGGATTCATCCGGCAGCAGACCGCGATCATCGGTCGGGCGGACTCGCGTCCGTCCCTGGCGGGCATTCGTTGTCCGACGCTCGTGCTGGTCGGCGATAGCGATGAATTGACGCCGCCCAGCCTCGCCGCGGAAATGGCCGGCGGCATTGCCGGCGCGCGCCTCGTGACGGTACCGGAGTGCGGCCACGCGTCCACTCTCGAGCGGCCGCGGCCGGTCACCGAGGCGCTGATGGACCTGCTGCGAGGCTGAGATGGAAATCTCTCGGTGCCATCAGGAGTAGCGACATGCCGTCGCCGAAGATCACCATGGAGCAATTGCGCCGCTATGCCGTCTCCCGGTCGCTATTTCGACCGACGACGCTCGGCCGGGCGATCGAGAAGCTGGGCTTCGTGCAAGCGGACCCGATTCGTGCCCCCGCCCGGGCTCAGGATCTCACGCTGCGTCACCGGGTGACGAGCTACCGAGCGGGCGATCTCGAGCGAAAATATCCGCGATTGGCGCTGGAGGAGGACTTCTTCGTCAATTATGGATTTCTGCCGCGCGCCTACAGCGCGTTGATGCATCCGCGAACCCCCCGACTTGCATGGACGGCACTACGCCGCCGGCAAGCCGACGCGGTTCTGGAGTTCGTTAGCGAGCGCGGCGCGGCGCATCCGCGCGAGGTCGACGCGCGATTCGCGCACGGTAAGGTGCTCAATTGGTTCGGTGGATCGTCGAACGCCACCACGCGCTTGCTCGACTAAATGCATTATCGCGGGCTGCTGCGTGTCGTAAGACGCGACGGCGGTACTCGCGTGTACGCGGCGCGCGGCACCGAGGATGGGCATCGCAACGACGATGCGACGGTCGACGCCAAGATGGACGCTCTCGTGGATATCCTGGTGAACAAATATGCTCCCACGCCGGCGAGCGGTCTGGGCCGCTTGATGAGCCTTCTGTGCGGCGGTGCGCCGCAATGGGCTGCCCGGCGCGCCGCGACCTTGCGACGCGCACAGAACCGGCTCGCTCACGTTCGGGTGGGCAGCGAGGACTGGTACTGGCCGACCGCCGAAAACCCGGCCTCGCGGCGCTGGCGCCCGGACGACGCGGTCCGCTTGCTGACCCCGTTCGATCCGATCGTCCACGACCGCCGGCGGTTCGAGAGCTTTTGGGGATGGCCTTACCGCTTCGAGGCCTACACGCCGGCGCCGAAGCGCAAGCTGGGCTACTACGCGCTGCCGCTGCTGTGGCACGACCGGGTAATCGGCTGGGGTAATCTCACCGTCCTCAATGGGGCGCTGAGCTCCAACTTCGGTTACAGCAATGCCGGCGAACCCCGTGATCCGGCGTTCCATAAAGGCGTTACGGCCGAGTTGGAGCGAATGCGCGAATTCCTCGGATTGACGCGCCCATAAACCGAAGGCCATTATCGATGTTTTACCTTCGCGGACCCGCGCCAAACGAAGGCGAGCGCTCCCATCGAGAGTGAGATGAAGAGCCCCACCCCCGCCGCGATGTCATTCACGGGCACGCTGATGAAAGTGGCGGCGGTATACAGGCTCATCAACGCGAGCATGCCGATATTCTCGAAAGAGCGCCGTCCCGATCACGGCCAACCGCGCGTTCCTATTATTCCAGAGCGAACGGATTTGCAGGAAAAACGCGCTGAGGCTCGCAATAAATGAGGGCATGATCCACCGTCCGTCCTCCCCGGGCGCATTGGCCGCGTTCGGCGCGGTACGCCTCGCCTCAGGAGTCGGTGCCGCCAACGCGTGGCCGATCTCGTCGCGTGAAAACACCTCGTTGTCCGGCACAGGAGCGGGTATGGTCTGGGCCGAGGCGGCCACCGGAACCGCAGTCAAGGTCGGCACGAGTGCAAGGATTCTCATTGGCGTCATTCCATCGTGAGGGCAAGCAGTAGGATCAGCCCGCGCATCGGGGTATCGTCATGAACGCCACCGCGGTCAACGCCGCGGTCAACGCGAAGCCACTGCCGAGCGCCACGCCCACAGCGCCAGAAAACGTGCGCGCTCCTCGCCCGACTCCGTTAATTGACGGGCATGCATCGCCGCCGACATCAGTCCAGTCATCGCCGGCCAGGCCCAGTACCATCCGCCGGCCGGCACCGGCGTTCGCTGCCCGAGGCGAAAGCATGGTTCGCTCGCCAATGCGCAGCCGCCGCAGAGCTGCACGAACCAGGCAAGCGGGCCGCGCTCGTTCCAATGATTCCCGCATTCGAACGATGGAGCGGATCGCGGCCCATAGAAACAGGACGATGCCGGGAACCCACATGACCGTGCCGCCCAGCTGTTGGTCCTGCAACGGCGTCAATCCCCAGGCCTGTGTGGTGATGAAGTGCCATTGGAACATCGGGCGGTCGGCGAAGGTCAGCACGGCGCCGAGCAGCCCCATGTGCACCAATGTCAGGGTTCCGGCAGCAAGCACCGGCGCGATTCGCCGGGAAGCGTGGTTGAGCAGCTCGCGCCGCAGCAGGATGCCGCTTCCAAACATTGTCAGGTGCATGGTCCAGTACGCCCCACGGGCACCAACAGTCTCTGCGACGCCGTCACCCGTCTTTCGCTGGAGTTCGGTCGCCGAATGTCATGGCATCGACGCTTCGGAACACTCACCCGGTGGGACCGATAAACCGTATCGCACGGTGTACGCCGCGTCAGTGCGGTATCGTACACACGAAAGGAGGTGAGTAATCCTCCGTATCAACGTAACGCGTTAGCGCGCAGCGAATCCCCAAGAGCGGTTTCGCAAGGAATTCGCGACGATCCACGCCGTGGCGGCCAACAGCAGGGTCACGACGAGTTCGGACCATTGATTGCGAGCCGACACTGTCCAGGCGGGTGGAGTCCGCACCAACAGACTCGGCACCCAAACCAGCAGGCCGAACATGCTCATCATGATCGCTTCGAGGGTGGCCGCCAGTCGAGGGAGCATTCCGAATATGATGCCGGATCCAGCCGCGATGTGAGCTATGCCGGTGAAGTACGCGAATCCCAACCGGCCTGGTAGCCAGGTAGGCACCATGCCGGCGGTGTATTCGGCGTAGGCGAAGTGCGCCAGGCCGAAGACGACACAGGTCGCGCCGAACAGAATCCCTGCCGCACGCACGGCACGTTCGCCGGCGATCGACCGCGTCGCCGAATCAGGCGATTGCGGCCGCAACATCTCGTACAGGATCCAGGCACCGACGAGCGGCGCCAACGCCTCGAAAAAGCCATAGCACGAGCCAACGCTGAGCGGTTTGACGACAACCGGGGCAATACAAGTCGCGACCCAGCCCGCCAGGTACGTGCCGATGGTCAACGCACTCGGCAACGCCGTGCGCGAGAAGCAGAGGCCGACGCTTGCGGCCAATACGAACAGCCCGCATCCGTAAGCCCAAATCTCCCGCCATGGAATCCAGCCTGGCAAGGGCTGCCAAATCGGCGCGAAGCCCCCATAAGCGAGGCTCAAGACCGCGAGGCCCGCTCCCGCCAGGGCAAAAAGAACTTGACCAAGTCCAACGATGCGCATGAACACTCACCTGCTTGCGCGGCAATTCATGGCCGTAGATCCCCGGCCGTGCGATTATGCGCGCGTCATTCGACGGAGCGAATGCATGAAGAAAATTCTCATCCCGACTGCGATCCTGGTCCTGCTCTATCCCATCCTGGCCTGGCTCATGGGATTCGCCATCGAACAGCGTATCGAAGGCTTTACCGACCAGGAGCTGCTGAGACTACCGCAGCTGCGGCTCGTCCAGAAGACCCGGCAAGGCGTGCTCACCGCCGACGAGGACTCGAGCTACGTGATCGGGTCGACGGTTAAGGTCACTCGACATTATCATCGCGGCTGGTACAGCTCCGTCGATGAGGGCTACGTCGAGATCTCGAGCGGCGCGCTCGATGCGTTGCCCGCTCTCAGGCCTGCGGTCGCAAGCTCCTCGAACGGGGGCCCTGATCGCACTTCGGTTCGCTTTTCGCTACGCACCGTGATTCGCCACGGACCCATATGCGGCTGGAGCTGCTTCGCGCTTGCCGGCGCGCAGACCCACGTGAGCTTCACCGGTCCGCTGCAGGCCTGGGTCAAGCGGCAATTCGGCAACGTGGAGCCGATCACGATCCGGGGTCGCTTCGCCTTCTTCGGCGGCGGCGGGGCGGCGGTGTCGAGCCCGGCATTCGTGCATGCGCAGGTCGGTCAAGATGCGCGCCTCAGCTGGGGCGGCCTCGACGCCACAATGCACTACGGCGCGCAACTGGATTGGTACGACATCGCCCTGACCGCCCCGTCGCTGCGCCTCGAAGGAGCGCAGGGCACGCTCGCGATCGATGGGATCGGCCTCGACGGGCGCAGCAAAAGGCTGCTGCGCACGCTGTACCAGGGCGCCTCGCGCTTCGAGATGAGACGCTTGAGCGTGCTGGGCGTGGACTCGGTTCCGCAGGTCACCGTCAACGACCTGCTTGTGGTCGCGCAAAGTCATGCGCAGGACGGCCTGATGAGCCTCAGCTGCCAGTTGGGCGCGGGCACGATCGCCACTCGGCCACTCACTCTCTCGGGCGCGCATGTCGATCTCACCTGGAAGCATCTCGGCGTCGAGCCGCTCGAGTCACTCGTCGCCGCAATGCGTACGGTGGGTCAGGAGCAGAACCCCTCGCTCGCGCCGGCGGCGCGCGCGCAGAGCATGATGGCCGCGCTCAAGCAGCCGCTCGAGGCGCTGCTTCTGGAGCAGCCCGAAATGGATATCGACCGCGTGAGCGCGGCGGACGCGCAAGGCCAGATCCTGCTGACCGGGGTCATCCACCTGGCCGGCGTCAGCTCGGCCGATTTCGAGTCGCCGGCACTGTTCCTGCGCAAGCTTGACGCGCGTCTCGATCTTGCGATCGACGAGGCTTTCCTTTCGAGTCTCCCGGGCTCCCGGGCAAACACCCTGGCACAGCTGCAACCGATGGTCGATCAGGGCTACGTCACACGCTCGAGCGGCGCACTGCGCACCCAGATCCTGTTCCGGGGAGGACAGCCCACCTTCAACGGCAAGCCTTTCAAACCCGCAACCATGCCGCGCGCGAACACCGCATCCTAGAGGGAGGGCGTGCCGTCCTTGTGCGCGAAGCGGCCGTCGCTCACCGGCGGCATTGAATTGACCTAGTCTGCATTAACGGATCGATCTGCATTAACGGATCCGGTTGAATCCCGCCACACTTGTCACTCCCGCCCTGCGATGGCCCTCCCCTAACCTGGCTCACGGCCGGCATCGGCAGGTCATATCGAGAACAGTACGACCCGGGAAGTACATCGGATGAAACTTGCAACGAGGAGAGACGTATGTGCCCAGCATGCATCGCGAGCACGGCGCTAATGATCGCCGGAACCGGCTCCGTGGGAGGAATTCTGGCGGTATGCATCGGCAAGCTCAGAAGGCTCCTCGGAGAAGTGAGCTGAGGTCGGACCGGCAGAGACGCAGCGCACGGAGGTGCTCACCGGGCCTCCGTGCTGCGGTTCTGATGTAGCTCAAAAGTGAGATGTCGCGGCGCCAATGCACCGAGAAACTCGCGCGCGTCTCCAAGTTCTCCCGCCGTCACACCACCAATCCAGAACCGCGGTTGCGCCAGCAGGCGGCGCAGCGCTTCGACGACCAGTGGCGCGGTCACGGCATAGATGTCCTGTCCCCGCACGATTGCGCGGCGTTGCAGTTTTCCCAGTTGAACGACGGTTTCGATCAGAAAGGTCTGTGCGGAGCGGCCCCGTGCATCGACCGCCGGCGGTGGCGAACGGTCCGGATCGCCGAGATCCTTGAGCGGGGCCGAGGTCATATACTCGTCTATCGCCCGCGTCGTCAGATGTCGGGACATCGTCACGCTGTCCGCCGTGACGAACTCCGCGGCCACGGATTGCCTGCCGATGGGCGTCGGAAATTCCCACTCCGAGACCGGCCCCGCGCCGCTGCGCAGCTCCAGGCCTCGTTCCACCGAAAAGACCAATCGTCTCCCGCCGCGACGCTTTTCAGCGGTCTCGATGGTCGAACGGGTCCCCGCCGTCGGCTTCCAGCTGCTGAGTGCGTACGCCAGCGTTATCTTGTCCGCCTGCGGCCAATCACCCATCGCCGCTGTCGCCAACAGATCGCCGAGGCCACCGTAGAACCCGATCGCAGGCGCGAGGGCGATCCCTGCCTGCAGCGCTCGCCCTGCGCTTTGCTGCAGCGTGGCCGACACGACATCCGGTTCTGCGGCGACGTCCAGGTAGGGAATGCCCGCGCGCAACGCCGCATCGATGATCGGCGCGGTGGTGGTCGCAAAAGGTCCGGCCGCGTTGATGACCGCAGCGACTCCGTTCATCGCACGGTCGAGGGCCGCCGGATCGTCCACCGCGGCAACGCGGAGCTCTAATCGGCGATCGGTTGCGCCGGCCACTTGCAACTTGCCGGCGTCTCGCCCGGACAAGACCGGCATGAAGCCGCGATCGATCAATTCGGCGACGATAAAGCGTCCGGTGTGCCCGTAGGCGCCGTACACCAGAATGGGCCGTTGCGATCGAGTGGCTGGAAACAAATGACACCTCCTTGAGCGATCCTTGGATCAATACGCTACAGACCGTTCTGTAGCGTTTGTTCATGGTAGGATACAGATCGGTAGCGTGTCAACAATGCCCGGTGTCTGGAGCCACCCTGATGAGAAAGCCCCGAAGCTTGCAGCCTGCCCTGCACGACTCGCCCGCGGGGTCCGCGGTGCGGGATCGCCTGCTCGACACGGCCGCGGACCTCTTCTATCGCGAGGGTGTTCGCGCAGTCGGCGTGGACTTGGTGGTTGAGCGCACCGGCGTTGCCAAGACCAGCTTGTATCGCCACTTTCCATCGAAGGACGATTTGGTGGCGGCGGTGCTCGAACGCGACGATCGCAATTACTGGGCACACTGGGAGCGCATTGCCGAAGCGCACACCGGAAATCCCGGTGCCGAATTGACGGCGCATATGCATTGGATCGCGCAGTACATCGGCCGCCCCGAGTTTCGCGGTTGTGCCTTCCTGAACATGGCAACGGAGTTCCCGTCACCCGACCACCCGGCACGCCGCATCGCGCTGCGACACAAATCGGAGCTCCGCACGCGCCTGGGAGCACTGACGCAGCGCTTGGGTGTTCGCGACCCGGATGAGCTCGCGGATCAGTTGGTCTTGTTGGTCGACGGTGCCTATGTCAATGGCCAACTGCGCGGTGCAAGAGGCCCGGCCAAGGCGCTGCCCACGGCAGCCAGGGCGTTAATCGAGACGGCGGCGCGACATGACGTGCGAAGTACTGCGTAGTGAGGGACGGCGAAGGCGGATGCTGCGGGGCCGGCGCACTTCGCCGCGTAACCACACGACACAGATTTGTACAAAGTCCATACAGCCTCGAGCACCGGAGCGTTCTACAGTATTCGCAGATCCGTGAACAGTTCACTGATTCCAAGGAGCCGACGCGATCAGAAGCTCGATGCATTTGCGACTCATCCGATCGATCCCGGTATTGCCCTTCGCCGTATCGGTTGGAGTGAGCGGCTGCGGAGCAGGCGCGGGTACGGCCATGCCGCCTCCTATTGATAACCCCCCCGTGGGCTTTGCCTACGTCACCGTCACGGCGACCGGCCCCGGCGCCGTCGGTTCGGTCTACGAGTACGCCGTCCTCAATGACGGGTCGGTCTCACCGTTGGCGCAGGTATCGGTCGGCGCGGGTGTGGGCCCGGCCCCGGTGGTCTTGGCAAACGGCCATGCGTATGTCGTCAATGTGGGAGATGGCAGCGTTTCACAGTACGACCTCGCGGCCGACAATTCCTTGGTGCCGATGAATCCGCCGACGGTCGTCAATTCAGGTATGAAGACGCTCGGCGTCATGCCGAGTGCGGCGATCGTCGATCCGACGGGGAGCTACCTCTACGTGGCCAACTCGGGGGACGATACCCTGTCGCAGTTCAGCATTGGCGCCGATGGCCGGTTAACGCCTCTTGCGCCGGCAACGGTGCCCGCGGGCACCGAACCTGTGTCGATAGCCGCAGCAGTGGGCCCCAGCGGAGGCCACGTATACGTCGTGAAGTCGGGGGCCGGCGGGCCAGCGGTGGCGGGAAGCGTTTCCCAATTCTCGATGGGCGTTGACGGCACGCTCATGCCACTCAGCCCGGCCGCCGTACCCGCCGACGCAAATCCCGTGGCCATTGCCATTGATCAGGGAATTGCCCCTTTCGGCACTGCCTTCGTCATGAGCGACTGTGCCGGCTCATCATGCACGGGGTCGATCACGCAGTTCGCCGTGGGTGCCGGTGGTGAGCTGAGCGCCACCGGGGTTGCGTCCACCACCGGCGCGCACTACAACGCGGTTGGCATGGTGACCGATTCAACGGGCGCCAACGCTTACGTGCTGACCAACTTCATGGGAGTCGACACCGACAATGGCGCGCTCTGGCAGTTCAGCGTGGGGAACACCGGCGCACTGAGCACGGCCGATCAACCGACGATCAGCATTGGCCCCGAGGCACTGGCACAAACTCTGTTCGACAACAGGCTTTGTGTCCTGGCTGCGAATGTCGGGATCGGCGGCACCGGCGGTAGCGGCGGCAGCATCAACTGCTACATGCTCGGGGCCGGTGGGCTGCCGATGCTCGCAGCCAGCACAACGCTCGCGGCGGCGCACCCGGTTTCCATGGCCATGCGGTTCTTGAATGCGCCGTAGGCGCTTCGTTCGCGGCTCAGGTCGCGTCGTGGAAAATAATGCCCAAAGTATGACGCTGGCCCGAGCGCAATCGACTCACCCCGTGTCTCAGCTTTACTCGAAATACGCCACGCTTTCCGCTGACGGGGCGATGATGTACCGCAAACGCGACCGCATCCCCTTGGCGAAGCGGGACAATTTCCGGCCGCGATTGCATCCGCGGCCGCTGCTCCGTCAGGACGAACTCGCCGCCGGTGAAATCCGCTTCCGGTCTCGACAGCAGTATCGCCACTTGGATTGGAAACACATGTTCGCCGTACAAATCTTGATGCAGGCAATTGTAGTCCCCAACTCCGTACCGCAGTAACAAGGGCGTCGGGCGCGTCTGAGCAGCAGCGTGGCAACGACCAAGGAACTCGGCCAGAGTCTCGGGATATCGGACAGGCATCCGCATGGCCTCATTCCATCGATTTGCGATGGAGACCAGCCGGGCATAGAGCAGTGTGCGCAAATCAGCGATCGTCGGCGGCAACGGGTATTTGAAATACTGATACTCGCCGCGACCATATCCATGTCTTCCCATCACCACGCGGCTGCGAAAAGCAGTTGGATTCTCATATAAGGCGGCAATGCGTTGGCAATCCTCAGCCGTCAGGATCTTCGGCAACACGGCATTGCCGTAGGCGTCCAGATCCCGAGCCACTCCGGACCAAGTCGCAATACTATCGTATGCCGGCACTTCGCATCCGTTCGTGATCCAGCAGCGCTCGCTTTCGCTCCAAGCCCCATCGGTAGCCACCCAGATCGCCGTTACCACGCAACACTCGGTGGCAAGGGATCAACACCGCAATGCGATTGGCTGCGCAAGCAGATGCCGCTGCGCGAAAGGCCTTGGGCGCGCCGATCCCTTGCGCCACTTCGCCATAACTCACGACGCTTCCCGAGGGCACTCCCAACAGAAATTTCCACACTTGAATTTGGAACGCCGTTCCACGCAAATCCAGCGGCACCTCGGGCCGGGGAGCCGACGTGGCGATGTGCGCTTCAAGTGCCTCGATCCACGTGCTCAGCTCAGGCGACTGAGTCATCGTCGAGGCCGTCACACTTGCCCGAGGGAATTCACCTTTGAGCTGGGCGATGAGCGTTGACTCGCTCCGTCCGAATTGCGCAAAGCACACGCCGCGATCGGTCCCCGCCATGAGCAGCGGTCCCATTGCCGTATCGCGAAACGCGTAGGCAATCGTTTCGCCAAGTCCACCTGCTCGATAAGCGGATGGCGCCATACCCAGGTTTCGGGTTGCGTGACCGTAAATCCTGCTGGTGGACAGAAAGCCGGCATCCCCTATCGCATCCAGTACGCTTTTGCCGGCTTTTAGACTATTTTTAAGCAACCGCAATCGCGCCGCGTCGTGATACTCCTTCGGCGACACTCCCAAAGCGGCCTTGAACGTCCGTTGCAAATGCGTCGGCGATAAACGCGCCTGTTCGGACAATAAGCGCAAGGACAAAGGCTGATCTGCGTTCTTGTCGATGTACCTGGCCAAGGCCTGCATCAACGTCGCGGTGCTGGTCGCACCCGCTCGCGATTGGCAACGCTTGCATGCTCTGAAACCTGCGGATTTCGCCGCCTCCGGGCCGGCGAAAAAGCGAATGTTCATCGCTTTTGGCGGCCGAGATTTGCAAGACGGGCGGCAGTAGATGCCGGTTGTAACGACACCGTACACGAACGATCCATCGAACTGCCGGTCACGCTCGGAAACCGCCTCTCGCATCGCGTCCTCGGAGGGCATCGACGGCCGCATTTTCACCCGATTAGTCACGTGATTTCTCTCGTATCTAAAGTGACTATCTTGCAACGCGGCTGGTCACGACTGCACTCCGATACTTGCGCTCTCATCCGCACTGACCTTTTACCTTCAATCCGAGGCCATCTCGCAGACTATCTCGCCGCCTCCGCAAGCCGTCCGCCTGCACTGTGGTGCCTGCGCAAATGCGGGTGCTACGCCGCGTATTGAGGATCGTCGGATACGGTCTCGAAAGGCAGCCTTCCGGCAACAGATTGTGTGCGGATACGACTATCTCCGGCTGCACAGCACGATCGGTTATGTGACGCGGAAGGACATGGTCGCCAGCATCAGCAGGAGATTCAAGTCAAGCGGGACCGGGAGTTGGACGCGGCGGAGGAACAACGGAAGAATCGCCGTGCCCGAGTCCTCGATACACGCGCGGCGGTGGAGGGTTCCCCTAGCGTTCGGCAAAACACGCCTCACTGATAGGCGCGCCGGCCGGTGGCGCTTGCTTTGCCGGGAGGAGTGCAAGCAGCACGACTCCAATCGCGACAAAGATCACAATGTCCTGCGGACTATCCTGCCTGTGCATCCCGTGCGCCACGGCCTGCGCCGACATGATTGTCATCGTCAACCCATGGGCAAGGCTCGACCACGCCCCATAGGCGATCATCAGGCGATGCTTGGCCGGCTGCTTAACGGCCAGCAACAGACAGGGCCCGAGCGCCGTGTTAAGGCTCAGGAACATCGGCATGACGTCACTATGCCCGCTGAGCCACCTCGAGTGCCAGAGATTGTCGACCAGGAGATAGCCCCAAAAGCAATAAAACAAGCCCACCACCACCAACACCACCTTTAAGGCGCGCTCATGCGTCATTTTATCACCACTGTATTTATTTCAGATTGTGCGATTGTCAGCTGCGATGCGCCCAATACTGGACCCCTGCGAGCATCCGCAATGTGAGCAGAATGCTTCTCCCCCTCGAATAGGCTTGCCACAGGAGATGCAAGGCCCAAGGAGAGGCTCTCGGAACAGAAAATAAAGTACGAATCCAATTAAATTGGGTATGAGGAAAGCGGCAATCACCCAGGCCCAAGCTGGCATTTGACGCCTTTTTGCGTCCCCATGGATATATCCGAGGGCAAGGAAAAAGGCCGCGGTGAAGACGCCGAACGTTAAGCCAAACCAAAGCGCGTCCGGCACGGTATTGAGCAATCCTTCAGATGCAAGGATGGAACGGCCGCGGCTGGAAGCAAAATAAGCTACGCTAACTGGCATCGCCAGTGCTGCGATGACCATTGCAAACCTCGGTAGAATTTTCCGTATTGCGGCTCGCAACGTGACAGCCGCAGCGGCAAGCCCGACCAAGAACGCTACCAAAAGGACCGATGATTGTTGTGTCATGCAATACCTCTCTTCTCACCAGGCGCTGCGAGCAGCCATAAGGCCGAGCAAAAAGATGGCAGCAGCCAAAAGACGAGCACGCCTGCCTGGACTTGAGCAGTGTCAAAATG
>VFSW01004250.1_pt1 | contig 21381 bp, 15 predicted proteins | sample 5358111 | NCBI WGS metagenome assembly VFSW01 (sample SAMN11554181, study PRJNA540505) | mine drainage metagenome | isolation source: sediment from site ElyBrook_90M | place: USA: Ely Copper Mine, Vershire, VT | collected 2017
CTCCCGCAAAAAGGCGGGGTTTTGTATCCGTTAATACCGCCCCGGAAGCACGCCGGGGCCGTCGTGTTTCTGAAATTCAATTCATGGAACATATCTCTATCATCCGGCTTTGAACGGGCACGACTGAAGTCGTGCCGCAAAGATCACGAAACAAACGCGGGCTTCAGCCCATGAGGGAAATCTACTTCCCCTGCCCCGCCGCCCGCTCATGATTCAAGGCCAGCAGTCGCGAGAGAATCTCCTCTTTCCCCAGCCCGCTCGGCCATCCATACGCCGCAAAGACCGCCTCGTCCAAGGCGCGATGGGCGTTGGCCAGCCACGCGGGCCGCAGATTGTAGAGATTGGTCAGCGTGCGCTTTTTCAACTCCTCCGGCTCAATTCCCGGCGGATTCAGCCATGCATCCCGCAGCCGCACCAATTCCCGCGCCGCATCGGCAATGGTTTTCACCCGTGCGTCTTCTTCTTCCGCTGGCTCCATGCCCGGCGGCCAGGGAAAGGGGAAGGTGTCAAAGGTTCGTGCGGAGGAATATCTCGGATCATTCCCGACTCCCAGCCAGGCACCTTGCGATAAAGACCAAACTTCATGAATTTGAGAGTGAAGCACTCCGAAAAAATAATCGTCAGATCGTGCAACCACATGGCAGGTATGGTCTGGAACTATTTCTGTATCCATCCAAACAAAAATGCGGTGCTTTGCTACCTCAGGCGTAACAATACAGCGTTTCAACTTTGCAATTGCATCGCGCAAAGCAGGACGTGACCTTCCATGAAGCCACCAATTCTTTTTCATCAGAGCATCACGATTCACATCCCGCAACGGCTTCACCTGCTGCTTCACATACTCGAATGGCCATTCATACAGCGCCGCCTCTTTCTCCGGCATATCCACGCCGAAGTCGATAATCCATCCCTCGCGGTCCGAGCCGGTGATGTCTTGACCGCCAAGCCGCCTCTTCACCACATCGCTGTTGGGCCGTCCGTTCGGATTGATCGGGCGCGAGAGCATTTTGCGCGCCTCATCGGCTGTAAGATCGAATGGACCGCCCTTCATCATGCCGAGAAAACACAGGCCAGCATTTTCTTCAAGAGCAAGAGCGCCGGCAACATCGGATTCGGCAGTCAGATCTGCGTGAACTTGATTGACTTTGACTCCGTCAAGAAGATGCACGGTATCCGATCCGTCGTCAAAGCCAATCATCGAAACGCGAACCGCCGCTCCTTCCAGCAGCCAGGGCCGGTCACTCCACGCCATGAAGATATTGCCGGATGACTTGATCCGTTCGAGAACCGGACGGTTGCGCACCATTGAAATCGAGTTTGTCGCCAGCAGCCCCGCGCGTTTCGTGACTCTCGACTCGATCTGATGGCGCGCCTTCTCGAACCAATAAGTCATCAAGTCGGCGCCGCCGGGAACACGGCCCTCGTATAACTTGCGAAGATCATCTACATATAGGTCATCCAGCTCGCTCCGCATCTTCTTGTCGCCCAGAAACGGCGGATTGCCCACGATGAACTCGGCCTTCGGCCATTCCGGCTCAAACGGTTTGCCCGCGACGTCGTAGCGCAAAATCGCGTCGCCGTGCTCGATGTTGGAGAGCTTCTCCAGAATCGGCTCGCGGTCTTCGTGGAAGGAGTGTTCGTGCTTCCATTGCAGAAACCCGATCCACACTACGACCGAGGCCAGCTCATGCGCGTAGAACTCGGTCTCGATGCCGAACAACTGCTTGGGCGAAACCATTTTCGAGACCACCATCGAGATGCCCTGCTCGGCGGCAAACTGCGTCGCCTCCAGCCACAGGTCCAGCATCCGCCGCAGCGCCAGATACAAGAAGTTTCCCGATCCGCAGGCCGGGTCCAGCACCCGCACCGCGGTCAGCTCCTCAACCCACTCGCCCAGCAGCTTTTCTGAAGGCAGATCGACGCGCAGCCGCGCCTGGCGGCTATTGCGGGCATCCTCTTCGGCGCGCTCGCTTGTCCGCGCCTCCAGAATGCGCTCCTTCACCTGCTCCCAGCGCTGCCGCAATGGCCGCACCAGCACCGGCTCGATCAGCAGCAGGATGTCCTCTTCGCTGGTGTAGTGCGCGCCGATGAGAGAACGCCGCGCGGGGTCCAGCGAACGCTCGAAAAGCGTACCGAAGATAGCCGGCGCAATATGCGACCAATCGTAGTTCTTTGAAACCTCGTAGAGAATGCCCAGGTCGGCCAGGTCCAGTGGAATGACCGATGCATCGTCAAAAAGCCCGCCATTGAAGTACTTGATGGTCAGCGCGCCGAAGATGCCGTCCGGCTCGCTCATCGCCTCGAAGAGCAGCTTCAGCTTGCGCAGAAACTTGCGCGGCAGAAAGCGGTCGTCGCTCTGAATCATGGAGCGGAAGACCTGCTCCGGCAGAAGGCCGATCGAGTCGGCAAAGAAGCAGAAGAGAATGCGCATCAGGAAGTGCGCAATCTCCGCGCGGGTTGCGCCCAGGTTGCGCTCTTCCAGCTCCAGCCGTTCGGCCAGCTTGCCGAAGAGCTTGGCCGCCTCTTGCGTCACATAGGCGTCGGTGTACTCGGGGCGCAGGACGTTGTAATCGTCGAAGAGGGCGCGCAGCACCTCCAGCGGGGGCAGCGGGCAGCCGGCCGTGATCTGGTTGCGATTCAGCTCGTCCAGGTTGAAGGCGTAGACGCGCTTCCTGGTCGCCGTGAAGTTGGTATGCACCTCAAAGCGCTCGAAGTCGCAGACCACCAACAGCGGCGGATTTCCCAAGTCCTCGCGATAATCGTTCAGTTGTTCGTAGGCTTTTTGCAGGTTGCTGTGCTTGCCTTTGTACTCCCAGGCAAAGTGATCGCGCAGCCAGACGTCGGCAAAGCCGGTGCCGCCGCGCGTCCTGCCCACCCGCTTTTCAAAGGCGTAGCGCTCCCCGGCGGGATCGCTCTCGGCCGGAGTTTTCTCACCCAAAAGTTCGCACAGATCGGCAAAGTGAGACTGCGCGCTGGCGCGTTCAGACTGCGCATTGAGCTTCCAGCGATGAACAAAGTCGGCGATGGTCAGAGGCATGGGGCTACGGGTAGTTTACAGCCTCGGTGCAAGCCGAATTCAGCAAGCAAATCTCACGCCACCTCGGAAACCTTCATGAAATCCAGCGCCCGCACCAGGTAAGCCTTCATGTCTTTGCGATGCACGACGGCGTCAAGGAAGCCTTTTTCCAGCAGAAACTCCGAGCGCTGAAAGCCTTCGGGCAGCTTCTGGCGGATGGTCTGCTCGATCACGCGGGGGCCGGCAAAGCCAATCAGCGCGCCGGGTTCAGCGACATTCAGATCGCCGAGCATGGCGAAGCTGGCGGTGACGCCGCCGGTGGTGGGGTCGGTGAGCACGCAGATGTAGGGCACCTTGGCGTCGTCCAACTGCGCCAACGTGGTGGAGATTTTGGCCATCTGCATCAGGCTGGCCACGCCTTCCATCATGCGCGCGCCGCCGGAAGCTGCAACGACAATGAGCGGCTTGCGGCCCAGCCGGGCGCGATCCACGGCGCGGGCAATCGTCTCGCCCACCACCGCGCCCATGGAGCCGCCGATGAAGCCGTACTCCATGGCGCTGACTACGACCTCATGCGGGCCGAGCTTGCCGGTGGCATTGAGAATGGCGTCGTCCAGGCCGGTGGCTAGCCGCGCCGCATGCAGCCGCGATTTATAAGGCTTCACGTCAACGAAGTTGAGCGGGTCGGTGGAGCGCAATCCCTGGTCCACCAGCTCGTAGCCCGGCTCCAGCAGCAGGTCCATGCGTTGGCGGGCGCTGATCTTGAAATGGTGCTGGCACTTGGGGCAGACCTGCAGATTGGCTTCCAGCTCCGCTTTCCAGATGACCGCGCGGCAGCCCACGCACTTGGTCCACAGACCCTCGGTGCGCACCGTCTTCTCGCCCGCGTCCGGCGTTCTGCCATTGTCGGGACCCGAGCCGGGGCCGGAACCAGACTCATACTCGCCATTTTCACGTTTGAACCAGGACATTCGTAAACTCTCTCAGTTCGGGAAGCGCCTGCTTCCTTGGGATGGCCAGTGAAGCTCTGGCGCAAACGCGCTTACTGTATTCTATGCCGCCCGGAAGCGATTCCGCTGAAATCAATATTCTATGCCCCGCTGGGCCAGAATGCCCTTCTGGTAGGCGTGCTTGATCTCGCGCATTTCAGTCACGGTATCAGCCAACTCTACCAGCAGGGGGTGTGCGTTCCGCCCGGTCAGGATCACATGCACCATCTCCGGCCGTCCGCGCAGCGCCTCGGCCACCTCGACCGCCTCCAGCATTCCGTAACCGATGGCGTAGTTGATCTCGTCCAGCACCACCATATCCCACTCGCCGGAATAGATGGCCGCGCGCGCCTCGTCCCAAGCGGCCTGCACCATGCGCACGTCCTCGGGATCGGTCTCCGCGCCGCCGACCTTCACAAACCCGCGACCCATCTGCTTCAAAACGAAGTTCTGGCCAAAGGCTTGCACCGCGTCCAGCTCGCCGTAGTGCCAGGAGCCTTTGAGGAATTGCAGCATCAGCACGCGCATGCCGTTGCCCACGGCGCGCAGGGCCGTGCCCATGGCGGCCGTGGTCTTGCCCTTGCCGGGGCCAGTGTTGATCAGCAGCAGTCCTCGTCGCGCGTCGGTCATTCCCAGTTCCCAGTTCTAAGTTGTCAGTAAAGCGACAACAAAAAAATTGCGGTAATCGAAAAGACATTGATTGGTGTGTTCATTCTCTACCGCAGGCCAAAGGATGACAACTAACCCCGATCGCTGATCACTGGGAGCTGTCGCTCAGTGTCCGCCGTGGTACGGGTGCCCCGTCAAAATTGTAAATGCCCGGTAGATCTGCTCGGCCACCACCACGCGGGCCAGTGCGTGGGCCAGGGTCATCGGCCCCAGTGAAAGCAGCAATTGCGCCCGCGCCCGCGCCGCATCCGACCAGCCGCTGGCCGGGCCGATGGCGAAGACAATCTGCTGTGCCCCTTCATCGCGCCGCGCACCCAGCCAGGCCGCGAAAACCTCCGACGTCATCTGCCGGCCGCGGCTGTCCAGCAGCACGGCGATGGCCGGCGTACGCCCTCCGAGCCGTTCGAGCCAGTCGAGCAGCGCCTCCTCGGTCCGGAAGGCTTCAGATTTGCAGCGCGCAAAGGCCGCGCAGCGCCCCAGATAAACCGCAGTGAGGGTTTCAAAATCGTCCTTGGAACCGGGGCGCGCGCCAACGTGGGCCAGGGTAAGATGCATGAAAAGAAGGATAACCGAAGGGAAGGCCGCGTGCCTTGAGCATAATATCCCGAAATATATATATATGATTCCATATTTATGTATTAGCAGATTCACGCATATTATTTTTGGTATTATCCGTGTCCAGCCTGCCAATACCGAGAAGATTAACTCGTTAATAATCAATGGAAGCCAAATCCCTTACTGGTCGGACCAGAATGGCAACCAACATGCATATCCATACCACCAAGTCGTGTCGTGTGTCTTTTTTTCCTTTTTTTCACAAAACGCGACTGAGGGTGGCAAAAGCTGTCAGACTTCACCTTTTTTGTTTTACGAGGTACTGTCATTCAACCGCGAATCGGGTTCACACCCCCACCGAGACGCTGAAGCGCAATACGCGGATCGAGAAGCGCGCGGATCGAGGCTTTCCGGTTCCAACGAATCTCTTGGAGGATATCGATGCGATTTATCCGGTTTCACGCTGCGACACTAACCCTTGGGGTCATGCTTGCTTTTGTCCTCACCGCACCGCTTCTGCAACAGGCGGCTTTCGCGCAGGCCACGAACTCCGCGGGCGCCATCCAGGGCACGGTCACCGATGCCAGTGGCGCGATTGTCCCTTCCGCCACGGTCACCATCACTGAATTGGCGACGGGTACAGTGAGGACGATCACTACGGATTCGGCAGGCTTTTACAGTCTTGCGTCTCTGAATCCCGGCAGCTACCGCGTTTCCATCACGGCGGCTGGCTTTGCCAAGACCATGACCACTCTGTCGGTTCAGATTGGCGCCACGGCCACTGCCAACCTGACGTTGAAGGTAGGCGCGGCGACCGAGGAAGTGCTGGTGAGTGCCGATGCGTTGCAGGTGAACACGGTACAGTCCACGGTGCAAGGCGTTTTGACCGAGCAGCAAATTGATACGCTGCCAATCAGTGGACGCAACTTCCTTGACCTGGCTCAGTTGGAGCCGGGCGTGCAGTTGCAGAGCGGCGAAACCTTCGATCCCACCAAGGCCGGATACTCCTCCATCTCCTTCAACGGCGTGAACGGCCGCACGGCGCGCATCATGCTGGACGGCCAGGACATCTCGGACGAGACCGTCGGCACCACCACGCTGAACGTGAGCCAGGGCTCGATCGAAGAGTTCGATATCAGCCGTTCCTCGCTGGACATCTCCAACGAGCTGACTAGTTCCGGTGCCGTAGCCGTTAGCACGCGCACGGGCACGAATAAGTTCCATGGACAAGGCTTCGACCTCTTCCGCGATGAGCGTTCCGGAGCAGCCGATGCGCCGGGTGGCTCGGCATATCCGTTTCAAAGAAATCAGTTTGGTGGCCGCGTCGGAGGCCCGATCCTGAAGGACAAGCTCTTCTTCTTTGGTAACGCCGAGCGAGTAAAGCAGGACAGCTTCAATTCCGTACAAGTTTCAGCGCCCTTTACAGCCTACAACGGAGGGTACGATTCGCCCTTCCGCGACAACTACTATGTTGGGCGCATGGATTACACCGCGCCGAAGAATATTCATCTCTTTGGCCGTATCGCGTATGAAGACAACCTGGATGACGCCACCTACGGCTACGGATACTCGCGTTACGGCAACAAAGACAACACCCCGGCCGTTGCCGGCGGCGCGGATTTCCTCACCGGCAAGTTCACTCACAGCCTGCGCTGGAGCTATTTGAAATTTCACAATCAGATTGCGGATGAAACTGGTTCGGGCGTACCGAACGTTGCGCCGGGCGTAGAGCTGTTTTTCTTTAGCCAAAACCTCATCACCGGACCCAACCTTCTGGCTCCGCAGCAAACGTATCAATCGGACAAGCAGTTCCGTTATGACGGCGGCGTTGCTATCCGTTCTCATCAGATTCAGTATGGCGTCAGCCTCAACCGCATTCTCGGCGGCGGCTTCGCTAGTTTCTTTGGATTTGCACCGGAAGTCGACGCCAACTTCAACAACGGCTCCGTCGTAACGGCAACTGAAGGTTCCACCACCGACCCCAACCCACTGGATTATGCGGCTGAAGACGCGTATTTGGGCAATGGGGAAGGTTATAACACGGAACATGCGGAATTTGGGGCTCCGGCTGGCGGGCAAAGCGATTGGCGTGTAGATCTCTAACTTCTCCAAAACTTTAATAAAAATACGAAGCTCACTGTGAACTATGGCGTCCGGTACTCACGTGACACCGGGCGCAGCGATTCCGATCTGGCTCCGATTCCTTGCTCCGACGCGGTTAAAGCATGGGGCGCGGAATCTCCTTGCGTCACTGGCAACCTGCTCGACGCGCTGGTGCCGGGTCTGGGTTCCAGGGTCCGTCAGCCCAATGAGGATTTTGGCCCCAAGGCGGGCTTTGCCTACGACATCAAGGGAGACGGCAAGACCGTCATCCGTGGCGGCATGGGCCTCTACTTCGAAAACAACATTTTTAACAACGTGCTGTTTGACCGACCGGCGCGCTTGGCAAACGGACTATTTTTCAGTGATGCTTATCTACCCTCCGGAACGACAAGTCTGTCCCTTCCCACCGGCGCCACTCTCACCACGATCAATGGCGATTCCATTGCCGGCCTCTGGACGGAGCCGCTTTCTAAATCCGCCCCAGACTTTGCGGCATTGGAAGCTGCCTATCAAGCGGCGACGAAGTCCGCTGGTCCCGCGGCGAATGGGTCGTACGTGGCCAACAGCCTGTCGGAGGGACCGAATGGCCTGTCTCTCTACGCGCCCAACTTCCGTACTGCCCGCTCCATCCAGATAAACATCGGCGTTCAACGCCAGGTTTGGAAAGGTGCTGTTCTGTCCGCGGATTACATTCGCAATGTGGGCCTGCACTTCCAGCAGGCAATCGACGAAAACCACGTGGGCGATGCAAGCACGCTGAATACTAAAGCGGCAACACACGCGATTACTCAAACGATCGCTGCATGCAGCACAACATCTGTTACTGTTTCAACCATCGATCAGGCCATCGCCTCCTGCCCTGGGCTGCATACGGATGGTTCAGGCGCTACAATCTCCGACTTTGCCGCGCCGCAGACTGTGAACGATTCGAACGGCAACCCTCTATATAAGCTTGACGGTGGCCTGGATTCGGCAAACACCAGTTTGGGTGGTTCTCCGTTTGCCGCTGCTAACGGATCGTCCTACCCTCAGTTGACGGCTGACACTGGGGCGGCATTCCCCGGTCAGAATCCGCTCTTCGGCCGCATGGCTTTCAACTTTCCTCTGGGGCGGTCTGTGTACAACGGCCTTCAGCTCAACCTGAAACAGAATGCGCGTATTCCGATTCCCGGAATCAAGCAATCGAGCTTTGAGATCTCCTATGCCCTGTCTCGCTTCGTCAGTTCGGGCGGCTCGGATCAGAACTTTACGCCTACGGTTGCCGATTACAACAATCCGCTCGGATACATGGGACCGGCCGGGACGGACCGTACGCATCAGTTCTCCTATGGTGGAACGTTTACGTGGGTTGGATCGGTCGTAACCAGCTTCATCGGACACTACTCCTCGGCTCTGCCAACCACATTGACACTCGATCCAGCCGGAAACGGCCCTGGCGAGATATTCAAGACGGATGTGACAGGCGACGGAACCGTCGGCGATATCTTGCCGGGTTATAAGTCCGGTGCATTTATGCGTTCGATCAAGCCGAGGGACCTGGCCAGAGTGATTGCCAACTACAATCTGACCGACGCGGGACGGCTCACACCGGCAGGCCAGGCGCTCGTGTCAGCAGGGCTGATGACTTCGGCCCAGATGACAGAGTTGGGCGCCGTGACCCCGACAATTGCTGCTCCGCCTGTGAACAATGCCGGCAATGGCAGCCTGCGCACCTTTGACCTGACACTCTCACGTCCTACTAAGGTGAAATATCTGGGACCGTCGGGTTTCATCGAACCGAATGTCAGCTTCTATAACCTGTTCAACTTTTCCAACTTCGGAGCATTTACAAACTCAACAATGAATGCTTCCGGTCCCGGAAGTCTGGCTACTCAGCAGGCCCCTGGAACAGTTGATGGAACTGATACGTCTTTGAGCGGTCGCAGCTCACTTCGGCTGGGCAACGGTTCCGGAACTTTCGGACAAGGTGTTGCCCGCGTGATCGAGTACGGGCTGAAGATCAACTTCTAAACCGCAACAGCAAGCAGCACAAAGGGCGCCCTTCGGGGCGCCCTTTGTTGTTGGTATGCGGCTCAGATGGTTTGGATTGGCGAGATGGCTGCCAAGAAAAAATAGCTCAGGACTTCTTCTTGGCCAACTTCTTCGCGGACGCCTTGCTGGCCGGAGCTTTCTTCGCCGGAACCTTCTTTACAGGGGCCTTGGCCGCGACAGCTTTCTTCGCCGGAGCTTTCTTTGCTGCCTTCTTCGCCCTGGGCGCGGGCGCGGCTTTGGCGGCGATCTTCGTGGCTGGGGCAGCCTTTTTTGCGGGGGCGGCCCTCTTTGCCGGGGCCGCTTTGACCGCCTTCGTCCGGGGCTTTGCCGCTGGCTTGGCTGCTGGCTTTGCCGCCGCCGGTTTGGCCTTGGCGGCAGGCTTGCCGCTGGCTTTCCTGCGCGCGGAAACGGTCTTGGCGGCCAGTTCGGCCTTCAGATCGGCATCGAACTCGGCAGGAGTGAGCGGGCGGGCGGATTTGCGCAGCCGCTCGATGTCGTAGAAGGCGCGCTTTTCGCTCAGAAAGACATGGACGACAAAGTCCACGTAATCCAGCAAAACCCACTCGCCCAGGCGGCGGCCTTCGACCGAATTGGGGAAGACGCCGAACTCTTTTTTGAGCCTGTGCTCGATCTCGTCGGCGATGGCGACGGCCTGACGGTCGTTGGTGGCCGAGGTGATCAGAAAGAAGTCAGAAAGGCCGGAGTCGATGGGATCGAGTTCAAGGATGCGCGTCTCCACGCCTTTTTTGTCTTCACAGGCAGCCGCGGCGGCCTGCACCAGTATGCGAGTTTCTTGCTTAGCGTCGGTCGTCATTCGGGGGGAAAGCTCTCCTCATCCAGTACATATCAATCCTAGTCTCTGGCTGAGCGGGGGGCAAGCTACCGATAGAGCCGGTGGGAACCAATGTACTCGGCAACCGCTTGCGGAATCAGTTCCCGCTCAGGCGTCTGGCCTTGCCGATCAGCTTGAAACTGGCCGCGCATCCGCATCTGCTCCCGAATTTCCGAGGCGCTGATATCCACCTGCAAGCCGGGCAGCAGGTAAAAGGGAGCGCATTCTCCGGCCGGATTGCGCAGCCGGTAGCCGCGCAGCTCGACCTGCGACGATGCAGGGTACTGGCTGGGCGCGGCTTCCATCGACAACCCTTCCGGCAAGCCAGCCTGCAAGCGGTCCAGCGGCTGGCCAGGCCGGGAGGCGACGATCAGCGGGGCTACATAGGGGATTTCCGCGGAGCGATGCCAGCGCCGGAAGCCGGCAAAAGAATCCGCGCCCATCAGGCAGTAGAGCACGCTCACCGGCGGCAGCCCGGCGCGCAGCTCCAGCAGCGTCTCCAGCGTGTAGTTTGGCGCGGCGTCGGGTTTGGGTGCGTCAGCCAGCGAAACGGCAAAGCCCGGATCGCCGGCAATGGCCAGCCGGGTCATGGCCAGCCGGTCCGCAAAAAAAGCGGTGGAACCCAGCGGCTTCAGCGGCTGCGCTCCCACGGGGGCAAAGAGCACGATGTCCAGACTCAGCGCCGCCCGCGCCGCCCGCGCCACGGCCAAGTGGCCCAGATGCGGGGGATCGAAACTCCCGCCAAAAAAGGCTACGCGGCTGCCTCTCAAAGGGTCCGCATGCGCGCCGCTGTGCCGGGACAAGTCCATGTGTTCATGGTAGCTTGCGCCGGGCCACCCAGCGCCATTAGACTTACGGCCATGCGTTATCTTATTGCGATTCTTGCTCTGGCCGGCGTGGTTGTATCCGTCCTGGCCCTGCGCGTTCACTATTCCACGGGCGTCGAGCCCTGCTCCATCAACGCCCGGTGGGACTGCGGCGTGGTCAATCACAGCCCCTTTGCCGAGATCGATCAGGTTCCCGTGGCTGATCTGGGCATCGTGGGCTACCTGGCGCTGGCCGCACTGGCCTTCTGGCGGCAGCGCTTTGCGCTCTTTCTGGTGGTGCTCGTCGGGCTCGGCTTTGCCCTGCGGCTCACCTTCATCGAGGAGTACGTGCTGGAGGTTTGGTGCCTGTATTGCGTCATTTCGCAGTCGATCATCGGACTGATGACGCTGCTCAGCCTGGGCTGGCTGACGCAGGAATACATCGAGCTGAAGCGGGCCAGCCGGGCGGCGTAACTGCGGCGCTCAGTTGATTCCCAAGCCTGGAGCCGGGCACTGATTGCAGCACTGATAAACTTGAAGTACTTCAATGTTCAATCTTAAAGATCGCTACGCGCGCTGGATGTACAAGTGGGAGACCGCGCTCACCACCCGTGATGAAAATCGCGTGGTGCGCCCTCTGGAATGGGGCTTCGAGTGGGTTGAGCCGTTTTTGCGCCAGAATGGTTTTGAAGAAGCTCTGCCCGGCCCCGAGGTTGCGGGCAATCCAGCGCTCTCTGAAGCTGCCATGGTGCGCATCAACCAGTACCTCATCCGCCACAGCGACCAATTCTTCGGTTACCAGCGGCCCACCGACTTCCGTCTGGAAGAGCGCCATCCCGAGCTCTTCCCCACCAACGTGCGCCCGGAGACGCTGGCCCAGGACGCCGCTCTCAAGCAGTTGGCCGCCGAGGGCAAAACGCCCAAGGCGCAGTTTCTGCGCTTCACCTCGCCGGAGCGGACCCCGTACCCGGAAAACGATCTGGTCAATGCGCGCTGGTATCCGGCTCACCACCCCAGCGACGAAGACCTGCCGCCGGGGACCACGGGTCCGGCGCACACAGACCGCAAGCGCCCCCGCCAGGCCATCATCGTGATGCCGCAGTGGAATGCCGACGCTTTCAGCCACAACTCGCTCTGCGCCATCTTCAACAAGATGGGCATCTCGGCGCTGCGGCTCTCCAAGCCCTACCACGACATTCGCAGGCCGGTGGAGCTGGAGCGCTCAGACTACGCGGTCAGCGCCAATATCGGCCGCACACTTTCGGCCTGCCGCCAGGCGGTGGTCGATATTCGCTGCTGTCTGGACTGGCTGGAGGACCAGGGCTACCAGCACTTCGGCGTGCTGGGCACCAGTCTGGGCTCCTGCTACGCCTTTCTGGCCAGCGCGCACGACCCGCGCCTGCGCGTGAATGCCTTCAACCACGCCTCCACGGCCTTCGGCGATGTGGCCTGGGCGGGGCAGAGCACGCGCCACGTCAAGCAGGCGCTGGAGCAGGCCGGGCTCAACCAGGACCGCGTCCGGGCCTTGTGGGCCGCCGTCAGCCCGTGCAGTTATTACCCCAAAATCATGCGCCCGGAAGTGGCCGGTCCGGACAAGAAGGTCCTGCTCATCTACGCCAACTACGATCTGACCTTCCCCAAAAAGTACTCGTTGCAAGTGGTCGAGGCCTTCCAGCGCATCGGCCTCAATTTCGAACGGCGCGTGCTGCCCTGCGGCCACTACACCACCGGCGAAACCCCCTACAAGTTCATCGACGGCTGGTACATGGGCTCGTTCATCTACCGCGCCTTCAAGGCGCTGCGCAAGGCGCCTGCGGTACGGCCAACTGCACAACCGGTGCATGCCGATGCGAAAGAAGAAGTTCTTTCATCCTAGCGGCCTCCGCAAATGAACCTATCGCAAGGGCCTCGGCTACCGCACTCCACGCAAATCCAGCCGCAGCAGCTTGGCCGGGTCCAGGTAGATGCCTTGCCAGCGCACGGCCCAGTGCAGGTGCGGTCCGGTGGCGCGGCCGGTCGCCCCGCTCAAGCCCAGCCGCTCGCCGGTGGCCACGCGCTGGCCCTCCTTCACGTCAATGCGGCTCAGGTGCATATAGAGCGTGAACAAACCCAGGCCGTGGTCGATCACCACGAATCCACCCTCGTAGTAGAGCGGCTGGGCCAGCACCACCACCCCTCGATTCGCGGCCCGCACCGGCGTTCCCATGCGCGCCCTGAAGTCCATCCCCTCATGAATGCTGGCCAGCTTGCCGTTGAAAATGCGTCGAGTGCCGAAGCCGTCCGTCGGCGGAGCCTTGAGCGGAGCGCGCAAATCTCCGGCCCACAGCCGCTCCGGGCTGCCGACGGCAAAAATCTTCTCCTTGAGCAGCCGTTCGGCTACAATCCGCTGCAGCTCCTCCGGGTCCGGCTGCACAAACTGCGGCGCAACGCTCAACGAGCTGATGCGGTAATGTGCGGGATGAATCTCGACCGTCCGGGTCAGGTCGCGCTCGCCGCCGCTTAGCAGTCGAACAGAAATCTTCAGTTCCGCGGGGCCCGCTGCCTGTTCCACATCCACGCCGGCCAGCGCCAACCACGCGCGGCGATCACGGACGTAAAAGAACTTCAGCTTGTGCCGCAGCCATTCGCCGCCGAGTGTTGCCGTGGCGGGCGCGCGCACCTGAATCAGCACCGGCGATCCGGCCGCGACGACCGCCGGAGTCAGCGTGACAGCGCGAAGCCGCGACCCGGCCTGCGCCGCGCAGCAAAGCGCCGCACACAGCAGGAGATTCGTCCCCAGCCCGCATCGAATCGAAGATGGAGAAAGACGCCGCATAGCATTCAGCCTAACGGCAATCGGAATTTCAGGAATCGCCGCCGCCAAAATCACGCCGCGCCGCAAACTATTTGGCAGCGCCGGTGTGGGGATGCGCGGCCAGCCACGCGGTCACACGGTCCTGCACATCCTGCACCTGGTCCATGCTAAGGTGCGTGCCGATCAACTGCCGGTTGGCGGCGTACTGCTGCTGCTTCGGGCTCTCCACCGCGGCCGCCAGAGAAGCCCAGTAGAAGGCCTCCACAAAATCTTGCCCCACCCCCTGGCCAATGGAATAAAGCAGGCCGAGCGTGGCCTGCGCGCTCACGTCTCCCTGCTCGGCCGCTCTTCGGTACCAGCCCGCCGCCTGCGCCATATCGCGGGGAAAGCCCTTGCCTCCGTCGCGATAAAGCGCGGCCAGATGCAGCTCCCCAGCCAGATCGCCCTTGCCGGCAGCCTTCAGGTACCACTCCGCGGCCATCTTGTACTCTTCGCCGGCCAGCTCAGCGCTGTGCAGGTCATACGCCGCCGCGGCGTAATATTCTCCAACGGCCACCTGCGCCGCCGCGTCGCCCGCATTGGCTTTGGCCAGCAGGGCGGGGCCGACGGCCGCCGTCTGCGCCAAGGCCAACAGCGCCAGCGCCAGAATCGAGAGCAAAGGAATGCGTTGCCAGTGCAGAATCATAGGGGTTTCATTCGGTACACAAAAACCATAGCAGATAATTTAGCCCTGCCGCCTCTTGTGGAGGCGGGCGAAGGAGTGGATCTGGGGAAGCTGCGTACTCCAGCCACAACCTTGAGCCCTCAATGAAGACCTTGACTGGTCAATACTGCACAGTACAGAAGAATAGTACAGAAAATCTGAAGTATTCTCCCGGAAGAGCAAATCAAAGCACTCGCCAAAAGCGCTAAAATTACCTTATGACCGATCGAATCTCTCTCTCTCTTGCCCAGGCCGACCCCCAGGTGGCCGCCGCCATTGACCAGGAAACCCTCCGCCAGCACGAGGGGCTGGAGATGATCGCCAGCGAGAACTTTGTCTCCGAAGCGGTGCTGGAGGCGGCTGGATCGATCTTCACCAACAAGTACGCCGAGGGCTATCCGGGGCGGCGCTACTACGGCGGCTGCGAGTATGCCGACGTGGTGGAGAATCTGGCGCGCGACCGGGCCAGGCAGATCTTCGGCGCCGAGCACGCCAACGTGCAGCCCCACTCCGGCTCGCAGGCCAACGCCTCGGCCTACGCGGCGGTCTTGCAGGCGGGCGACACCATTCTGGGCCTGGACCTGGCCCACGGCGGCCACCTCACCCACGGCCACAAGCTCAGCTTCAGCGGCAAGCTCTATCGGCCCGCCTTCTACACCGTCCGGCGCGACACCGAGCTGATCGACTACGACCAGATGGAAGAAGTTGCCCAGCGCGAAAAGCCCAAGGCCATCATCGGCGGCGGCAGCGCCTACCCGCGGCTGTGGGACTTTGCGCGCATGAGGGCCATTGCCGACAAGGTGGGCGCGGTCTACATCTTCGACATGGCGCACATTGCCGGCCTGGTCGCGGGCGGCGTGCATCCTTCGCCCGTGCCCCACGCGCAGATCACCACCACCACCACCCACAAGACGCTGCGCGGCCCCCGCTCCGGGCTGATCCTCTGCGGCCAGGCGCTGGCCGCGGTCGTGGACAAGGCCGTCTTCCCCGGACAGCAGGGCGGTCCGCTGGTGCACATTGTGGCGGCCAAGGCGGTAGCCTTTGGCGAGGCGCTCCGGCCGGAGTTCAAGACCTATGCCGCGCAGATTGTGGCCAACGCGCAGGTGCTGGCCGCGGCGCTGCAAGAGGCCGGCTACCGCATCGTCTCCGGCGGCACGGACAACCACCTGATGCTGGTCGATGTCTTCCAGAAAGGCATTCTGGGTTCCGAGGCCGAGTTGGCCCTGGGCAAGGCCGGCATCACGGTCAACAAGAACACGATTCCGTATGACGTGAATCCGCCGCTCAAGGCCTCAGGCATCCGCATCGGCACGCCGGCCATGACCACGCGCGGCATGAAGGAGCCGGAGATGCGGCAGATCGCCACATGGATCGCCAAGGCTCTGGAGCAGCGCAACGACGACGCGGCCCTCGACAAGATTCGCAAAGAAGTAGCCGACCTGGCCAACCGCTTCCCGCTGTACGCCTGGCGGCGGAAGTAGGCGCGAGCGCTCATTGCAGCGTGAACGGGGACAGGCCGCGCAGCCGGTCCCCGTTCTCTTTTGCTGCTATCGCCCGGCCCGTCGGGCAGCGGAAAGACTTGCGCATGTCCACCCTTACCGCGATAAAACTGCGTCGAGGATGGAGCCGCCGCCACCCTCAGCCAGTATTCCGCAGTCCCGCTGAAATGCCGCTGATGGTGGCGGCGATGGCGCGATTGACCTCGGGGGTATCTTCGCCGGCGCGCTTGCGGCGCAGCAGATCGATCTGGATCAGGTGCATGGGATCGACGTAAGGGTTGCGCAGGCGGATGGAGTGGGCCAGCACCTGGTTGGTCTGGAGCAGCTCGGTCTGCCGCGTGATGGCCAATAGCGCGGAGACGGTGCGATGGAACTCGGCCTCGAACAACGCGTAGATGCGATCGCGCAGCGGTTCGTCCTCCACCAGCGCCGAGTAGAGCCGCGCCGTGGCCAGGTCCACCTTGCCCAGCGCCATTTCCACGTTGCGCAGCAGGTCGATGAACAGGGGAAACTCCCGCGCCATGGTCTGCAATAGTTCCAGCGAGCCGGGCCGGGCAAGAAATTTATCCAGCGCAAAGCCCACGCCGAACCAGGCCGGGGTCAGCAGCCGCGACTGCGTCCACCCGAAGACCCAGGGAATGGCGCGCAGGTCGGTCAGCTTGCCCTGGGCCGCCAACGACGGGTCCTTGTCGTTGGGGTGGTTGGGCGGCGAGTTGCGCCGCGACGGCCTCGACCCGATCTTGGCCTGCTCCAGTTCGCTCACCGGTGTGGACTGCTCAAAGTAGGTGACCATGCCCGGATCGTCGAGGATGTGCTCCCGATAATAGCCGAAAGCGATGGCGGACAGCTCGTCCAGCGCGGCCTCCCACTCCGGCTTCAGCACGCCGGTGAAGTGGCCCTCCGGGTCGCGCGCATTGGGCCGGGCCAGGGCGTCCAGCGAGGCGGCAATCATCAACTCCAGATTGCGCTCGGCCAGCACCTCGTCGGCGTACTTGAAGTTCAGCACCTCGCCCTGCTCGGTAATGCGCAACTGGCCGTCGAAGGAATCCATGGGTTGCGCGAAGATGGCGCGATGCGTAGGCCCGCCGCCGCGTCCCACCGTGCCCCCCCGGCCATGGAAGAGGCGCAGCTTGACGCCCGCCTCGCGCGCCACTACGTGCAGATCGCGATGGGCGCGGAAGATCTCCCAGGTCGAGGTCAGCATACCGCCGTCCTTGTTGGAATCCGAGTAGCCCAGCATGACCTCCTGCCAGTTGTCCCAGGTGGCCATCAGCTTGCGATAGTCCGCGCGGTTCCACAACTGGCGGCAAACGGCCGGCGCCTGGCGCAGGTCTTCAATCGACTCGAAGAGCGGCACCGGCATCAGCCCCGGATCTCGGCCTTCTCCCTCAACCTTCACGCCGCCCAGCCGCGCCAATCGCACCACGGCCAGCACGTCCTCCACCGGGGCAGCGCCGCTAATCACGTATTGGCGAATCACCTCCGGCGAGCAGCCATTCTTGATCTCGGCCACCACGCGGAAGGTCTCCAGCACATTCGCCGTCTCGGCCGAAAGCCAGCCCGGCAGCGTGGGCGCGCTGGTGTCGTCAATGGCTTCTTGCAAGGCCGCGGCATGGAGCCGCGCATGCTGGCGAATGTCCAGCGTGTGCAGATGCAGCCCGAAGGTGCGCACCTGCAGAATCAGCGGATCGATCAGGGTGCGCGCAATGCGCAGCCCGCGATGGCCGGCCAGCGAGTCGCGCAGCGTCTCCAGATCGCCGATCAGTTCTTCCACCGAGCAGTAAGCGGGCAGCACCTGGGCCAGCTTGTTCTCTCCGCGCGCCAGCGTAAAGGCCATCACCGGCAGCGCATTGCTGCTCATGCCGGCATGCTCGCCGGACTGCTCCAGTGTGCGCTGGATGCGGGCCTTCAGGCAGATCACAAAGCGGCGATAGTATTCGAACTCGTACTGCGCGCCGAAGACCTGCGCCTCGGGCGTATGCAGCAGCGCCACGTAGGCGTGCAGCCGCTCCAGCAGCGCGTCGCTCACGGCAATCTGCTGCGCGCTGGAGGTCAGCAGATCGGTAATCCCGTCCAGTTGCCGCTGATAGTAAAGCAGCAGGTGGCCGCGCGCCAGATGCACGGCTTCGCGCGTCACATCCGGCGTCACAAACGGGTTGCCGTCGCGGTCGCCGCCAATCCACGAGCCGAAGCTCAGCACCTGGGGCAGCCGGTGCGCCTCAATCTCCAGCCCGTAGGCCGTGCGCAGCGCCTCGGCAATCTCCCTATAAAGCCCCGGCAGCGTGGCGAAGATGGAGACATCGTAATAGTCCAGCCCCATCTTGATCTCGTCATATACAGTGGGCCGGCGGGAGCGCACTTCGTCCGTCTGCCACAGGCTGGTGATCTCGGCGCGGATCGACTCTTCCAACTGCGCCATCTCCTGCTCGGGCAGGGGAATGCGGTCCAGGAGGGTGAGAAACTCGCCAATGCGTCGCCGCTTGAACATCACCGAGCGCCGCGCCACCTCCGTCGGATGGGCCGTAAACACCGGCACCACCAACACCTTCCGCAGCCACTCCAGAGCCTCGTCCGCGTCGATACCCACGCGCCGCATCTCGCACAGGGTTCCCAGCAGCGACCCGCGCTGCCGCCCGGCCGCTCCGCTCAGGTGCAGAGCTATGCGCCGCCGCTTGCGATGGTTGGTCTCCGCCAGATTGATCAGCTCAAAATAAAACGCAAAGGCGCGGGTCAGCAGAATGGACCGCTCCACGGGTAGTGCATGAACCCGCTCGAGCGCCGCCCCCGCCAGCCGCGCGGCCTCGCCGGCGTCGCCGCGGGCCTCGGCATCGCGGCGGCGAATCGTCCCCTGCCGCAGCGCCTCCACGTGCGCAAACAGCTCCTCGCCCGCCTGCTCGCGCAGCACCTCGCCCAGCAGCGTGCCCAGCGAACGCACATCGCGCCGCAAGGGCGCCTCTTTACGCTCGCCGGTCTGCGCCTCCAGCTCCGCCAACCGCTCCGTCCAACTCTCGGGATTCCACAAAAGTGCCATCGTCTTTTGATTATGCACGATGGCCTATGAGGACGGCCTATTCGTCCGTGCAACTGATTGCATTCGCTCGCCTGAGGAATTGCAAAGTTGTAAATCTCGAACCGGCCAAAGATCGCCAATCCACAAAAGCGGCGCACTGATCTATCAACGTTGAGTTATTACCGCTCCCGTTTTGCGTCAAAATCAAGCGCCTTCAAGCTGCATCATCAGCTCTTCCCACTCTTCGGTGAATGCCGCCGACTGCGACCGCAACTCACCGGCCAGCGTGGTCAGCCGGACGGTCTCTTCGGCGCTGACATAGATGCCCAACTGCTCTTCGGTGTGGGCGATGGCGGCCTCGATGCGTGGGACTTCTTCTTCCAGAAACGCGCAGCGCTCCTCCATCTGCTTCTGCTTGATGGGATTCAGGCGGCGCGGGCGGTCCTTGGCGGTCTCGGTCTCCATGCCGCCGTCGTGAGCGCTGCCGTTTGAAGGCGCCACGGCCTCCGGCGGCTTTCCTTTTACTGGAATCTCAACCGACAGGCTGCTGACCGCAAGTCCCTTCCAGCGCAGATAGCTCTCATAGTCGCCCTCGTGGCTCACCACCGCGCCGCACTCCACCTCCAGCACGCGCGTGGCCAGCCGGTCGATGAAATACCGATCATGCGAAACAAAAACCACCGTGCCGCTGAAGGCCGCAATCGCCTCCAGCAATACGTCCTTGGCGCGCATGTCCAGGTGGTTGGTGGGCTCGTCGAGCAGTAGAAAATTCGACGGCGAAACCAGAATCCGGGCCAGCGCATAGCGGTTGCGCTCGCCGCCGCTGAGTACGCCCAGCGTCTTGAAGACGTCGTCGCCGCGGAACAGGAAACAGCCCAGCAGAGACCGCAGTTGCAGCTCCGGAACTTTCAGCGCCGCGCGGCTGATGTCGTCCAGCATGCGCGCCTCCGGGTCCAGCACCTTGTACTGGTCCTGCGCAAAGTACTCGCTGCTCACGTTGTGGCCCAGCTTGATCTTCCCGGAGGTGGGCATTTCCACGCCTGTCAGCAGCTTGATCAGCGTGGACTTGCCTGCGCCGTTCACGCCCACCAGCGCCACGCGGTCGCCGCGCTCGATGCCGAAGCCGACCTTGTCCAGGACTAACTTCTGGCCATAACTCTTGGATAACTCCTCGGCCTCCACCACCATGCGCCCGGAGGGCGGCGGCTGGGGAAAGCGGAAGTGAATGACCGGTTCTTCCTCGGGTATCTCGATGCGCTCGATCTTCTCTAACTCCTTGATCCGCGATTGTACCTGTTTGGCTTTCGTGGCCTGAGCGCGGAAGCGGCTGATAAAGGCTTCCAGGTGCTCGATCTGGATGCGCTGGTTGCGGTAAGCCGCCTCCAGTTGCGTCCGCCGCTCGTCCTTCTGGCTCAGATACTTGGTGTAATTGCCCTGGTAGATATTCAGCCGCTTGTTCCATATCTCCACGGTGCGGTCGATGGTAACATCCAGAAAATAACGGTCGTGCGAAATCAAGATATAGCCAAAGGGATAACTCTTCAGATAGTCTTCCAGCCAGTTGCGGGTTTCCAGGTCCAGATGGTTGGTGGGCTCGTCCAGCAGCAGAAGGTTCGGCTTGGCCAGCAGCAGCTTGGCCAGCGCAATCCGCATCTGCCAGCCGCCGCTGAATTCGTCCGTCGGCCGCGACCAGTCTTCCTTGCTGAAGCCCAACCCGGTCAGCACCGCGCCCACCTGGGCGTCCAGCGCGTAGCCGTCCAGGGAGTGAAAGCGCTCCTGCAGCATCGAGTAGCGCTCGGCAGCGGCCTCGTATTCCGTCCCCTCATGATCCAGCACCGCCAGTTGCCCGGCCAGCCGCTCTACCTCGCAGGCCATCTCGCGCAGTTCGTCAAAGACGCTGAGGCACTCCTCGAAGATGCTGCGCCCGGTCAGGCGCAACCCCTCCTGGGGCAGGTAGCCGAAGCTCATGCCGCGGGTCTGCTGCAGGCCGCCGTAGTCCAGCGTCTCCAGACCGGCCAGCACCTTCAGCAGCGCGGACTTGCCGGTGCCGGGGGCGCCCACCAGCTCGGTTTTTTCCTTGCTGCGGATAAGCCAGTTGGCTTCCAAAAACAGTATTCGCGGACCAAAACGTTTGCCGGCATTTTGCAGGGAGAGCATCTATACCATTTTCGCAGAACCGGCGGCAGGGGCCGGGAATGCATCCTGGTGACCTGTTCCAAAGCAGTTGCGCCGCGCCCCGCCAACTCCAAATCGCTCAACCGGCAACTCCCAAAATAGCCACGCCCAACCCACCCTGAACCCAGAAGTGAAACCGGCAACCTGAATTTCGCGGAATGGCAGGCCAAAAGCAGCTCGAGGGGTGTAGGATGATACC
>VFSW01004251.1_pt1 | contig 21381 bp, 17 predicted proteins | sample 5358111 | NCBI WGS metagenome assembly VFSW01 (sample SAMN11554181, study PRJNA540505) | mine drainage metagenome | isolation source: sediment from site ElyBrook_90M | place: USA: Ely Copper Mine, Vershire, VT | collected 2017
CCTGCCGAAGCCCCCGCGTCGGCCGCCCCGATGGCCCCGGACACCAGCGCCAGCGCTGCGATGGGCGCCGCCTCGGACGCCGCTTCCGCACCGGCCTCGGCTGCGTCGAACTGATCTGCGCAGGGCCGCCAGGCGGCTCTGTCAGCCAACCGGGGCCGCCTGCGAGCGGCCCTTTTTCATGGCTGCGCGTGTCAGGCCGCCGCTTCCAGCCCGCTGTCGAAGTGGGCCTGCATGGCCCGCGCCGCCTGCGCCGGGTCGCGCGCCACGATGGCCTGCATCAGCACGCGGTGCTCGGCCAACGATTGCGCCAGCCGCCCCTGCTTGAACAGCGAATGGTGGCGGCTGAGCTTCATCACCTGGCGCAGGTCGGCCACCACCTGCTGGGCCCAGCGGTTGCCCGCCACCCGCAGCAGCGCCGAGTGGAACTGTTCGTTCGCCGCGAAGAAGGCCTCGCGCCGCCGCACCTGCGCTTCGAGCCGCTCGTGCAGCCGTGCCAGCTCGGCCCGGTCGGCCTCGCTCGCGCCGACGGCGGCGCGGGCCGCGGCGTCGCTCTCCAGCAGCGCCAGCAGGTGGTAGACCTGCGCCACGTCTTCGCGCGACATTTCGGTGACGTAGGCGCCGCGGCGCGGCCGCATCGTCACCAAGCCCTCGACCGCCAGCACCTTGAGCGCCTCGCGCAGCGGGGTGCGGCTGATGCCGTACTGGCCGGCCAGCTTCATCTCGTCGATCCAGGCCCCGGGCTCGAGCTCGCGCGCGAAAATCTGTTGCCGCAGCCGGTCGGCCACGTCCTGGTACAGGGCGCGGCGCGACAGGGAAGGGGCGGGCGGCGGAGCAGGGGCGGTGGCCACGGCGAGCGGTTTTGAATTCATAATTATGCATAATGCCGCGGTCCCGGCAACCGGCCCGGCCGCGCCGCAGCGATGCGATGCGATGCGAGGAACGACGCGATGAGCAGCCCCCACGGCACCCCTGAATCCGAACCCGCGAGCCTGGCAGAGTGGACGCGCGCGGCGGCCCGCTCGGCGCCTGGCGGCGATGTCGACGCGCTCGCCTGGCGCACGCCCGAGGGCATCACCGTCAAGCCGCTGTACACCGCGGCCGACCTGCAGGGCCTGCCGCACACCGACACCCTGCCCGGCTTCGCGCCCTACGTGCGCGGCCCCCAGGCCACGATGTACACGGTGCGGCCGTGGACGATCCGCCAGTACGCGGGCTTCTCCACCGCCGAGGACAGCAACGCCTTCTACCGCCAGGCGCTGGCCGCAGGCGGGCAGGGCGTGAGCGTGGCCTTCGACCTCGCCACCCACCGCGGCTACGACAGCGATCACCCGCGCGTGACGGGCGATGTCGGCAAGGCCGGCGTGGCGATCGATTCGGTCGAGGACATGAAGATCCTGTTCGACGGCATCCCGCTCGACAAGGTCAGCGTGAGCATGACGATGAACGGCGCCGTGCTGCCGGTGCTGGCCGGCTACGTCGTCGCGGCCGAGGAGCAGGGCGTGGCGCAGGACCAGTTGAGCGGCACGATCCAGAACGACATCCTCAAGGAGTTCATGGTCCGCAACACCTACATCTATCCGCCGGGCCCGAGCATGCGGATCGTGGGTGACATCATCGAGCACACGGCGCGCGCGATGCCGAAGTTCAACTCGATCAGCATCTCTGGCTACCACATGCAGGAGGCGGGTGCGAACCAGGCGCTGGAGTTGGCCTTCACGCTGGCCGACGGCATGGAGTACGTGAAGACCGCGCTCGCCAAGGGCCTGGACGTCGATGCGTTCGCCGGCCGGTTGAGCTTCTTCTGGGCGATCGGGATGAACTTCTATCTCGAGATCGCGAAGATGCGCGCGGCCCGGCTGCTGTGGTGCCGGATCATGCAGGGCTTCGGCGCCCGGAGCCCGAAGAGCCTGATGCTGCGCACGCACTGCCAGACCAGCGGCTGGAGCCTGGCGGCCCAGGATCCGTACAACAACATCGTGCGCACCACGATCGAGGCCATGGCCGCCGTGTTCGGTGGCACGCAGAGCCTGCACACCAACAGCTTCGACGAGGCCATCGCGCTGCCCACCGAGTTCAGCGCCCGCATCGCCCGCAACACCCAGCTCATCCTGCAGGAAGAGACGCACATCACCAGCGTCGTCGACCCCTGGGCCGGCAGCTACCTGATGGAGAAGCTGACCCAGGACATGGCCGACAGCGCCTGGGCGATCATCGAGGAGGTGCAGGCGATGGGCGGCATGACGAAGGCCGTCGATTCCGGCTGGGCCAAGCTGAAGATCGAGGCCAGCGCGGCCGAGAAGCAGGCGCGCATCGATGCCGGGGCCGACGTCATCGTCGGCGTCAACAAGTACCGCAGCGGCCAGCAGGACGCGGTCGAGGTGCGCGAGGTCGACAACGTCAAGGTGCGCGAGGGCCAGATCGCCCGGCTCGCGCAGGTGCGGGCCACGCGCGACGCCGCGCGGGTGCAGGCCGCGCTGGCGGCGCTGACCGAATGCGCGAGGCATGGGCAGGGCAACCTGCTGGCGCTGAGCATCGACGCGATGCGCGCCCGCGCCACCGTGGGCGAGGTCAGCGACGCGCTGGAGCAGGTCTTCGGGCGCCACCGCGCCGACATCCAGAAGGTGACCGGGGTGTATGCAGCCGCCTACGATTCGGCCGAGGGTTGGGACAGGCTGAAGGCCGAGATCGTCGCCTTCGGCGAGCAGCAGGGCCGCCGGCCGCGGGTGATGATCGCCAAGCTGGGCCAGGACGGGCACGACCGCGGCGCCAAGGTCGTGGCCACGGCCTTCGCCGACCTCGGCTTCGACGTCGACATCGGCCCGCTGTTCCAGACACCCGAGGAATGCGCGCGCCAGGCGATCGAGAACGACGTCCACGCCGTCGGCGTGAGCACGCTGGCGGCCGGCCACAAGACGCTGGTGCCCGCGATCATCGCCGAGCTGAAGCGGCAGGGCGCCGACGACATCATCGTCTTCGTCGGCGGCGTGATTCCGCCGCAGGACTACGGCTTCCTCCACGCGGCCGGCGTGAAGGGCATCTACGGCCCGGGCACGCCCATCCCGGCCAGCGCCAAGGACGTGCTCGAGCAGATCCGGCAGGCGCTGGCGCCAGCCACAGGGCGCGGCTGAGCACCGGCCACCCGGCATGCACGCTGACGACGCGGCGCTGATGGCGCAGCTGCTCGGGCCGGCCGGCCCGGCGCAGCGGCGCGCGCTCGCCAAGGCGATCACGCTGCTCGAATCCACGCGGCCCGACCACCGCGCCCGTGCCGACGAACTGCTGGCCGCCTTGCTGCCGCGCAGCGGGCATTCGTTCCGACTCGGCGTCAGCGGCGTGCCCGGCGTCGGCAAGAGCACCTTCATCGAGGCCCTGGGCCTGGCGCTGATCGACCAGGGGCACCGCGTCGCGGTGCTCGCGATCGACCCCTCGTCGAGCCTTTCGGGCGGCTCGATCCTGGGCGACAAGACGCGCATGGAGCGGCTGTCGAACGACGCCCGCGCCTTCATCCGCCCCAGCCCCGCCAGCGGCACGCTGGGTGGCGTGGCCGAGAAGACGCGCGAGGCACTGCGGGTGTGCGAGGCCGCGGGCCACGACATCGTGATCGTGGAGACCGTGGGCGTCGGCCAGAGCGAGACTGCGGTGGCCGGCATGACCGACATGTTCGTGCTGCTGCAGCTGCCGAACGCCGGCGACGACTTGCAGGCCATCAAGAAGGGCGTGATGGAGCTGGCCGATCTGGTGGTCATCAACAAGGCCGACCTGGACGAGGCCGCGGCGACGCGCGCGCGGGCCCAGATCACGAGCGCGCTGCGCTGGCTGGGCCCGCGCGAGCAGGCCGGCACCGCGGTGCTGCAGCTCAGCGCGCTGAAGGGCACCGGCCTGGCCGCGTTCTGGCAGGCCGTGACCGAGTTCCGCGACCGCCAGCAGGCCAGCGGCGCCCAGGCCGCACGCCGCCACGCGCAGGACGAGGCCTGGATGTGGGAGCACATCGGCGCCGGCCTGCGCCGGCGCTTCGACAGCCGGCCCGCGGGGCGCGATGGGTTGGCGGCGATGATTGCCGAGGTTCGCGCCGGGCGCCTGCCGGCCTCGGTGGCCGCGCGCCGGCTGCTCGACCTGAGCGACTGATCGCCCACGCGAGAAAGACAGAGGGAACCCGTATGCAGGACATCATCGAACAGCTCGAGCGCAAGCGCGCTGCGGCCCGCCTGGGTGGCGGTGCCAAGCGCATCGCGGCCCAGCATGCCAAGGGCAAGCTGACGGCGCGCGAGCGGCTGGAACTGCTGCTCGACGAGGGCACGTTCGAGGAATGGGACATGTTCGTCGAGCACCGCTGCGCCGACTTCGGCATGGAGGGCAACAAGGTCCCCGGCGACGGCGTCGTCACCGGCTACGGCATGATCAACGGCCGGCTCGTGTTCGTGTTCAGCCAGGACTTCACCGTCTTCGGCGGCGCCCTGTCCGAGGCCCATGCCGAGAAGATCTGCAAGGTGATGGACCAGGCGATGAAGGTCGGCGCGCCGGTGATCGGCCTCAACGACTCGGGCGGTGCCCGCATCCAGGAAGGCGTGGCCTCGCTGGGCGGCTATGCCGACGTCTTCCAGCGCAACGTGCTGGCCAGCGGCGTGGTGCCGCAGCTCAGCCTGATCATGGGGCCTTGCGCCGGCGGCGCCGTGTACTCGCCGGCGATGACCGACTTCATCTTCATGGTGCGCGACAGCAGCTACATGTTCGTCACCGGCCCCGAGGTCGTGAAGACCGTGACGCACGAGGAAGTGACGGCCGAAGAGCTGGGGGGGGCCGGCACCCACACCGCGCGCAGCGGCGTCGCCGACCTCGCGTTCGAGAACGACGTCGAGGCGCTGCTGATGGTGCGCCGCTTCTTCAACTACCTGCCGCTGAACAACCGCGACGGCGTGCCGGTGCGGCCCAGCGGCGACCCGGCCGAGCGCCTGGACGCATCGCTGGACACGCTGGTGCCGGACAACCCGAACCAGCCCTACGACATCAAGGAGCTGATCCTGAAGGTCGTGGACGACGGCGACTTCTTCGAACTGCAGCCCGACCACGCCAGGAACATCGTCATCGGCCTGGCCCGCTTCGAGGGTCGCACGGTGGGCCTCGTGGCCAACAACCCGCTCGTGCTGGCCGGCTGCCTGGACATCAAGAGCAGCATCAAGGCGGCACGCTTCGTGCGTTTCTGCGACGCCTTCAACATCCCGGTGGTGACCTTCGTCGACGTGCCGGGCTTCATGCCAGGCACCGCCCAGGAGTACGGCGGCATCATCAAGCATGGCGCCAAGCTCCTCTACGCCTACGCCGAATGCACGGTGCCCAAGGTGACCGTGATCACGCGCAAGGCCTACGGCGGCGCCTACGACGTGATGGCCTCCAAGCACCTGCGCGGCGACGTCAACTTCGCCTGGCCGAATGCCGAGATCGCGGTCATGGGTGCGAAGGGCGCGGTCGAGATCATCTTCCGCGAGGACAAGGGCGACCCGGCCAAGCTGGCCGCGCGCGAGGCCGAATACAAGGCGCGCTTCGCCAACCCCTTCGTCGCCGGCGCGCGCGGCTTCATCGACGACGTGATCCAGCCGCACGAGACGCGCAAGCGCATCTGCCGCAGCCTGGCCATGCTCAAGGACAAGAAGCTCGAGAACCCGTGGCGCAAGCACGGCAACATCCCGCTGTGAGCGCGCGCGCCATGTTCAAGAAGATCCTTATCGCCAACCGCGGGGAAATCGCCTGTCGCGTCATCAAGACGGCGAAGAAGATGGGCATCGCCACCGTGGCGGTGTATTCCGAGGCCGACAGGGACGCGCGCCATGTCGAGATCGCCGACGAGGCCGTGCTGCTCGGGCCGGCACCGTCGCGCGAGAGCTACCTCGCGGCCGACAGGATCATCGCCGCGGCCCAGGCCACGGGCGCCGAGGCCATCCACCCCGGCTACGGCTTCCTGAGCGAGAACGAGGACTTCGCGCGCCGGGTCGAAGCGGAGGGCCTGGTCTTCATCGGCCCCAAGCACGCCAGCATCGCCGCGATGGGCGACAAGATCGCGTCGAAGAAGCTGGCCCAGGCCGCCAGGGTCAACACCATCCCGGGCTGGAACGAGGCCATCGAGACACCGGACGCGGCGGTGAAGATCGCCCGCGACATCGGCTACCCGGTGATGATCAAGGCCAGCGCCGGCGGCGGCGGCAAGGGCCTGCGCGTGGCCTTCAACGACAAGGAGGCCTTCGAGGGTTACACCAGCTGCCGCAACGAGGCGCGCAACAGCTTCGGCGACGACCGCGTGTTCATCGAGAAGTTCGTCGAGGAGCCGCGCCACATCGAGATCCAGGTGCTGGGCGACGCCCAGGGCCACGTGGTCTACCTGCACGAGCGCGAGTGCAGCATCCAGCGCCGGCACCAGAAGGTGATCGAGGAGGCGCCTTCGCCCTTCATCAGCGACGCCACGCGCCAGGCCATGGGCGCGCAGGCGGTGGCGCTGGCCCGGGCCGTGCACTACCAGAGCGCGGGCACGGTGGAATTCGTGGTCGGCAAGGACCAGAGCTTCTACTTCCTGGAGATGAACACGCGGCTGCAGGTCGAGCACCCGGTCACCGAGTGCATCACCGGGCTCGACCTGGTCGAGTGGATGATCCGGGTCGCCGCCGGCGAGCCGCTGCCCTACACCCAGGCCCAGATCCCGCGCCAGGGCTGGGCCATGGAATGCCGCATCAACGCCGAAGACCCGTTCCGGGGCTTCCTGCCTTCGACGGGCCGGCTGGTGACCTACCGGCCGCCCCCGGCCACGATGGAGGCCGCCGCGCCGATGCCGCCGAATGGCGGCGTGCGCGTGGACACCGGGGTGGTCGAGGGCGGCGAGATCCCGGTGTTCTACGACTCGATGATCGCCAAGCTCATCGTGCACGGCCGCGACCGCCTGGATGCGATCGCGCAGATGCGTGCGGCGCTCAACGCCTTCGTGATCCGCGGCATCAGCAGCAACATCCCGTTCCAGGCGGCCTTGCTGGCACACCCGAAGTTCGTGGCCGGCGACTTCAACACCGGCTTCATCGCCGAGCATTACGGCCCGGGCTTCTCGGCGGCCGACGTGCCGCACGACGACCCGCTGTTCCTGGTCGCGCTGGCCGCCTTCGTGCGGCGCAAGGCGCGCGAGCGCGCCGCCGGCATCAGCGGCCAGCTTGCCGGCCATGGCGTGAAGACGCTGCCCGACCTGGTGGTGGTCGTGCTCGGCGCCGGCGGCGAGCACCGGCCCCATGCGGTGCACATCGACGAGTTCGATCCGGTCTCGGGCAAGGCCGATGTCGTCATCGAAGGCCGCCATTTCGCGATCCAGAGCGCCAGCAGGCTGGGCGAGATCCTCATGGCCGGCACCTGCAACGGCAAGCCCTTCGCGGCCCAGATCGAGCGCGCCGGCGCGCAGAACCCGCTGGCCATGCGCGTGGCGCACAACGGCACCCGGATCGAGACCCTGGTGCTGCTGCCGCGCGCGGCCGAGCTGCTCAAGCTGATGCCGCACAAGCCGCCGCCCGATCTGAGCCGCTTCCTGCTCTCGCCGATGCCGGGCCTGCTGGTCGAGCTGGCGGTGCAGCCGGGCCAGAAGGTGCTGGCCGGCCAGCGGCTGGCGGTGATCGAGGCGATGAAGATGGAAAACATCCTCACCGCGGCCCAGGACGGCACCGTGGGCGAGCTACTGGCGAAGCAGGGCGAGAGCCTGGCCGTCGATCAACCGATCCTGAGCTTCCAATGACCCAGCCTTTCAAGATCCTCGGCCTGCAGCAGGTCGCCATCGGCGGGCCCGACAAGCAGCGGCTGCGTTCGCTCTGGGTCGACATGCTGGGGCTGCCTGTGAAAGGCACGTTCGTGAGTGAACGCGAGAACGTCGACGAGGACATCTGCGCTCTGGGCCACGGCGTCCATGCGGTCGAAGTCGACCTGATGCAGCCGCTGGACCCCGACCGGAAGCCGGCCGTGCATGCGACGCCGCTGAACCACGTGGGTCTCTGGGTCGACGACCTGCGCCGAGCGGTCGATTGGATGGCCGCGCGCGGCGTGCGCTTCGCCCCCGGTGGCATCCGCAAGGGCGCCGCGGGCCACGACATCTGTTTCATCCACCCCAAGGGCAACGACGAGTTTCCGTTGTCCGGCGAAGGCGTGCTGATCGAGCTGGTGCAGGCGCCGGCCGAGGTCGTCGCCGCGCTTTCAGCCTTGCAGGAGATCACCCCATGACCGGACGCACGCTGTACGACAAGCTCTGGGACGAACATGTCGTCCACACCGAGGAAGACGGCACCGCCGTGCTGTACATCGACCGTCACCTGGTGCACGAGGTGACCAGCCCGCAGGCCTTCGAAGGCCTGCGCCTGGCCGGGCGCAAGGTCTGGCGCACGAGCTCGATCGTCGCCACTGCCGACCACAACACGCCCACCACCGGCTGGGCGCGCGGCTACGACGGCATCACCGACCCGATCAGCAAGCTGCAGATCACGACGCTGGACGCCAACATCAAGGCCAGCGGCGCGGCGGCCTACTTTCCGTTCCTCGACAAGCGCCAGGGCATCGTGCACGTGATCGGGCCCGAGAGCGGCGCCACGCTGCCGGGCATGACGGTGGTCTGCGGCGACAGCCACACCAGCACCCATGGCGCCTTCGGCGCGCTGGCGCACGGCATCGGCACGAGCGAGGTCGAGCATGTGCTGGCCACGCAGACGCTGCTGGCCAAGAAGGCGAAGAACCTGCTGGTGCGGGTGGACGGCAGCATCGGCCTGGGCGTCACCGCCAAGGACATCGTGCTGGCCATCATCGGTCGCATCGGCACCGCCGGCGGCACCGGGTACACGATCGAGTTCGGCGGCACGGCGATCCAGGCGCTGAGCATGGAAGGCCGCATGACCGTGTGCAACATGGCGATCGAGGCCGGCGCCCGCGCCGGCCTGGTGGCGGTGGACGAGAAGACCATCGCCTACGTCCAGGGCCGGCCCTTCGCGCCAGGTACCGACCCACAAACCGGCCGGTTTGTGGGAGGCGTGGAGTGGGATCACGCCGTCGCGCACTGGCGCACGCTGCAGTCGGATGCCGATGCGAAGTGGGACGCCGTGGTGGTGCTCGACGCGGCGCAGATCCCGCCGCAGGTGACCTGGGGCACGAGCCCCGAGATGGTGCTGCCGGTGGACGGTCGCGTGCCCGACCCCGACAAGGAGAAGGACGCCGTCAAGCGCGGCGCGATCGAGCGCGCGCTGGCCTACATGGGCTTGCAGCCGGACAAGGCGATCACCGACATCCGCATCGACAAGGTCTTCATCGGCTCGTGCACCAACAGCCGCATCGAGGACCTGCGCGACGCCGCCGCCGTGGTGCGCCGCGTCGGCGGCAGGATCGCCGGCAACGTGCGGCTGGCGCTGGTCGTGCCCGGCTCGGGCCAGGTGAAGGCGCAGGCCGAGGCCGAGGGCCTGCACGAGGTCTTCAAGGCCGCCGGCTTCGAGTGGCGCGAGCCCGGCTGCAGCATGTGCCTGGCGATGAACGCCGACCGGCTGGAGCCCGGCGAGCGCTGCGCCAGCACCAGCAACCGCAACTTCGAAGGCCGCCAGGGCGCCGGCGGCCGCACCCACCTCGTCAGCCCGGCGATGGCGGCAGCGGCAGCGCTGAACGGCCACTTCGTCGACGTGCGCCGCATCGCCTGAGGAGCAGCATCTTGGAAGCCTTCACCGTACACCAGGGCCTGGTTGCGCCGATGGACCGCGACAACGTCGACACCGATGCGATCATCCCGAAGCAGTTCCTGAAGTCGATCGCGCGCAGCGGCTTCGGCCCCAACCTGTTCGATGCCTGGCGCTACCTCGACCCCGGCGAGCCGGGGCAGGACCCGGCCTCACGCAGGCCGAACCCCGATTTCGTGCTGAACCAGCCGCGCTACCAGGGCGCCTCGATCCTGCTCGCGCGCAGCAACTTCGGCTGCGGCTCCAGCCGCGAGCACGCGCCCTGGGCGCTGCAGCAGTACGGCTTCCGCGCCCTGATCGCGCCCAGCTACGCCGACATCTTCTTCAACAACTGCTTCAAGAACGGCATCCTGCCGATCGTGCTGCCCGAGTCGCAGGTGAGCGCGCTGTTCGACGCCGTGTTCGCGTTCGCGGGCTACCAGCTCACGATCGATCTGCCGCGCCAGCTCGTCGTCAAGCCCGACGGCAGCGCGCTGCCTTTCGAGGTCGAAGCCTTCCGCAAGTATTGCCTGCTCGGCGGCTTCGACGACATCGGCCTGACGCTGCGCCACGCCGACCAGATCCGTGCCTTCGAGGCCGAGCGCCTGGCGCGCATGCCCTGGCTGGCCCACACCCAGATCGGATGAACACGCCATGAAGATCGCCATCCTGCCGGGCGACGGCATCGGCACCGAAATCGTCGCGCAGGCCGTGCGCGTGCTGCATGCGCTGGAACTCAAGTTCGAGACCGAAACCGCGCTGGTGGGCGGCGCGGCCTACGAGGCGCATGGCCACCCGCTGCCCGACAGCACGCTGCAGCTGGCCCGGGCCGCCGATGCGATCCTGTTCGGCGCCGTGGGCGACTGGAAGTACGACCAGCTCGAACGCGCGCTGCGCCCCGAGCAGGCGATCCTGGGCTTGCGCAAGCAGCTCGGCCTGTTCGCCAACCTGCGCCCGGCGCTGTGCTATCCGCAGCTCACGCACGCCAGCAGCCTGAAGCCCGAGCTGGTGGCGGGGCTGGACATCCTCATCATCCGCGAGCTCACGGGCGACATCTACTTCGGCCAGCCGCGGGGCCGGCGCACGGCCGTCGATGGCCACTTTCCGGGCGCGGAGGAAGCCTTCGACACGATGCGCTACAGCCGGCCCGAGATCGAGCGCATCGCGCACGTCGCCTTCCAGGCCGCACGCAAGCGCAGCAAGAAGGTGACCAGCGTCGACAAGGCCAACGTGCTGGAGACCTTCCAGTTCTGGAAGGACGTCGTCACCGAGGTCCACGCACAGTACCCCGACGTCGAGCTGCAGCACATGTACGTCGACAACGCGGCCATGCAGCTGGTGAAGGCACCGAAATCGTTCGATGTGCTCGTCACCGGCAACATGTTCGGCGACATCCTGTCGGACGAGGCGGCGATGCTCACGGGCTCGATCGGCATGCTGCCCAGTGCGTCGCTCGACCGGTCCAACAAGGGCCTGTACGAGCCCAGCCACGGCAGCGCGCCCGACATCGCCGGCCGGGACCTCGCCAACCCGCTGGCTACAATCTTGTCCGTGGCCATGATGCTTCGCTATTCGCTCAACCAGCCCGCCGCCGCCGACCGCATCGAATCGGCGGTGCATGCCGTGCTGTCCGCCGGGCTGCGCACGGCCGATATCTGGAGCGAAGGCCTGTCGAAGGTCGGCACCCGCGCGATGGGCGACGCCGTCGTCGGCGCGATCAACGGCAAAACCATCACCCCGAGCTAGCGCTCTCGGATCGGCTCGCCCCCCTGATGGATCCCGGCGATGCGAGCCGGGGGGCACATAGGGGTCCGTCACCACGGAAAGGGCGACACTGAAATGGCACTCGTAGGATTGGTCGGCTGGCGCGGCATGGTCGGCTCGGTGCTGATGGACCGCATGCGCGCCGAGGGCGACTTTGCGCTCATCGAGCCGATGTTCTTCTCGACCTCCAACGCCGGCGGGCCGCTGCCGGCGCCGATTGCCGCGTTGGCGAAGAACGAGACCACGCTGCACGACGCGAACGACATTGCCGCGTTGAAGCGGTGCGACATCGTCATCACCTGCCAGGGCGGCGAGTACACCCAGGCCGTCTACCCCGCGCTGCGCGCCGCGGGCTGGAAGGGCTACTGGATCGATGCGGCCAAGACGCTGCGGATGAACGACGACGCGGTCATCATCCTCGACCCGGTGAACCGCCCGGTGATCGATGCCGCGCTCGCCAAGGGCGTGAAGGACTTCATCGGCGGCAACTGCACCGTCAGCTGCATGCTGATGGGCCTGGGGGCGCTGTTCAAGGCCGAGCTGGTGGAATGGATGACGGCCACCACCTACCAGGCCGCCAGCGGCGGCGGCGCGCAGCACATGCGCGAGTTGCTGACGCAGTTCGGCACCGTCAACGCGGCCGTCAAGTCCCTGCTCGAAGACCCGGCGAGCGCGATTCTCGAGATCGACCGCCAGGTCGCCACCGCGCAGCGCAGCCTGAGTGCGGCCGAGACGCAGAACTTCATGGTGCCGCTGGCCGGCAGCCTGATCCCCTGGATCGACAGCGACCGCGGCGACGGGACCAGCCTCGAAGAATGGAAGGGCGGCGCGGAGACGAACAAGATCCTCGGTCGCGGCCCGGGCTTCGGCACCGAGGCAACGCCGATCGACTCGATCTGCGTGCGCGTGGGCGCGATGCGTTGCCACAGCCAGGCGCTGACGATCAAGCTGAAGCAGGACGTGCCGCTGGCCGACGTCGAGGCGATGATCGCCAACGACAACGAATGGGTGCGGCTGGTGCCGAACACGCGTGAGGCCACGGTGCGCGGCCTCACGCCGGTGGCGGTGACGGGCACGATGGACATCGCGGTCGGCCGCCTGCGCAAGCTGGCGCTGGGCCCGCAGTACCTGGGTGCGTTCACCATCGGCGACCAGCTGCTCTGGGGCGCGGCCGAGCCGCTGCGGCGCATGCTGCGCATTCTGCTGGCGCAGTGAGTTCCCTGCGGCTGCGGCCCTTGCGCACGGTGGGCGGTCCGTGGTGCGCCGCCGTTGTCGCCCGGCAACAAGCGTTTGATGGCGCAGAAACAAACCATTTCCCGCCCGTTCATCAGCTTCTGCGTGAGCTTGCGCTCCTATATGCTTGATACTGCTGCATTTTCGGGCGCCAGCGGCTATTCGGGCCGCGCCGGCGCTGCTGGACTCGAAGTGAGGGCGGCGCGGCCTGGCAAGGCTGCGCTCGATCGAATGGGGGATCTGCCTTGAACAAGCGCTCGACCAAAGCATTCCGCTTCGCCATCCATGGCGTGGCCCTGGCGGTCACTGGCCTGCTCGGCTCGCAGGCGTACGCGCTGGGGCTGGGGCGGGTGACGGTGCAGTCCGCGCTGGGCGAGACGCTCAAGGCCGAGATCGACGTGACCAGCCTGACGCCCGACGAAGCCTCGTCGCTCAAGCTCGGCGTGGCCTCGCCCGACGCCTACAAGGCCGCCGGGATGGACTACCACGCGGTGCTCGCCGGCACCCACGTGCGCCTGGTGAAGCGTCCCGATGGTCGCAACATGCTGCTGGTGACCAGCGACCGCGCGGTGCTGGAGCCGTTTCTCGACGTGATCGTCGAAGCCAACTGGTCCAGCGGCCGGCTGGTGCGCGAGTACACGATGCTGTTCGATCCGCCGCTGGCGCCATCGCCGCAGGTGGCCCAGGCGGCCCCGGCGCCCACCGCCCCCGTGGTGGGCTCGGCGCCGCTGCCGGCGCCCAGCCCGGCGCCGGCGCCGCGCGCTGCGCCGGCGCTGCCGATGGCTGCGCCCGTCGCGGCCGCCGGCCGCCGCAGCGGCATCGCCGAGGTGAAGGTGCGCACCGGCGACACGCTCACCGGCATCGCGGCCCGCACGCAGCAGCCGGGCATCTCGCTCGATCAGATGCTGGTCTCGCTGTTCCGCGGCAACCCGCAGGCCTTCATGGGCGACAACATGAACCGCCTGAAGAGCGGTGCCGTGCTCAGCGTGCCTTCGGCCGACGAGGCCGCCAAGGTGTCGACGCAGCAGGCGCACGAGGTGATCGTGGCCCAGAGCGCCGACTTCGATGCCTACCGCCGCCGCCTGGCGGGCGCCACCACCGCGGTGGCCGAGCCCGCGTCGGCGCGGCAGGACCAGGGGCAGGTGCAGGCCCGCGTGAGCGACCGCAAGCAGGCCACGGCCACGTCGCCCGACCGGCTGCGCCTGACGCAAGGCGGCGTCCAGGCCTCGGCGCCCGAAGCCCGGCTGTCCAGGCAGGCCGAAACCCAGGCGACGCAGGCGCGGCTGGCCGAGCTGGCGCGCAACGTGGACGAATTGAAGAAGCTGCAGAACGCGGCCACGCCCGGCGCGCCGTCCGCGGTGGCCGTGGCGGCTGCCCCGGCGCCTGCACCCGGCCCCGCGGCGGCACCCACGGCGGCACCGCCCGCAGCGACCGCGCCCACGGTCGTCGCCGCGGTGCCGTCGCCGCTGCCCCCCCCCCCCCCCGCAGCGGCGCGCGACGCGGCGCCGATGGCCGCAACGGGCGCCTCAGCCCCGGCCCCCCGGCTGGCTGCGCCCGCGCCCCTGCCCGAGCCCAGCCTGCTGGACAGCCTGCTCGACAACCCCCTGCTGCTGCCCGCCGCGGGCGTGCTGGTCGCGCTGCTGGCCGGCCTGGGCGCCTACAAGCTGCGCAGCCGCTCGCGCCGCCCGGCGGGCGAGACCTCGTTCCTCGAGAGCCGGCTGCAGCCCGACTCGTTCTTCGGCGCCAGCGGCGGCCAGCGCATCGACACCCGCGAGGCGCCGGCCAGCAGCTCGAGCTCGTCGTCGATGAGTTATTCGCTGTCGCAGCTGGATGCGATCGGTGATGTCGATCCCGTGGCCGAGGCCGACGTCTACCTCGCCTATGGCCGCGACCTGCAGGCCGAAGAGATCCTGAAAGAGGCGATGCGCGCCACGCCCGACCGGATGGCGATCCGCATCAAGCTGCTCGAGGTGTATGCCAAGCGGCGCGACGCCAAGGCCTTCGAGCTGCTCGCCAGCCAGGTGTTCAACCTCACCCGCGGCGAGGGCGAGGACTGGGCCAAGGCGCAGTCGCTGGGCCTGGGCATCGACCCCGAGAACCCGATGTACCAGCCCGGTGCCAGCCCGCAGCTGGTGGTGGGCGCCACCGGGCAGGTGTTCGAGCCGCTGGGCGCATCGACCGTGCCGCACACGGTGCAGGCGAGCTCGCCGCTGTTCCAGCCCGCGGCGGATGCCACGCTCGATCGCGCCCCCGAGCAGGGCGTCGATCTCGATCTCGGGCTCGATGCCCCCATGCCCCACGACGCCGCGCTGCCGCCGCCCACGCCGGCCGAGATGACGCAGCCCTTCGGCACCGGCGCGCACATCGCGCTGGACGAGCCCACGCTCGACCTGCGCCAGCGCGACACGGGGCCAGCCACGGTCCCGGTGCAACCGGCCGGGCCGGCCTCGGTGGCCGACGACGGCGGGCTCGACTTCGATCTCGCCTCGCTGTCGCACGACGAGCCCACGGTGGCCCTGAAGCCACCCGTGGCACCACCGCCGGCGCCCGGTGGCGGGCTCGACTTCGGCGACTTCTCCATCGGCGGCGAGTCGCTCACCTCGCCCGAGCCCGAAGACGCCGCGCCGCTGGCGCGCAAGATGGAGCTGGCCGAAGAGTTCCGCCAGATCGGCGATCTCGAAGGCGCGCGCGACCTGCTCGAAGAAGTCATCGCCAAGGCCGATGGCGCGCTCAAGCAGAAGGCGCAGGGCATGCTGGACAAGCTTGCCTGAACGCGAGACCCGGCGCCTGGCGCTGGGCCTGAGCTACCGCGGCCAGGCCTACCACGGCTGGCAGTCGCAGCCCGGCGGGCGCCCCGTGCAGGACGCGCTGCAGCGCGCGCTGGCCGCCTTTGCCGACGAACCGCCGGGGGCCATCGGCACCGTCTGCGCCGGCCGCACCGATGCCGGCGGGCACGCGCTGAACCAGGTCGTGCACCTGGACACGGTGCTGGTGCGTGAGCCCTACTCGTGGGTGCGCGGTACCAACCGTCACTTGCCGACGGACATCGCCGTGCAGTGGTGCCGGCCGGTGGCGGCCGGCTTCCATGCCCGCAACAGCGCGCGCGGCCGCCGCTACCGCTTCGTGATCCTCGAGTCGCCGGTGCGCCCCGCGCTCGAGCAGGGGCTGGCGGGCTGGGTCTTCCGGCCGCTCGACGGCGACGCGATGCGGGCTGCCGCGGCGCACCTGATCGGCGAGCACGACTTCAGCGCGTTCCGGGCGGCCGACTGCCAGTCGCCGACGCCCGTGAAGACCCTGCACGCCATCGACATCGGCCGCCATGGCGCCTACTGGCGCTTCGACTTCGATGCCAGTGCCTTCCTGTACCACATGGTGCGCAACAACGTGGGCTGCCTGGTGGCGGTGGGCAGCGGCCAGCATGCGCCCGGCTGGCTGGCCGACGTGCTGGCCGCGCGCTCGCGCGAGGCCGCAGCGCCCACCTTCCCGGCCGCCGGGCTGTATTTCGTCGGGCCCTACTACGATCCGGCCTGGAACCTACCCGGGCACACGCCCGCGATGGACTGGCTGCCTTAACGCCTGGCCTGCAATGACCCGCACCCGCATCAAGATCTGCGGCCTCACGCGCGAGGCCGATGTCGACGACGCCATCGACGCCGGGGCCGACGCCCTGGGCTTCGTGCTTTACGCCCGGAGCCCGCGCCACATCAGCCTGGCGCGCGCGGGCGAGCTCATCGCGCGCCTGCCGCCCTTCGTCACGCCGGTGCTGCTGTTCGTCGACGCCTCGCCGCACGAGCTGCGAGTGGCAGCCGAAGCGCTGCCCCAGGCGCTGCTGCAGTTTCATGGCGACGAGACGCCCGCGCAATGCATTGCCGCAGGCCGGCCGTACCTGCGGGCGCTGCGCATGGTGCCGGGGGTCGATTTGCTAGACTTCGCACAGCGTTTTGGCAGCGCACAAGCCCTGCTGCTCGACGCCTACGTCGAGGGTTACGGCGGGGGCGGGAAGGTCTTCGATTGGTCACTGATTCCAGCAAGCGTGCCCCTTCCGGTCGTTTTGTCTGGTGGGTTGAATCCTGCCAATGTGATCGATGGGGTGCTTCGCGTCCGGCCCTGGGCCGTTGACGTGAGCTCCGGCGTGGAGATCGGCAAGGGCATCAAGAGTGCGCCGCTGATGCGCCGGTTCTGCAAGGCAGTGCGCGAGGCCGACGACCGCCTCGGCGCCTGATGGCCGCGGCCCGGAGCCGCCCCCATCCAAGGAACCCACCACCATGTTCGACTACCACCAGCCCGATGCGCGCGGGCATTTCGGGCCTGTCAACGGCACCACCTACGGCGGCACCTTCGTCGCCGAGACGCTGATCCATGCCCTGCACGAGCTCGAGGCGGCCTACGCGCACTACCGCGGCGACCCGGCCTTCAGGGCCGAGTTCGCGCACGAGCTCAAGCATTTCGTCGGCCGGCCGAGTCCGGTCTACCACGCCGCGCGGCTGTCGCGCGAGATCGGCGGCGCGCAGATCCACCTCAAGCGCGAAGACCTCAACCACACTGGCGCGCACAAGATCAACAACACCATCGGACAGGCGCTGCTGGCCCGGCGCATGGGCAAGCCGCGCGTGATCGCCGAGACCGGCGCCGGCCAGCATGGCGTGGCCACCGCCACCATCTGCGCGCGCTACGGCATGGAATGCGTGGTCTACATGGGCAGCGAGGACGTCAAGCGGCAGAGCCCCAACGTCTACCGCATGCACCTGCTGGGCGCCAGGGTGGTGCCGGTGGAGAGCGGCAGCAAGACGCTGAAGGACGCGCTGAACGAGGCCCTGCGCGACTGGGTGACGAACGTCGAGAACACCTTCTACATCATCGGCACCGTCGCCGGCCCGCACCCCTACCCGATGATGGTGCGCGACTTCCAGCGCGTCATCGGTGACGAATGCCTGGTGCAGATGCCCGAGCAGATCGGCCGGCAGCCCGACGCCGTGATCGCCTGCGTGGGTGGCGGCAGCAATGCGATGGGCCTGTTCTACCCGTACATCCCGTTCGAGGGCACCCGCCTCATCGGCGTGGAGGCCGCGGGCCAGGGCCTGGCCAGCGGCAAGCATGCGGCCAGCCTGTCGGCCGGCACACCGGGCGTGCTGCACGGCAACCGCACCTACCTGCTGCAGGATGCGAACGGCCAGATCACCGAGACGCACAGCATCTCCGCCGGCCTCGACTACCCCGGCGTCGGCCCCGAGCACGCCTACCTCAAGGACATCGGCCGCGCCGAGTACGTGGCCATCACCGACACCGAAGCGCTGAGCGCCTTCCACCGCCTGTGCCGCACCGAAGGCATCATCCCGGCGCTCGAGTCCAGCCACGCGGTGGCTTACGCCATGCAACTGGCGGCCACGATGGGGCCCGACCGGCACCTGCTGGTGAACCTGAGCGGTCGCGGCGACAAGGACATCGGCACCGTGGCCGACCTGAGCGGTGCGGACTTCTACTGCCGGCCCTCGTGCCGCGGCCAGAGCGTGAAGGGCGGTGCCCTGTGAGCCGCATCGCGGCCACGCTGGCGGCGCTGAAGGCGCAGGGCCGCACGGCGCTGATCCCCTACGTGACGGCCGGCGACCCGTGCGTCGACGGCACGCCGGCGATCATGCAGGCGCTGGCCGACGGCGGCGCCGACATCATCGAGCTCGGCGTGCCCTTCTCCGACCCGATGGCCGACGGCCCGGTGATCCAGAAGGCCAGCGAGCGCGCGCTGGCGCGCGGCATCGGCGCGCCCCAGGTGCTGGCGATGGTGCGTGAGTTCCGCGCGCGCAACGCCACCACGCCGGTGGTGCTGATGGGCTACGCCAACCCGATCGAGCGCTACGACCAGCGCGCGGGCGGGGACGGCGCCGGCAGCGCCTTCATCCGCGACGCCGCCGCCGCCGGCGTCGACGGCCTGCTGGTGGTGGACTACCCGCCCGAGGAATGCGAGGCCTTCGCCGCGCGGCTGAAGGCGGGCGGGCTGGATCTCATCTTCCTGCTCGCGCCCACCAGCACCGACGAGCGGATGCAGCAGGTGGGCCGCATCGCCACCGGCTACGTGTACTACGTGTCCTTGAAGGGCGTGACCGGCGCCGGGCACCTGGACGTGGCCGCGGTGGCCTCGATGCTGCCGCGCATCCGCGCCCATGTCGGCGTGCCGGTGGGCGTGGGCTTCGGCATCCGCGACGCCGCCACCGCGCGCGCCGTGGCCGCAGTCGCCGAAGCGGTGGTGATCGGCTCGCGGCTGATCCAGATTCTGGAATCCGAGACCCGCCACAATGCGGCCCCCGCCGAGCGCATCGCGAGCGCCGCCGCCGCGGCCCGGGCCTTCATGGCCGAGATCCGCACCGCGCTGGACGCCTGAGGAGCAAACACGCATGAGTTGGCTCGAGAAACTGCTGCCGCCCAAGATCCAGCCCACCGACCCGGCCGGGCGCCGCGCCGTGCCCGAGGGTCTGTGGATCAAGTGCCCGTCGTGCGAGACGGTGCTGTACAAGACCGACCTCGAGCAGAACTTCAACGTCTGCCCCAAGTGCGACCACCACCACCGCATCGGTGCACGGGCACGGCTGAACGCCTTTCTCGACCCCGAGGGACGCTGGGAGATCGGGCAGGAGGTGATGCCGGTCGACCCGCTCAAGTTCAAGGACAGCAAGAAGTACCCCCAGCGCCTGAAGGATGCACTGGAAGCCACCGGCGAGACCGACGCGCTGGTGGTGATGGGCGGCGCGGTGATGAGCGTGCCGCTGGTCGCGGCCTGCTTCGAGTTCGAGTTCATGGGGGGCTCGATGGGCTCGGTGGTGGGCGAGCGGTTCGTGCGCGGCGTCGAATCGGCGGTGGAGCAGAAGCTGCCCTTCGTCAGCTTCGCCTCTACCGGCGGCGCGCGCATGCAGGAGGGCCTGCTGAGCCTGCTGCAGATGGCCAAGACCAATGCCGCACTGACCCGCCTGGCCAAGGCCCGGCTGCCCTACATCAGCGTGCTGACCGACCCGACCATGGGCGGCGTCTCCGCCAGCTTCGCCTTCGTCGGCGACGTCGTCATCGCCGAGCCCAAGGCCCTGATCGGCTTTGCCGGCCCGCGCGTGATCGAGAACACCGTGCGCGAGAAGCTGCCCGAAGGCTTCCAGCGCAGCGAGTTCCTGCTCGGCACCGGCGCCCTCGACATGATCTGCGACCGTCGCCAGCTGCGCGCCACCGTGGCGCGTTGCGTCGCGATGCTGCAGCGGCAAAGCGCCGACGCGGTCGCCTGAGCGGGCCCGTGCACGCGCCGCAGACGCTGGCCGACTGGCTCGCGCATTGCGCGCGCCTGCACCCGGCCACGATGGACCTGTCGCTGGAGCGCACGGCCGAGGTGGCGCGGCGGCTGGAGATCCGCTTCACCGCGCCCGTCATCACCGTGGCCGGCACCAACGGCAAGGGCAGCACCTGCGCCATGCTCGAGGCCATCGCGCGTCAGGCCGGCTATCGCGTGGGCCTGTACCAGAAGCCCGAGCTGCTGCACTTCGAGGAACGCTGCCGCATCGACGGCGCGGCGGTGGCGGCCGCGGACCTGGTGCCGCAGTTCGCGGCCGTGGAGGCCGCCCGCGGCGACATCACGCTGACCCAGTTCGAGTTCAGCACGCTGGCCATCGCGCGGCTGCTGTCGCAGGCGCCGCTGGACCTGGTGATCCTCGAGGTGGGGCTGGGCGGGCGCTTCGATTCGGTCAATGCCTTCGAGCCCGATGCCGTGGTCATCACCAGCATCGCGCTCGACCACATGGCCTGGCTGGGCCCCGACCGCGAGAGCATCGGGCTGGAGAAGGCGCATGTCATGCGCGCCGGCAAGCCGGCGATCGTCAGCGACCCGGTGCCGCCAGCGAGCGTGATCGCCCATGCCCGGGCGATCGGCGCCGAACTCTGGATCGTGGGGCGCGACTTCAATCACGCCGGCGACCGCCAGCAATGGGGCTGGAGCGGGCATCACGCCGGAGCCCGGCGGCGCTACCACGGCCTGGCGTATCCGGCGCTGCGCGGCGCCAACCAGTTGCTCAACGCAGCCGGCGCGATCGCGGCGCTGGAGTCGCTGCGCGAACGGCTGCCGATCACCGCGCAGGCGGTGCGCACGGGGCTGGCGATGGTCGACCTGCCGGGGCGCTTCCAGATCGTGCCGGGGCAGCCCGCCCTGGTGCTGGACGTGGCGCACAACCCGCAGGCGGTGGCGGCGCTGGCGCTCAACCTCGATGCGATGGGCTTCTTTCCGCGCACCCATGCCGTGTTCGGCGCCATGGCCGACAAGGACATCGCGGCGATGCTGGCGCACATCGCGCCGCTGGTCGACGCCTGGTACTGCTGCAGCCTGCCCGGTGCCCGCGCCGCCCGCGCCGAGGACCTCGCCGCGCGCGTGCGGGCGGCTTGCGCGGCCGGGCCCGCCGGCGCCGCCCCGCGCGTGGTGGCGGTGCACACCTTCGACGGGCCCGCCGAGGCCTTGCGCCGTGCCGTGGCCGCCGCAGACCCGGCCGATAGAATCGTGGTCTTCGGGTCCTTCCTCACCGTGGGCGGCGTGCTCAAGGAAGGCCTGCCCCGGCTGACGGCCGCCCACGTCGGCTGACCGACCGCCCCCGGCGCCACCGCGTCGGCCCGAGCCCTGCTGCATGCGCCTTCCGTTCCTGCGACCCAAGCCCGATCCCGCGGCCGCGCC
>VFSW01004252.1_pt1 | contig 21379 bp, 16 predicted proteins | sample 5358111 | NCBI WGS metagenome assembly VFSW01 (sample SAMN11554181, study PRJNA540505) | mine drainage metagenome | isolation source: sediment from site ElyBrook_90M | place: USA: Ely Copper Mine, Vershire, VT | collected 2017
ATCTCTTCCTTTTTTACCTCTTTTTGGGACACGTAGCGCACTGGTTGAACTTGCCGCTGCTGGTAATATTCCACACTGCCCGGATCCTGGCTGCAATTGGTTTGTTCTGGGTTTTGAGTGCCTTCCTGTCGCGGTTCCTCAAATTAGAATCGACCAGCGCACGCAGGATTTTTTTACTGCTGGCATTTTGCTCCGGGATAGGCTGGTTGGCTTTCCCTTTGGGAGCCTTCACTGCAGATTTTTGGGTGGCAGAGGCTTACCCATTCCTTTCTTCCTATGCCAATCCACATTTTCCGCTTGGATTGGCTTTACTACTAGGGATTTTTATTCTGATAGAAGAAAGCTCCGGTGCGCTCAGGAATGGCGCAATTTTCTTGATGAGCCTGTTACTGGCGGTAATCTTGCCATTTGGGGTGGTGGTTTCCGCCTTGCTGCTGGTCGGATTGGCCGTGTGGAAATGGATTGAAATAAAACGAGTCGCCTGGCAGGGATTAATTTCTTTTGGGTTGGGAGGCGTACCGTTCGTGCTGTACCAGGAGTGGGTGTCGCAAACTCACCCGGTATTGCAGGGCTGGAATGCGCAGAATTTCACCCCTTCTCCACCTATGTGGGATTTTATCCTTTCATTTTCGCCAATCTTCCTGCTGGCCATTTACGGCGTGTGGGTCGCCTGGCAGTCACGCGCGGATACCGGCATGCGCCTGTTGGTCTTGTGGTTCATTCTGGGATTTGTGTTGATTTATCTCCCATTTTCTTTGCAGCGCAGGTTCATGTTGGGCTTTTACATCCCGGCAGCCTGCCTGGGAATTATTGGTCTCCAGCGGTTAACCAGGGATCACACCAGAAAATGGATCTGGCCGCTGACCTTTTCTCTTTCGGTTTTAACGAATGTACTGCTGATCCTGGCAGGTGTTTTTGGGGTACAAACTCACGCGCCGGCTATCTTTCTGGAAAAGCCCGAGAGCCAGGCCTTGGCCTGGATATCTGCAAATACCCCGTCGGGCAGTATCATCCTGGCTTCCCCCGACACGGGGTTGTTCATCCCAGCTGACACGGGCCGGAGAGTCCTGTACGGGCATCCATTCGAAACTGTAAACGCCGTGCAAGAAAAAGCACAGGTTCAATCCTTCTTTTCAGGTGGTCTCACATTACCCGAGCAGGAAAAATTCATCGCTGACAACCAGATCGGATATATATTTTGGGGACCGCGGGAACAGGCCCTTGGCAGCCCGCTCATCCTGACCAGGATGAGCCCTGCATATAAAATTGGGGACGTGGTCATCTATCAGGCAGATAAATATTCCCAATGATGAAAAAGCTTTTTCCCTTCCTGATCTTGATCTGCCCAATTATGCTGATCCTGCCTTCTTTGGGACAATTTGCTTTTCCCCCCGGATCGCCCTACTCGGACCTGGCGATTACTCACCTTCCAAATGCACTGTATATCAGGCAGTCCATTTCAACCTGGCAGCAGATTCCTCTGTGGTCTGACTTGATTTTGAGCGGGTATCCATTTGCGGCTGACCCGCTGTCGGGTCTTTGGTACCTGCCAGGCTGGCTGGCGGTGATTTTACCGGAACCGTTTGGGTTCAACCTGTTGATTGTTCTTCACATTCTCTTTGGTGGGATAGGTCTATTCTTATTCCTGCGTTCAGAAAACCTGGATGAGCTTGCAGCCCTATTGGGCGCATTCCTCTTTGAGCTGATGCCCAAACTATTTGCGCACTTTGCTTCGGGACATATTACTTTGTTGTTTGCCGTCATGTGGACGCCCTGGCTATTATGGGTCGAGAAAAAAAAGGCCGTTGCAACTGGCACGAAATACTTTTTTCTGGCGGGAATCATTTTGGGCATGATCGCTCTGGCAGATATAAGATGGGTGGCGTATGCCTTCCTGGTGTGGATGGCTTTTTCCTTTTCCTCTGCACGTATAAACCCTCTGCGCCTCAAAGACTTTTTGCATTGGATCGGGCAAATCCTGGGAGAAGGTCTGATCGCCTTTTTGATTGCGGCGCCACTGGTATTGCCATTGATCGAGTACACGCGCCTGTCGACGCGCAGCCTGCTCCAACCGGCTGATAACTTGATGTTGTCGTTGGCGTCAGCCCAACTGTTGGGTGTGTTGATCCCTCAGTTTTGGGGATATTCGGAGGCCATTATTTATCCAGGAGTAATAACCCTCTTGTTGGCGCTGGCAGTCTTGTGCCTGGCAGAATCCAGGCGCAAGAGCGCGTTTTGGATCGGCGTTACCCTGGCTGCGGTGATCTTCTCATTGGGCGACAATATCCCCGGGTCAGGTTGGTTGGCCCGCTTGCCAGGTTTCAGCCTTTTGAGAGTGCCTACCCGCTGGTTGTTTATTGCCTGCCTGTCATTATCCATACTTGCCGCGTACGGGGCAGATGTACTATCCAAAAAAGAAGTTCATAAGCTGGCTCGTCCGAATCCAACTATTTTTTACGTAGGAATTTCCGCTTTTATCCTGTTTCTGGCTGCTGGAGTGCTGGTAGTAAGCAAGGACATATCCATTCCTTTTCTTTGGAGCGCCATTTTTATTCCGGTTGCATCGCTACTCATCATTTTCAGAGTGTACGCAAAGATTCCGGCTGGCTGGTGGTTTCCTTTGATTTTCGGGCTGGCCATACTGGATATGGGGACCATCAGTCTGTCGCAGGTCAGTTTTCAGGATGCAGGCACGGTGATGCGTACGAATAAGCAGGTGGCAGATTTCCTGAACCGGCAGGTGAAACCGTTTAGAGTTTATTCTCCTTCTTATAGTGTGCCGCAGCAATTAGGCGCTTTGGAGAATATCGACCTGGCGGAAGGTATCGACCCGCTGCAATTATCGGCATACGTCAATTACATGAAAGAGGCTACTGGCGTGCCCTCGGCCGGTTACAGTGTTACGCTGCCACCTTTTTCCACCGGCAACCCGCATATCGACAATCAGGCATTCCTACCCGATGCTCAAAAATTAGGTTTGTTAAATGTGCGCTATATCGTTTCAGATTATGATCTGAACAGCGAAAACCTTAGCCTGGTGGCCAGGTCAGGGGTGAGTCGTATCTATGAAAACCACCTGGCAAAACCACGCGCCTGGGTTCAGCCGGCAGATTTACCAGCGGGGGAGGGAATCCTGTCGACGCCTGTACCTGATATTTCCCCGAATAGAATCTCACTCACCGCACAAGGCCCGGGTTTGCTGATTCTTTCCGAAATCAATTATCCGGGATGGGTGGTTCGTGTAGACAATGTGAGGGATAATAATATCCGCCAGGCAGCCGGTATTCTACGGGCGGTCGATTTACCAGCCGGAAAACATGCTGTCACGTTCACTTACGAACCTGTTCCTATGTTGGTTGGATTAGCCATGGCCGGCATAACCTGGCCCGGGATGTTGTTTTTGGCTTTGAGGGGAAAAACACGATGAGTATCAAAGCAGAAGAACGCCGGTGGGTGATCGGGTTTGCCATTGTGGTTATGTTGTTTACCACGTTGCCATACTTGCTGGGTTATTGGCTTCAAGGAAAGGATTGGATCTTTACCGGTTTTGTTTTTGGGGTGGAGGATGGCAATTCTTACATCGCCAAAATGTTTTCCGGAAGCCAGGGCGCCTGGTTATTTCGCACTCCCTATACCGCTTTCCCGCAGAGCGGTTTCCTGGCTTTTCTTCCATACCTCTTATTGGGGAAATTAGTCGCTCCTCCCGGCGCTCATGAGCAACTGGTAGCGTTGTTCCACCTGTTTCGCTGGGCGGCCGGCATTGCCTGTATCCTGGCTACCTATGACTTCGTGGGGATTTTTATTGAGGACGTCCGCCTGCGCCGGTTAGCAACGGCTGTGGCGACGATAGGAGGAGGGCTGGGATGGTTATCCATCACCGGTAACCGCTTACCGCTCGAAATGTATTCACCGGAGAGCTTTGGCTTTTTGGAGCTATACGGACTGCCGCACCTGGCCCTGGGGCGTGCTTTGCTGCTGTGGGGAATGGTCATTTACCTGAAGCATTTCGAGGATAGAAGCAAAAATCTAACCGTAATTTTCACCTGTGGGCTGCTGTGGTTATTGCTCGGCTTGATGCAGCCGTTGACGGTCATGATTGGCTGGACGATTCTAGGCGCTTTCTTGATCGTCCTGGGAGTTGTTTATTACTGGCGACGAAAGCATGCCGCCCAGGTCGATTGGGGCATTTTGAAACAGGGCATTCTCAGGTTAGTGGGGCTTGGGTTGATTTCGTCGCCCATCGTCATTTATACGGCAGTTAAATTCTTGACCGACGTGTTTCTGATCGAATGGGCCCGCCAGAATATTATCCTTTCGCCGCCGGTCATCGATTATTTGTTGGCCTACTGCCTGATGATCCCATTTGTAGTTCTCGGGTTGAAACGCCTGATCAAAGATCGCCCGGTAAGCGTATATCTCCTGATCGGCTGGTTGATCCTTTTCCCGATCCTGGCATACTTTCCAAACAATTTGCAACGCCGGCTACCTGAAGGTATCTGGGTGGCAATCGCCGTACTGGCAGTCGCTGCCTTTAGCGGAGAGGTCAAGCCATTTTTAAAGAAATTGCCATTAGTGTTATTTCTGTCGTTTTTATCCCCCGTCATCATTTTACTTGGGGGAACCATGGGCTTGACGAAACTTGCCGTCCCGGTCTACCGTCCGGCGGCTGAAATACAGGCGTTTGGCGCCCTTTCTGAAAAGGTAACCCCGGGACAGGTTATTTTAGCTGCATACGATACATCCAATGCCCTGCCTGCCTGGGTTCCGGTAAGAACGCTGATCGGGCATGGACCTGAAAGCATCCACCTGGCAGAAATCCGCCCCGAGGTGGAAAGTTTCTACCAATCTTCAACCAGCGATCAGGCAAGGATGGATCTGATCCAGCAATTTAAGATCGATTATGTTTTTTATGGCCCTGCAGAACAGGCGTTAGGCGATTGGTCGCCGGACAGCTTTGCCCGCCTGTCTCCAGTCTACCAGGCAGGAAACTGGAAAATTTATCGAGTGTTAAGGGCGACCCCTTAGTCCGAGGTAGATGTGCCGCGTTCACAATCAGAAAAATTCGATAAACTACTCGTTTTATTGCCGGTCATCCTCGCTCCGATCATCCTGTTTGCGAGGACCCTGTTCACCGGGCGCGTGCTGTATTGGGGGCTGCCAGCTCTGCAATTTATTCCGTGGCGATTTTTCGCCTGGGAAAATATCCAACAAGGGATGCTTCCATTATGGAATGCTTTAAATGGGATGGGCGCGCCTCTGCTGGCTAATTATCAACTGGCTTTGTTTTACCCGCCCGGCTGGTTGGTGTATTTGTTTGCAACCCTTGGGGGAATTACCTGGCTGGCCTGGTCGCATACCCTTCTGGTCGTTTTGCACCTGATTTGGGCCGGGTTAGGAATGGCGCGCCTGGCCAGGAAAATAGGTTTGCAACCCCTGGCGCAAAGCCTGTGCGGCCTGTCTTTTGGACTGACCGGATATTTTGTGGCACGCGGTGGATTTTTCAGCATGGTCTGGGCAGGGGCGTGGATTCCGTGGATATTCTTGTATACCAGCGACCTGGCCATGCCGGTGCGGACCGAAGCGGGCAGTGGGCGCCCAAAAGATCTGCACCTGCCATTGGTATTGGTGATTACGCTGCAGCTGCTGGCGGGGCATGCCCAACTGTGCTGGTATACCCTGACGCTGGCAGGATTGTGGGTCGTCGCCGGCGGCTGGGTGAATTCAGGCTTCCGCCAGGCCGGTTCAGTTCTGGCAAAGTTTGCGCTGGCCGCCGTGGTCGCCGCCATTATTTCTTCGATCCAGTTGTTACCCACCCTCGAATACCTGCAACAATCGCAACGATCTGCAGCAGTCGGTTACGAAACCGCCATGACGTATTCGTTCTGGCCTTGGCGACTGATCTCATTATTCGCCCCGGATTTTTTCGGCAACCCGGGCAGTGGAAATTATTGGTGGTATGCCAGCTTTTGGGAAGATGCGGCCTACATTGGTTTGGTGCCAATGCTCCTGGCTCTAAGCACTTTTACGGGGCTCTTTCTGAAGAAAAAGAAAGACCCACTTTTCAACAAATTTTCACCTCTGAATACCTTCCTGTGGTGTTCTGCTGGCGTGGGCATTCTGCTGGCCCTTGGAAAAAATACCCCTATATTTCCGTTTTTATATAAATACGTACCATCTTTCGACATGTTCCAGGCGCCCAGCCGGTTTATGATCTGGTTCGTCCTGGCTTTTTGCCTGTTGGCCGGGATTGGGGTCGAAATCTGGCATACACCGACCGGCAAAGGATTGTATTGGTTCCGCCTGGCAACTGCAGGGATGGCCGCGGTCACTATAGGAGCGATTCTGGCGGGCATATTTATCAAAGGCGATATCCACTTCTCTTTCATCCGGGCGGCGGCGATAGCCGGAATATGGGGATTGGGTGGAGGCTTGCTGACTCTGCTCAAGACTCCTGTAGAAAAAAAAGGCAGACAGGCGCTCTGGCAAGCTGCCGTAGTCCTTTGGGTTGGACTGGATCTGGTTTCGGCCGGTTGGAATTTGAACCCTTCCCTTCCAGCCTCTTTTTACCAGGCATTGGAGCCGGACGGTAAATTAATCGGCCAGGCAACCAATGGTCAGCGGCTTTATTTGAGCCCAAATGATGAATATTTGCTGAAGTTCGCCCGATTTTTCAGGTTTGACGACTATGGCCTGATAGAGAATGCGACGCATTTCAGCCAGGTAATCCTGCCAGATGTCAACCTGTTAAAAGGGATTGCTTCGGTGAATAATTTCGACCCACTCGTCCCTGCTCGCTATGCAAAATGGATGGATAACCTGGCCAGCCTGCCGGCGGACCAGGTTCTTCCATGGTTATCTTTGATGAACGTGGGCACGGTCGAGAGTCTGGAGATCGACAACCCTTTGGGGGTTTCATTCACCCGGCAGACTTCCAATGCCTTTTATTGGACGAATTGCGCCTTGCCTGTGCCTGGTGCAGAAGCTGCCTGGATGAAGTTAAATAGTGAATTGTCTTACCTGACAGAAGGACAACCTTTCAGGAAGGTGGTATTGGAAGCAGAGACCGGTCCGGCTACGGCATGTGATCAGGCTGGTTCCGCCATGATTGACCAGACCGGGGTGAGTAATTCTGAGGTCCAGTTGGATGTTTCTTCAATAAAAAGTGGCTGGTTAGTCTCTTCGAATACCTGGTACCCTGGTTGGATCGCCCAGGTAGATGGAAAAAATGTCCCCTTACTGCGTGCGAATTATCTCTTCCAGGCTGTTTGGCTGCCGGCGGGTATCCATCGCGTGCGTTTAATTTACCGGCCGGTGGTTTTCTATGCTGGCGCTTGCCTGAGCCTGGTGGGATTAATCGGAATACTGGCCAAAAAATATTGGCGAAGGATTGTACTCTAATAAGATAATGGAAGGTCCCTGATTAGGTTGTGTGGTTACGCAATATTAGATATACTTCTACCACAGGAGAATGCTATGGAAGAGAATCAAACTGCCACCGAAATCCAATCTTTTGTAACCAGACTATCAGCTAACCTGGAGAAGGTGATTGTTGGGAAACACCAAACTTTGGAACTTGTCATCATCGGGCTGCTCTGCCAGGGGCATTTGCTCATCGAAGACGTTCCAGGGGTTGGGAAAACGATGCTGGCCAGGAGCCTGGCCAAATCCCTGGGATGTTCTTTCAGTCGTATCCAATTCACACCGGATATGCTCCCGACGGACGTCACCGGTGTATCTATTTTTAACCAGGTGACGCGTGAGTTCGAATTTCGACCGGGTCCTTTGATGTCTCAGATTGTCCTGGCGGATGAAATCAACCGGGCCACGCCCAAGACGCAGTCGGCTCTTCTGGAAGCCATGGAAGAACGGCAGATTACTGTGGATGGCATCACGCACGTGTTACAGGAACCCTTCCTGGTACTTGCCACGCAAAACCCAATCGAATATGAAGGGACATTTCCACTGCCTGAAGCGCAGTTGGATCGTTTCTTGATGCGTATTCGCCTGGGTTATCCTACATTGTCTGAAGAAGTCAAGGTTCTGGAGATCCAGCAGCTCCGCCATCCGATTCGAGACTTGCAACCGGTGATCGCCTTAGAAGAAGTGTTGAGGATGCAGGAGGCGATCAAGAATATCTATGTCTCGCCGGCTGTGAAAAGATACGTGGTTGAATTGACCCGGTCAACTCGCGATAGCTCCGACGTTTACCTGGGAGCCAGCCCAAGAGGTAGCCTGGGGTTATTCAGGGCTGGACAGGCGAAGGCGGCCATAAATGGTCGGGATTACGTCCTTCCGGATGATATCAAATCTTTGGCAGAGTTTGTGCTTGCCCACCGGATGGTGGTAAATCCGGCGGCGAGGCTGCGCAATATTAGCGCCGGCCAGGTAGTACAGGAAATATTGAACGTTTTGCCTGTGCCCGGCAGTGATATGGTTAAGCTTCATGTTTGATCGATGAAAATCAGAAAGACTTTTTGGGGTTTCCTGGCTGTGTTCGCGGCGAGCAGCCTTGGGGCCATGCTCACCCGGGATGAGTTCTATTACCGGATATCTTACGTGATCGGTTTCCTCATCCTGGTGAGTTTATGCTGGGCTTTTTTTTCCATCAAAGGTATACAAATCAACCGGTTTGCACGCGTAACCCGCCAGCAAGTTGGGCAACTTTTTGATGAGACGATCGAAGTAGAGAATAAATATCACCTTCTGCGGCTTTGGCTGGAAGTGCGGGATAGGACGCCTCTGCCTGGCTCATCCGGGTCGCGAGTATTGTCCTGGATCCAGGGAAATTCGATCCGTTCTTATTCTGTTTACACCTTGCTGATTCAAAGGGGAAATTTTACCCTGGGGCCCACGATTATTTCTTCAGGCGACCCATTCGGTCTGTTTATATTCAAGAAATTTTTGCCTGGAGAGAAGAATTTATTGGTGCTGCCGTATTCGGTCGATTTGAAATCGTTCCCGTTTCCACCTGGTTTGCTGCCGGGGGGCAGGGCGTTGCGGCGCCGGTCGTTGGAAGTCACTCCGCATGCAGCCGGTGTGCGGGAATATGTCTACGGCGATCCCTTGAAGCGGATTCACTGGCCCACAACAGCCCGTCGCGACAAGCTCATGGTTAAAGAATTTGATCAGGACCCGCAGGCAGACGTGTGGGTCTTCCTGGATTCTTGCCAGAATGGGCACATCCAATCGAATGATCCAATTGATATCCCAAAGAAGGGCATGAAATGGTTCTGGTGGAGCCAGCGAGAAGAATTCAGGCTGTTCCCTTCTACTTATGAATATTCGGTCAGCGCAGCCGCGTCGATCGTCAAATATTTTATCCGCCTGGGGCAATCTGTCGGGTTTGTGAGTGTTGGCCAACTCTACGTCAACCTTCCGGCTGAGCGGGGTGAAAGGCAGCTTGGTAAAGTGTTGGAGACGTTGTCCTTTTTAAATAGTGACGGGCAGCTGCCTCTGCAGGGCCTGGTTGAAAGCCAGGTGGGCTACATGCCGCGCGGCAGTGTGGTCGTGCTGGTTACGCCATCCGTGCGTGACGATGTGATCCTGGCAGTTGACGGGCTGGTCCTGCGAGAAATCCGGCCAATTGTGGTTGTGATCGACCCACATTCTTTTGGCAGTTCTTCCAGGCCTGAAGATATCATTGCAAAATTATCTTCGCGCGGAATTCCGGTGGTAATCGTCGAGAAGGATGCCAATCTGCAAGAAGCTTTGGAAAGGAATATCACATTGTGATAAAAGTGATTTCCTTATTTTTCGGATAGTTTTTTATGATGGCCGGCTTCGGCTTCCGGGTCGCCACGCAGCAGCTCGACCGCATGCGGCAGTACTGGCAATATTATATTTAGATTTTCGACGGCAGCTTTAGGGCTTCCTGGAAAATTGACGATCAGCGTATGCGCTCTGATCCCGGAGACCGCCCGTGAAAGCATGGTATGCGGAGTTATTTTCAGGCTTTCAATAAAAATAGCCTGGATGAGCCCTGGAGTTTGGCGTTCGATGATCGACAGGGTCGCTTCCGGGGTAACATCCCTGGCTGTAAACCCCGTGCCGCCCGTGGTGAGGATCAGGTCACACCGGCCTGAATCAGCCCACTCGGCCAGTCTCTGCGCGATCTGGTGCGCATCATCCGGGACGATGGCAGTATCGATGATTTGCCAACCCTGCTGCTTGACGGCAGATTGCAGGGCCGGCCCGGACGCATCCGGCCGTTCACCGCGGCTGGACCGGTCAGAAACCGTCAGGATTGAAACCCGGATAGCCATAGCCTAGCCTTGAGACTTTTCGTCTTCTTCTTCAGCAAACACTTTCCACGGACCGTGGATACCATCCAGGGTAACTCCAAAGAAGAAGCGGTAACCTTGTGGGGTGCGTTCAATCAGGTCGAACAGGTCGGTTTTGCCTTGTTTATGATGGAGAATCAACCCGTAATTACCTTCCCATTGAATTTCAACCTGGTCGATCTTGTTGACGATTTCGTTAAATTGGGTGATCGCATAATGCCATAAACGCCGTGCGGATGCCCGGGTAACGTTCTTGACCACATTGCCGTTGCGTAAATCGCGCATGGTGTAATAACGCCCGCCCTGTCGATCTTCCGGTGTCATCACTTCCACGCCTGTCTTAGGGATGACTTCTTCGGATGGCTGAGGAACCGGGATATTCGTTATCGTTGGCTCTTCAGCGGTTTCCACCACCGATTGCGAGGGAGGGGACATCGTTGCGGCAGTGACGATTTGCTTGCCTCTCTGAACCAGGCCAACGATTTCGTCGCGGACCGCCAGCCCGGTTTCTTCTTCATCGCGCACATAAATTTTGTTATCATCCAACGCGTACGGCGGATCATCTCCCCTGGGGACTAGCACGCGAATAATTTTCTTTCCCTTTACTTCATGGATGTCGATCGTACAGGCTAAGGGAGGGCTGATCCGATTATTGATTTCCTTTTCCAGTTGCCCGGTTGATTGGTCTGCGTCCGGCACGCCGATTGGAGGTTTCTTTGGGTCAGTGACGAGGCCTACATACAACGTGCCGCCGTTTGTGTTGGCAAATGCGCACACATCTGCGAGCACATTGTATAGTTTCCCGCCGCGTACGGTCATGCTGTCATGAAAATCTTGAATAATGTTAGGCCCTTGTTCCAGGGCTGCCTGGATGAAATCAAAAGCCGGTTCTTCCTTATGGCGGTGAGGTCGGGTCCGAGAAAAATCGTTGCTCAAGAAGAGTTCTTTGAGCGCATCGAAGGTTAATTCGGGCAGGAGCACGTCGGTAGCCCGGTCACCCACTCCCAGGTTCTTTTTTCTGACCGGGTCCATACTCAAACGGTGAGAGTCGGAACCCTGGATGCAGTGCATACGGCGAGGATATTCAGGTTTGGTGCCGTTAAAGAAGGCAGACGTGGAACGCGGCCCTTTCTGATCGAGGTCAGTCACCTCAAGGGCGTGCAAATTGATATCTTGCGTATAGGCAATTTTAGTCTGGCCCCCGAAATTAAACCCTTTCATTGCCACACCGTTACTTGAATTGGCATGGGCGGCAATGACTAACCCGCCGAACTGATTGATCAGGTGATAAACGGTGAGAACATCGCTGGTAGCCCCAACAGTGGAGGAACCTTCGTCCAACAGGGAGGAGGGGATATTCAACGAGAGTAATAGATGTTCAATTTCACGGATGGGTTTATCCGGAGGAAAAACACCGATAATGTGAAATCCGAAAGTCGCCGTAATTTCTACGCCTGGTAGGACTAGAATTTTACTCATCAATCGATGATAATCATTCAGCCGGTTGCGCTCTTCGGGGAGAAGCCGGTTTAATTTTTCCAGAAGTTCGAGTTGTTGAATGTCCTCTTTTAATTTTCGAAATCCGGAAACTGTATTATGGTCTGTAAATGCGACAATATCCAGGCCGCGCGCTTCAGCGCGTTGTAACAGGTCAATAAAGCTGACCTCGGGTTGTTGATAATCGCTAGACGCATGGGTATGGATATGCATATCCATCGAATACCACTGCGAACTGGCTCTATTTTGTTTTTTTCCCACCTCTGCTCCTTCTAAGTTTTTCGTACAAAAAAAACAATTTTATTGGCTCTCTGGGAATTGCCGTGGTGACCTGCCACGCCAACTCCCAAAGACCCATTTTATTTACCTCTCAGAATTTTGAGAAGGTCATCTGGCATATAAGGTTTCATTAAGAAACTATCTGCATGGTTACGCAGGCAAACATCGGTCATATCCATTCCGGATGTCATGATAATGACCAGAGAGTTTAATTCTGAATCGCTGCGAAGTTTGGTTAATATATCGATCCCACTGATGCCTTTCAAATGGACGTCCAATAAAAGGGCATCAGGCTTGCTATCGTAAACTGAATGTAGAAGCAATTCCTCATTGGTTGTGGCTGCCACAATTACTTCATAGTTTTCCAGTTCAAGAAGAGTCTTCAGGAGCTGGCACATGGTTGCATCATCTTCGATCAGCAATATTTTATGCATGGGAATTATCTACCCCCGCCTCGGAAGGTGGATTGCTCGCTGAATCCAGGGCGTTATTGAATACGTCGTCCAGCGTTTCCGCGAAAATAAATTTCTCTTCTCGCTGGACTTCTTCGGGAAGTTCATCCAAATCAGGCTCGTTTTCCTTGGGAATGATCAGCGTGGTCAAACCCAGCCGGTGCGCAGCCAGGACTTTTTCTTTAATCCCGCCGACCGGCAGCACCTGCCCCCTCAGGGTAATCTCTCCGGTCATACCAACTTCAGGACGGACCAATCTGCCGGTAAGTAAAGACACCAGGGCAGTTGCCATTGTGACGCCGGCGGAAGGGCCATCTTTCGGTTGTGCTCCAGCCGGGATGTGCATGTGCAGGTCAGATTTCTCGAAGAAATTCGGGTCGATGCCCAGATGTCCAGCCCGTGAACGGACAAACGAAAGGGCAGCCTGGGCCGATTCCTGCATGACGTTGCCAATTGACCCCGTAATCAAAAAGCCTTTGTTGCCGGGCATGCGGGTCGCTTCGATGAATAAAACCTCGCCTCCGGCAGGCGTCCAGGCCAAACCGGTAGCCACCCCCGGGATAGCGGTCCGGCGGATGATTTCTTCATTTGGCAGGAAGCGCGGCCGCCCCAGGTAGGTTTTTACCTGGTCGACAGAAATCTGGTCGGTGGTCGGTTTTCCTTCACTGACTTCAACGACGATTTTCCGGCACACAGCCCCGATTTCGCGCTCCAAATTACGCACACCTGCCTCACGCGTGTAGAGGCGGATGATCGATTGGAACGTCTCTTCAGGTAAAGTGACTTCATCCGGCCGCAATCCATTCTCTCTCAACTGCCTGGGAAGAAGATAATGCTTTGCGATGGTGATTTTTTCACCCTCGGTGTATCCGGCAATCCGAATAACCTCCATTCGGTCCATCAATGGGGCAGGGATTGTTTCAGCCTGGTTGGCCGTGGTGATGAAAATCACCTGGGAAAGGTCAAAGGCTACCTCCAGGTAGTTATCCCGGAACTCATTATTTTGCTCAGGGTCTAAAACTTCGAGGAGAGCGGATGCCGGGTCGCCATGGAAATCAACCGTCAGTTTGTCGATTTCATCCAGCATAAACACCGGATTGCGTGAATCTACCCGGCGCATGGCCTGGATAATCCGTCCTGGCATGGCGCCAATATAGGTGCGGCGATGGCCGCGAATTTCAGCTTCATCGCGCATGCCGCCCAGAGAAATGCGGATAAATTTACGCCCAAGCGCCCGGGCGATCGATTTCCCTAAAGAGGTCTTTCCCACGCCCGGCGGGCCAATAAAGCATAAAATTACACCCTCGCGCTCGCGGCGGATCAGGTCGGTGGAAGGATGATCCTTGAACTCGCCGGAGCGGTCCAATTTCAACCGGCGCACAGCCAGGAATTCGAGGATGCGCTCCTTTACATCTTTCAAGCCAAAGTGATCGATTTCCAATATTTCGCGAGCATGCCCAATATCCAGGTTGTCTTCTGTGCAGGTTGTCCAGGGCAGAGATACCAACCAATCCAGGAAGGTGCGGATAACCCCATATTCGGCAGCCGCAGTGGGCAGCCTGGAAAGCCGGTCCAGCTCACGCCGGGCCAGTTTTTCGGCCTCTTCAGGCATATGTGCGCTATCGATTTTTTTCTTAAATTCTTCCACGTCGGCTGCTTGTTCGTCAGCCTCTCCCAACTCCTTTTGGATTGCCTTAACTTGCTCGCGCAAGAAATACTCGCGCTGCATTTTATCAATTTCAGAGCGAGCTTCGTTCTGAATGCGTTGTCCCAGGTCGAGAACTTCGGTTTCCCTGGTTAGAATAGACACTAATTTTCTCAGTTTTTTGTCTGTCGAATCCAATTCGAGGATAAACTGAGCGTCTGCCAGCTCCATACGCTGGAAGTTGGCAATGGTATAGACTGTCTGTAATGGGTCCTGAATGGCAGCCACCGAGCTGACCAGTTCACGCGGGATAGACGGGATCATCTCGGCGATGTGCTCGAACTGATCACGCACATTGCGCGCCAGCGCCTCAACCTCCAGTCCGCTTTCCACCTGTTCGGGAATAGGTTCTATTCTTGCCCGCAAGTAAGGTTCAGACTGGGTGAATTCAACTGCCCGGAAACGCGCCAGACCTTGAATGAGCAGCCTGATCGTGCCATCTGGCGCCCTGAAGAGCCGTTGAATCATGGCGACTGTACCAACCTGGAATAGATCATCGGGCGATGGATTTTCGTTTTCCGGATTTTTGGATGCAATCAGACCGATTAACCGGTCTTCGAGGACGATATCGTCCACCAGGCGGATCGAGCGCGGCTGTCCAATAGTCAGAGGTACAGCAGTCTGAGGATATACGACGAGGCCCCTGAGAGGCAAGATTGGCAATTCCGATGGGAGGTTGATCGGCGTCTGATCGCTTATCTGCTGCTCCTCAATTTCTGTAGGGACATCTGGGTCAGGTTGAGACGGCGGATCTTCCAGCAATACCTCAGTTAAATTTTCATTGAGCTCATCTCCCCATTCGAGAGAGCCTTTATTCGGAAGCAGCCAACGCGAAGCAGGCATAGTCTGGATTTATTCCTCCTCGTGAATAAATATATTCTTGGAGATTGATTTGGGTGATGATACCCACAGGAATCCTCGATCGTATTCGGCAGTGCATCGGTTCACATCCACCGGGCTGGGAAATTCAACTTCTGTCACGAATTCTCCAAAATAGATTTCCATCTGGTGGAAAGATTTTCGTTCCATCGTGTCGCGTCGCAAGCCGCTGATCGTCAGGATATTTTGATCAAGGGTGACAGAAAAATCTTCCTCGTTCATTCCGGAGATCTCGACAATCACGACGTATTTATCTTCAGTTTCATATACATCTGTGGGAGGTCTCCACATATGCGAATGGCTGGTCAGGTGCCAGCTTGCGAGACCGGAATAATAATATGCGGAGGTCTCAGGAAGTGCGTTACTCGGCCGGGGAGTCATGGGTTTGAGATTTATTATGATCATTTCAAAACCCTTCTACTTCTAAAAAATAAACCTATCCTGTAATTGTTATTATTTATAGCGCCCCTGGAGGGATTTGAACCCTCAACCATCGGATTAGAAGTCCGGTGCTCTGTCCAATTGAGCTACAGGGGCAACATTACACAGATTTTCCTGGACGTAAACCTTTATAAACCTGTCCACCGGTAAGAGTTCTTAAAATCATCTCAGCCGATTTTCCGGTATGGGTGGCGAGATCAACAGGGGTCATGGGAATATTCCCATTGGCCAGGAGTACCCTGAATACAGCATCAACCAGGGTGGTATGTTCGGTCAAAAAATCTGGCTGCTTGGCGCAGTGGGTAATCAGAACATGCTGCAGCCCATCCACAGATTGCACTTCGGCAGTTTGATTATCTACCCAGTCAATGGTTACATTTTCTTCCACGTTAGCAAAAGACTGCTGATGTTCAGGACAGAGGCAGCTCAGTAAAAAGACACGCCAATTGTTGTCGTGTTTCTTCCACCACGCAAAGTCAATGTAGAACGGAGTCATCACCGTTGGTTTTACCAGGCTAAAATGTTTGGACTCTATCATTGTTTCTGTTCCTCCTGGAAACTCTCGTCCAAACGGAAATACAGGTCTCCGAGGTGTTTTGCCCAGGATTGTTCGACCAGGATGCTTAGAATCGGCCCTGGTGGGCAGCGCCGGACCATATTCACCGCCGCATATAATTCTTGAGCGTGGACGTGTCCTTGAGGACTAAGCTTGGTTAATTCCTTCATCATCGTTAATACGACCTGTTCCAGGGTCCCTCGTTGGCGGTTACTCTGTTCCCAAATTTTTTCGAGGGCTTGCACGTCGGGTATGACAATTGCCATTCGTTCGTTATAGTTGGCTGAGACCAACTGTTTAAGGTTGGCAAACACAATCCCACCATCGGCGCCGATCAAGGCGGTGCGGATCCATTCGCGCGCCGCTCGCTTTTTTTCAGCCTTGATGATTACTTCTCCAGGATTCTTGCTGCGGATAATGTGGACGAGGCTGCCTGGAACGAGGCCCTGGGCAGTATACCAATCCTGCAATCCAAACACATAGCGTGAAGAGCGAACGACCCACCCGTAGAATTTTTGACCCGAATCGCCGTCAACAAAAGTGAACAAAACCCGCGGGGCTTCGTAAGCGGTTGGGAAAAGACGCCGGACCTGGGAAGTCAGGGGAAGGGTGCCGCAGCGCCAGTGTGGAAAGATCAGGCTGATAATCGCCTCGTTTACATCGCGCGTGGTTGGTACTTTGATCTCAAGCTCATCCTGGACTTCATTTTCAATCTCTTTTACCAGGTCGGCCACCCGCGTCTGATCGTAGGTAATCGTCGAAAATTTTAGATAGGGCGGAATCTCCTGGACCCATTCGGGCTCCAGGCGTTTGAGGAACCATAATATCTCACCAGCCGGCCCGACTTCGTCAAACCGTTCATCTTGTTGCAGCGCCAGGTTTAGTGAGAATTCGGTCAATTTCGAATTCACATCGGTTGGTAGCTCGATTTGCTCCAGGATGGTCTTGGTCGTCAGTGGTTTTCCGGCTTCCATTTCAAGGAGCGCTTCGGCAAGGTTCAGATAACCAACATTAACATCGACCAGCAGCGCTTTGGGGAACCATTTGCCGGCAATGCAGACCAGGTCGGGATTATTTTCGAGCCTGGTAGTGAGCTGGCTGGCAAGTTGATCGCTATATTTATTCTTGACATATTTATTGTCGAGATTTGGGTCGCTCAGGTTAATCGAAATGGGCTGGTTCAGGACATGCTCTGCAATCCCTGCCGCGAAAAAATGCTTCTCCCCTGAAGCGAGAACAACTTCGATGACCTCAAATGGCTCCAGATCGGGGTTATGACCTGCCCGGGTGCCGGCAACACTTCCTTTTTCCCAGTTCAAAGCCGGAAAAACTAACTGCTGGCCTACCTGGTAGTGATTCTTGGGAAGATAGATGGTGCTGCCAGCCAGTTTATCACTTTCGAGAGACTTTTTTTCTTGCTTGATTCTCTCGTCAATTAATACGCTGATTAATTCTTGTGAATCTTGAGGAGTTTCAATTTCCAGAAGATAATTATAAATAATTTCGAGATCAGAATCCTGGATGGCTAGGTTGTCCCAATACTTTTCATCGATGGATAAAGGTTTGATGGCCATGTTTTGCATATCTTACGCGTTTATTTCCTGGTCTGAAAATTTTGCATTTTGCATATAAATATTATACCTTACCTTGAAAACTGTTCAAGTGTTTCGTGTAGTAGACTTCTAAATATAAGCTGGTTAGCCGGTCTACGCCTGTTTTTATGGATAAGTATTGTCCATCCAATCCAACGGGTCGACATTTTCTCCGTTTACCCACATCCCCAAATCCAGGTGAGGGCCGGTTACCCGGCCCGTTTTTCCAATGATCCCGATCAACTGCCCGGCTTCGACCACATCGCCGACTTTGACTTTCACCTCAGACTGGTGAGAATAAGCGCTGAAGATCCCCCAACCGTGGTCGATAACCGTATAATTGCCCCTTACTACCAATAATTGCGTAAAGACAACTTTCCCAGGGGCAACTGCATAGATATTTAAATTGTTCCCGCAGGCGCTCAAATCAAGGCCGGCGTGGAAGAAATCAAAAGGACCATCGTTGTAGGCGCGCAGGTTGCCGAATCGATCGGTGGTGCAATCCGGAAACATTGCGTACCCTTTGGGAACATCGATAGGTGGTTTGAAGGCTCCATCCCAAAGCCGGTCGGGAGTGATGACGCTGATTACTTTCTTTATCAAGGCATCTTCAGGCCCGGTTATGGTTGGGTCAGTGGTAACCGGATCCACTGGAAGAGGCGCGTCCTCGATGCGTGGGCGTAGAACGACCAGGATCGACTGTTCAAATTGAAAAGTGCTCCCGCCGGTTACTTCGCCGCTGAGGTTGATGGGATATATTCCCGGATTGGTCATGCGGTAGATTCCCTGGAAGGCGACGTACTGGTTTTCTTTTTCCTTGAAGAAATGCAGTTCATGCCCGGTGAGCTCACCTGAAAGGTTGATCGGCTGGGTTGTGGTCACCTTTATCTCGGTGGTTTCACCTTGTATGAGCGGTAAAGGAGATATTTCTACCTTAGAAATAAAAGGCGAAATCGAGCTGGTATCTGCCTGAGTCTGGCTGGCATTTCCGAAAACCATCTCTCCGGGGACGGCGTCCCAGGCGCCCTGCAATGAATTCCTCCCTATCAGGGTCCAGGGATTCGAGTTTGTTTTTACCGATAGGTCGAGCAAAGTTTCGTCACCGGCCAACGAACCGAGCGGGGAATATTGGGCCGATTGTGCGTCCTCGGGAACGATCAGAGAAGTACCCGCGTAAATTTCGTTGGGGCTGGTAATGTGATTGAGGCGAACGAATAAGGCTTTATCGAACTGGTGTTTCAGCAATATCGATTGAAAGGTTTCTCCCAATTGGGCATTTTCAGAGGTGAGCACGCCTGAAATACCCTCAAAACCCGGGATGACCAGGCTGTCGCCCACCGAAATAGAATTTGCATCGGAGATATTGTTGGCCTGGATTAATTCATCCACCGTGATCCCGAATCGGACGGCGATCTGGGTGAGCGTGTCGCCTTTTTGCACGATATATACCGGATTATCAGTAGATGCCTGGGCTTTGACCGGAAAAGCAGGGCTGAGCAGAAATAGCACGATAAAGCAGGCCAGGATCTTTTTGTATTTATAGGTCATTGAAAGATAAAATATCTCCGATCCTGAAATCAGCAAGGCGATCAGGATGAGTCTCTAAGGTGAATTTAGATGGGGCGGCGGGGATATAAAATGGGCGCCCTTTCCTGGCTATCTGAACATCAACTACCTGATATTTTGAATTAATCCAGATAACGGCAATGTCAAAGCGCATAAAAAACATGTGAATGGCCGAGTTTATTCTGCTTTCAGAGTCTTCTACCAGGAGGATACCTTCGTAATTACCCAATCCGGGATTAAACATCAGCCCTTTAAACCGGCTGAGGAAGCTGGAACAAAAACTGACCTTCAAATCTCGTAATGCTAGATTAGTGGTATTGCGGACCCTGACTTGTTTCATTACTCAGAAAGGCTGACCTTTCGCTTATTATACGGTCTGTTTGCCGGAATTCAATACGAGGTCAACGGATTCCTGAAGTTCCTTGGGATGGAACGGTTTACACAGGTATCCATCCACTTTGGCGATATGCAGGCCGAGTACTCGATCGATGGGTTGGGCCCTGGCGGTAACAACGATCACCGGGATGTTTCTTGTGCTTTCATTGGCCTTCAATTGGTGAAAAACATCCCATCCATCCATGCCGGGCATCATCAAATCGAGCAGAATCAGGTCTGGGACTTCTTCTTTGACCGTTTCAAGGCCGGCTGCACCGCTGGCAGTTCCTTTAACCACATAACCAATTCTGCCCAGGATTAGATTCACGAGATCAATCATTTCAGGATCGTCTTCAAAATAGAATATTTGGATTGATTTCTTGGTTTCCATAAGTCCCTCGCCTCGTACATTAAGTGTACCACAGCCTTCAAATATGGGGTTGAAACTTCACAACCCAAAATTTTTGGAGCGAGAACGGAGATTCTCGATGAGCTTGCTTACATTTCCTTGTCATAGGTCGAGAAATTGGCTATACTGTTACATTATGGAACAGCAGGAACAGGAGGCTTTCGCAATGGCAAAACAACGAATTCTATTGGTTGATGATCACGAAGTTGTGAGATTAGGGTTAAAAGCTTTACTTGACCATCATCCACAATTTGAAGTAGTTGGAGAAGCAGGCACAGCCAAGGAAGCCGTCGATCAGGTTTCGAGATACCACCCGGACGTGGTGTTGATGGATATCAGGCTCCCCGGAACATCGGGGATTGAGGCATGTGAAGAAATTACCCGAAATTTCCCGCAAACCAAAGTTGTCATGCTCACCAGCTATGCTGAAGATGAAATGTTATTCTCTGCGATTCGAGCCGGTGCCTCGGGGTATGTTTTAAAACAAACCGGTGGAGACGATCTGATCCGGGCGATTGAAGCGGTGGGGCGTGGTGAAGCATTATTAGACCCTGCGGTTACGCAAAGAGTGTTTCAGGAAGTAAGACGGGCGGTAAAAGAGGAAGAGGCGTCTGCCTTTGTTAACCTGAGTACGCAAGAAAAGCACGTGTTGCTGCTCGTGTCGGAAGGCAAGACTAACCGGGAAATTGCCAAGGCTCTTTTCCTCGGAGAAGGTACCGTTCGTAATTATGTGTCCAGCATCTTATCGAAACTGGCGGTAAGCAACCGCGCAGAAGCGGCTGCTTATGCGGTAGAACACAGCCTTAAAGAGTATCTCTAGCCAGAAAATTTATTTATCGTTAAAAAAGGGATTTCCATAAATCCCGCATATAGATTGCATCCTCTTCGAGGACAGGGCTTTCGCACAAGATTCGGCCGCTGCATTTTGATTCCTGCAGGGCGGCGAACAATTCCGAAAGATGGAGGTCGGATTCTTTGAGGGGAAGATGGTTCTTTTCTCCTTTGGGCCCGTATTCGATCCCGGAAAGGTGGATGTGCAGGTGCTGTAAAGATGCCTGTCCCAGGTGATTACGGTATTGATCCAGGATATTTTGAAATTCTTGTTTGGAGTTGACCGATCCATCACCGGCCCTGGCGTGCAGGTGAGCAAAATCCAAACAAGGCAAGACGCCTTTGATTTCCTGGCTCATCACGAGCGTATCAGTCAGGGACCCGAGCATAGCGATTTTTCCCATTGTCTCAGGCCGCAGGATAACCTGGTTACCGGCTGCTTTCAATTCAGCGGCGCAATCTGCAAGCCTTTTCACCGCCACCGGTAAGACATCTTCGCATGTTTTGGCAAACAAGT
>VFSW01004253.1_pt1 | contig 21379 bp, 18 predicted proteins | sample 5358111 | NCBI WGS metagenome assembly VFSW01 (sample SAMN11554181, study PRJNA540505) | mine drainage metagenome | isolation source: sediment from site ElyBrook_90M | place: USA: Ely Copper Mine, Vershire, VT | collected 2017
AAATGAGTCGGTCGGACGGGAAGTTGGTGATGATCTGGCAGCCGTCCTTGGTGACCACAACTTCCTCCTCGATACGCGCGGCGCCGGAGCCGTCTTCGGCGCCTTTCCAGGTCTCCAGCGCGAACACCATGCCTTCCTTCAGCGGGGTGTTTTGGACGGTGTAGGCCATTCCCGTCCCCACGCGGGTGAAGCGAGTGAAGCCGTAGCCGCATGAGCGCAGCGATATGCGGGACTTCGTGAATAAGACCCCGGATGTCGCTTCGCTCATCCGGGCTACGCTTGCTTGTCGCACCAGTTTCCTGCGGTGGCCCGTCTGAGCAAGGAACACAGAAATTCTTTTCAACCAGAAATTTGCGTAGACGCAGAGAAAGGTTTATCAGAGCCCACCGATTGTCATGTGGGAGCGTTGAACCACACCCGCTCGCTGCTGACGACTTTGTGCCAATAACAACTTAACGAAACCACAGCACGACTCAACGAATTCAGCCCGGATGTGCGGTTTCATTGCGGCATTTTCGACCGGTTCGGCCGTGACCCCAGAGGTGCTGTTGCGCGGAACGCGAGCATTGCATCACCGGGGTCCTGACGGTCATGGCTTCTGGATCGGCGCAAATAATCGAGTGGGAATGGGCCATGCGCGCTTGAATATTATCGACCTCAAGACGGGAGCGCAACCGATCGCAAACGAAGACGAGACCGTGCATATTGTGGTAAACGGCGAGTTCTATGATCACGATCGGATCAGACGAGAACTGGAGGCTTCGGGCCATCGCCTTCGTACCAGCTCGGACAGCGAAATCGCCTTGCATTTGTATGAAGATTTGGGAGCAGGTCTACTGCAGGTACTGCGCGGCGAGTTCGCCTTTGTGCTGTGGGATGAAGTCAATCAAGTCCTTTTGGCAGGTCGCGATCGCTTCGGGGTAAAGCCGCTCTTCTATGCGACGGCCGGCGAGACGCTCTATGTCGCCTCGGAAATAAAAGCTCTGTTTGCCGCTGGTGTTTCGGCGCGATGGGACCACAAGGCCGTGTATCGCCGTCTCGCGATCATGAATTTGTGCGACGAGACCCTTTTCCAAGAGGTTCGGCAAGTGCCCCCCGGCCATTATTTATTGGCCAGCCGCTCGGGCGTGAAGCTAGTGCGTTACTGGGATATGGACTATCCGCGGGAGCACGACGCCATCATCGGTGACGATTTTCCCGCGCAAGTGCGCCGCGTTCGTGAACTTCTCGTCGACGCAGTGCGCTTGCGGCTGCGCGCCGATGTTCCGGTCGGTTGCTATCTCAGCGGCGGTATCGATTCTTGCGCGATTCTCGGCATCGCCAGCCAATTGAGCAACAAACCGGTGGCCGCGTTTACGATCTCTTTTGAGCACGAGGATTTCGATGAAGCCGAAGCAGCGCGCGAGATGGCGGAGCACGCTGGCGCGACGTTTCACTGCTTCAGGATGAGCGCGGATATGCGGGCCGATTATCTGGTCGATGCCGTCGTCCAGAACGAAAACGTGATCCTGATGAACGGCGTTGCCAAATACATCCTGAGCGAAAAGGTACGAGATCTTGGCTACAAAGTAGTGCTGACTGGAGAAGGATCGGACGAGATTTTCGGGGGCTACCAGGAATTTCTTGTTGATAAGCTTCGGCACCACGGCGGGACGGCCGCGCAATGGCTCGAGGCGGCGCCCCGTCGGCGGCCGTCTCCGCCGGGCGGCGTGCCGATACAGCCGCATTTCAAGAAGGTATACCATCGGTTGGGTTTTGTGCCGGCGTGGCTGCAAGCCTGGTGGCGGCGGTCTCGCAAGACGCGCGACGTACTATCGCCTGATTTTCTCGCCACCATCGGCAACCGGGACGTTTGCCAAGACTTTTTAGATTCGATTGACATTTCCGGTCAGCTAATCGGTCGACCGCGCTTGCACCAATCGATGTATCTATGGAGCAAGCTGATATTTCCTGCGGTCATGCTGGGTTTTCTCGGCGATCGCTCGGAAATGGGCCATTCAGTTGAAGGTCGTTTGCCGATGTTGGATGCTGAGCTGGTCGAGTTCGTCAAACGCTTGCCGGTAGGCTCGAAAATCCACGGCGCGATCGAAAAGAATGTGCTGCGCGAAGCGGTCCGTCCTTTTGTTCCGCCGCGACTGGCTGGGCGCAGAAAACATCCGTTCAGCGCCCCTCCTGGGATTCTGGGCCGGGCCCGCGAGTTGGTCCAAGATACGCTGAGAAGCGATGCGTTTCGTACTTTGCCTTTCTTCGATTCAAATGCGGTCCACCGCTCGCTTGCGGAGACGTTGCGCAGCACAGCTGAGGAACCCACGCTCGACCTCCAGGCCGCCGTCTGCATGACGATTCTGCAGGAGCATTATCGCGTTGCACACTGAGTTTTTTCTTGGACGCAGCTTATGGCGCAACGAACCGCATTGACGATAATTCGACCAAACTCCCCTTCGCCATGCCGAGCGCCAATCGCTTCACCGTAGGCATCATGGCGATGGTCGCCGAAGAAGAAGGACGATAATCTCACGGCGCGCCTCTATCAGCGCGTCGTCGACCACCTCGACACGCTCGTCCGCGCCGTCGGCCTCAAAGCCGCGTGACAAAACAGCTAAACGCGAACAAAATCTCCGTTACGGTCACCCTAACGGTCTAAAACACCTCGCAGCCCGGCAGGCCGCAGGAAATGAGTCGGTCGGACGGGAAGTTGGTGATGATCTGGCAGCCGTCCTTGGTGACGACGACTTCCTCCTCGATGCGCGCGGCGCCGGAGCCGTCCTCGGCGCCTTTCCAGGTTTCCAGCGCGAACACCATGCCTTCCTTCAGCGGCGTGTTCTGGCCGGTGTAGCGCTTACTGATGATCGGCCGCTCCCACAGCGAGAGCCCGACGCCGTGGCCGTATTGCAGCAGGAACGCTTCGGCTTCGTCGCGGTAGCCGAATTCCTGCGCGTCGGGCCACACCTGCGCCACCTGGTCCGGCGTAATGCCGGGGCGGATCAGGTCGATCGAAGCGGAAATCCATTTCGACGCGGTCTCGTAGGCGTCGATCTGATATTTGTTCGGCTCGCCGCAGATGAAAGTGCGGTAGTAGCAGGTGCGGTAGCCGTTGAACGAATGCATGATGTCGAGGAACACCATGTCGCCCGGCTGGATGATGCGGTCGGAGAAGGTGTGCGAGTGCGGCCGGCCGCGCTGGCCCGACACCGAGTTGACGCATTCGACCCGCTCGGAGCCGAGCCGGAACAGCCGGTCATTGGCGATGGCGACCAGTTCGTTCTCGCGGGTGCCGGGACGGATGGCGCGGGCGATGTCGACGTAAGTGGCGTCAACCATCGAGCAGGCGAGTTTCAGCAGCTCGATCTCGTCGGGGGTCTTGACTTCGCGGGCATCCAGCATCGCCTGCTGGCCGTCGACCACCTCGATGCCTTCCTTCTCCAGCGCGCGCAGCATCGGCAGTTCCATCAGGTCGATGCCGATCGGCTCCTTGTCGATGCCAAGCTTCATCAGGACTTTCTTGATCTGCTTGGCGAAGTCGCCCTGGATGTTCAATTGCAGTGGCAGCCCGCCCTGCATGGTCGAGATCGGGGCGGCGACATTGTCGGCGATCCACGGCGACGAAATGCGCTTCGCCGGCGGCGCCGGGTCCCACAGCATCGGCTCGCCGACCACCGGGCAGAGCGCATAGCGCATGAACTTGTCGCGCGCCCATTCGCCGATATGGGTGCCGGTAATGTAGCGGATGTTGTCGAAGTTGAAGGCGAGCACGGCGCCAAGGCCGGCGTGGCGGATTGCCGCCTGCGCGCGCTTGACCCGCTCCTTGTGCAGGCGATCGTAGTCGATCCCCTTCTCCCAGTCCTTGGCCATGGGGCCCCAGGACGCGGTCGCCTGCTTGCGGTTGTACTTCATGTCGTTTCCTCGCTTCTTTTTGCGAACAATCGGGCACGGACGAAATCGACGGCGCGCCAATAGGATCATCCATTAGCGTATGCGCGAGCCCCCGCGCAAACGGGGATTTTCAAGCCTCTGTTTAGTGGCGCATGACCTTTTCGGAAAACCGGTTTCCACTTTTCCGGATCATGCTCTAAAAGCTGATAGGGTTAGCCGAAACCAACACCATTGGACGGGAAACGACGATGACGATTGCGGTAGTCGGGGCGACCGGAAACACCGGGCGCGCGGTGGTCAAGGAACTCAAGGCGTTGGGCCAAAACCCAATCAGCGTCGTGCGCAATGCGGACAAGGCGCGCGAGGTGCTGGGTGCCGACGCCAAAGTCGCGGTCGCCGAACTGACCGACAAGGCGGCGCTGGAAAAGGCGCTCGCCGGCGTCGACAGCGTGTTCGTGGTCACCGGGCACAATCCGGGGATGGTCGAGCAGCAGAACAACGTGCTCGAGGCAGCGCTTAAGGGCGGCGCCAAATATCTGGTGCGGGTCGGCGGCGGCCGCGCCGTGGCGGTCGCGAACTCCGAATCCGTAGTCGGCCGCGGCCACGCCGCGATCGAGGCGCGGCTCAAGGACAGCGGCATCAAGTGGACGATCCTGCGGCCCGGCCTGTTCATGCAGAACCTGGTCGGCCAGGCGGCATCGATCAAGGACGCCGGCAAGATCGTCGGCGCGGCGGCGAAAGACCTGAAAATCGCCTTCATCGACGTGCGCGACACCGGAGCGGTCGGCGCGCGCATCCTGCTCGACCCCGAGCCGCACGCCGGCAAGACCTACGAGTTCAGCGGCAAGCTCATCAGCTTCGGCGACATTGCCGACACCTTCTCGTCGGTGCTGGGCAAGGCGGTGAGCTACGTACCGGTGACGATCGAGCAGACCGAGCAGGCGCTGAAAGCGCGCAACCTGCCGGACTGGCTGTTCGCGCATATGCTCCTGATCGCCAAGCTCACGGCGAACGGCAGCTTCTCGACCGAGAACACCAAGCCGATCGAGGACATCGCCAAGCGTCCGCCGATCCCGTTCAAAAGGTTCGTCGAGGATTTTAAGGGGCTGTTTGGTTGAAGGCCCCACACCTCGTCTTTCGGTATCGCCGCTACGGGGCGAGTCCGGAATCCATAACCCCTGTCTATGATGCAACCCCGGTGTAGAGATCGACCCATTCGGGATTGTTCCGCTCGATCAGATTAATTTTCCATTCGCGCCGCCATTTCTTGATCTCTTTTTCGCGCGCAATGGCATTCAAAGGGTCATCGTAGCTCTCAAACCAGACCAGTGAACGTACGCCGTATCGCGATGTAAAGCCCGGCACAGCCTTTGTCTTGTGTTCGTAGACGCGACGGATGAGATTGTTCGTTACGCCGACATACAGAGTGCCGTGCCTTTGGCTGGCCATGAGATAGACGTAGTACACGACACCCCAGACCTGTGATTATGGATTCCGGGTTCCGGCCTTTGGCCGGCCCCGGAATGACGCGCTATAGCCCGCTCGCCCGCGCCTGGTCCTTCGCCATCACCGCCCAGTCGTGCTCGCCTTCGTCGTGGGCCACCGCGCCAATAAGCCGGTCGCGCCAGACGTTGCCGCTGGGGAGCGGCACGCCGACCGCTTCGCCGGCGGCGAGCGCGAGGTTGGCGTCTTTCAATCCGGTCAACGCGCGCTGACCCGCGGGGAGATACTTTTCCTCGGCGATGAACTTGCCGTAGGTCTTGTAGGCCCAGCAGGCGAACAGGCCATCGGTGAGCACCTTGTAAAAGGTGTCGGGCTTTACGCCGTATTTGCGCGTGAGCGCGAAGCCCTCGCCCATCGCCTCGATGGCGCAGCCGAGCACGAAATTGTGCGCGATCTTCACGGCGGCAGAGGTAACCGCCGCGTCGCCGGAATCGGCAACGCGCCCGGCGATTGCCGTGAACAGTGGCCGGAACCGCTCGACGCTTGCGGCAGGGCCGCCGATCAGGATGCCGGCGTTGCCGGCGGCGACGACTTCCGGCCGGCCGAGGATCGGCGTCGCGATCAAGATCTGCCCCGCGTTCCTGTGCAAAGCCGCGAGCTTCTCAATGCCAGCAACGCTGTGGGTGCCGGCACAGATGTGCACGCCGCCTTCGGGCAGCGAGTCTTTGATGCCGCCGGGCTGCTGCACGACGTCGAGCACCGCGGCGTCGTCGGTCAGCATCGTGAACACCGCTTCGCCGAACTTCGCCGCCGCCCTGATCGAGTTCATCGGCTTGGCGCCGTGATCGGTCAGCGGCTTTAGCTTGTCTGCCGTGCGGTTATAGACGCCCACTTCATTGCCGGCATCGATTAGCCGGCGCGCCATCACCTGGCCCATGCGGCCAAGCCCGATAAATCCAACTTTCATAGTGCCTCTCCGTCAGACCAGCTGGCTGCGCACCCAGTCGAGTTCGCGGTAGATGTAGTCGACGATGTCGGCGCTCTTCAGGCTATCGGGCAGCATGTCCCAGGTGTAGGTCTCGACTTCCAGATGCCGCGACAGCGGCTTCCGCTTGTGGAACTTGAGCGCGTCCTCGATGGCAAAGCGCGTGGTGCGGAATTGCCCGAGATCGTCGAGGAACACCGGGACGTGGATGTGGGTGCGCCACTCACGCGGGCCGGGATCTTTTTCGAACGCGGCGATGGCGTCGTCAACGTTGAGGTAGCGCGTAAGCTTGCCGTTTTTCTTTTCCATCGTCTGGGTGAGGTAGATGGTCTTGGCGTAGCGCTTGAGCGTATCCACCACCGGCTGGGTAACTTCCGGCATGTGCAGGGCCGCAGCCTCCTGCAGTTTGAACACCGGGACGCCGGCATCGACCAGCTTCTGCAGCGACTCGGTGATGTTCTCGTATTCGACCGCCTGATGGCAGATGTCGTAGACGATGCCGAGATGCCGCCGCAGCGCTTCGTTGGCTTCCGAGATCGGCACCTGGGCGAGCTTGGCGAGCTTCTCGACCGATGCGCCGGAATAGAGATGCTTGGTGAAGTAGTCGACCGTCTCGTCGGTGGTCTCGAGAAAGCAGAACGGCTCGGGCTCGAGCGCGAGCTGCACGGTGCGGCCGGTCTTTGACTCAAGCGCCATCAAATGCGCGACGACGCGGAGCACATTGTTGGTGTAGGCGGCAACGACATCGTTGCCGGTGACCCGGCCCTTGAAGCCGAGCGGTGCGCTCTGGATCGAGGGCGCAATCCCGGCCGGGCAGATATCGGCCAGCACATTGGCGACGTTGATGGTGTATTGGGTGCGTTCCTCCGAGCGCCAGTCCGGCTCGTAGACCTGCTCCTTCACCGCGGCGCCCTTGAAGTGGCCGTACACGAAGGCATTGGCGGTATAGATGTACATGTCGTTGTCGCCGAGAAATTTCTTCAGCTTCTCGCGCTCGGCCGGGCTGTTCGCCAGCGTCTCCGCCGAACTCGCCGACAGCCGGATGCACACGCCGAACGACTTGTTGCCCGCGAACCGCGCCTTCACCTTGGGCAGATAGGTGTTGAGCGACGCCCACAACTGCTCCCAATTGTCGGCGGGATGCACCAGCGTCGAATAGGTCAAATGGCCGAGGCCGTTACCGAGGTCCATTGTCTGTTTCCTGTTGTTTGTTATCCGTCATCCTGAGGTGCGAGCGAAGCGAGCCTCGAAGGGCGACGGCCCGGGCGCCTCGGCCTCGTCCTTCGAGGCCCGCACTGCGTGCGGGCACCTCAGGATGAGGTTCACGACTGGGTGACGGGTCATTACTGCACGTGCTCGACTTTTCCCGATGCCGCCGAGCGGATGATGGCTTCAGTGGCGGCGACGCCCGCGATCACCTGATCGAGCGGAATAGGATAAGCCGGTCCGCCCGCAGCGGCCTTGGCGAAGGCTTCGAGCGCGACGCGCGATATGTCCATGGTCGCCGCCTGCCACAGCCTGGCTTCGCCTTTCACCGGCTGGAACTTGCAATTGCCGAATAGCCGTGTGCGCCGCTCTTCCGACGAAGCGCCGGCGACGTGAGTGAGGCCTTCGAGCCGCAGCCAGCCTTTCGAGCCGAAAACCTGGAAGGAAAAGCCGGGGCCGGTCGTCGTCATGGTGCCGAGGTAACCGGACATACCCTCTTTCATGCGCACCAGGATCGAGGTGGTGTCGTCGGCGTCGATCGGCGCGGCGCGGCGGAAACTCTGGGCGAAGGCATGGTCGATCGGTCCGCACAGATCGATCATGCCGTCGATGGCGTGGACACCCATGGGCATGAGGCCGCCCAGCGGCGTCTCAGACGTGTCGGCGCGGCAGTGCGCCGGATTGATCGACAGCGCGTTGGGAAACGTCATGGTCGCTTCGACGTGCAGGATGGTGCCGAGCTCGCCGCCGCGGATCATGTCGCGGAGCTTGATCATTTCCGGATGGAAGCGGCGGTTGTAGCCGACCGCGAGCGTGACGCCGGCTTTGCGCACGGCGGCAACGGCGTCCTCGGCTTCGCGCTTGGTGAGCGTGAACGGCTTTTCGCAGTAGACGTGCTTGCCGGCCGCAGCCGCCGCCATCACCTGGGTCGCGTGCATCGAGTGCGGCGTCGCCAGCACCACCGCGTCGACCCCGCCGTGATGCAGCATGCCGTCATACTCGACGGTGAGGTGCAAGCCTTTCTGCTTGGCGAACGCCTCGACCTCCGGCGTGATGGTGCGCGTTGTGGCCGAAGTGAAGCGGATGACATCGCTGTTCTCCGCCGACTCGACCAGCGTCTTGCCCCACCACCCCAGTCCGACGATGCCCGCTTTGATCATTCTCAGAAACTCCTGAACCCGTAGGGTGGGTTAGCCGAAGGTGTAACCCACCGATCTGCCGGCGGATTACGCTCGGCTAATCCGCCCTACTTCCACTTACTTCGGCCACGTCAACATCGCCAGCACGACGCAAGCCAGCATCCAGAACACGCAGTACTCGATGCCGCCGATCACCCAGATCCACTTCTTGGTCACCTTATAAGTCGCGGCGCCGGCGACGAGGAGATGGAAGGCGGCGATGACGGCGACATAGGGCGTGTAGATGCCGAACACCAGAGCGATGGTCAGCAGCGTCTCGATGGTGCCGGCAATATACATCCAGGTCGCCGGCGGATTGAACTTCGCAGCCTTGAAGAAGTTCAGCGTCGCCGGCTCGGTGAACTTGCCGACGATGTGCGGGATGAAGAACAGCCCGCAGATCAGCCGCAGAACCACCACGCCGTTGGTGAGATCGAAGACTTGCGCCCAGTGCGACATGATAATCCCCCGTTTCCCCGACCTATTGTGTACTTCGATCGTCGCCGCGAGTCAGCAGAGACCCGCACTCTATCTCTCCCCCTCGTAGGGGGAGAGAACAGCGAGCCGCCCACACCGCGCAACAGCCGAAATGCGAGTGGGCCATATTCTCCTTCCTCCCCCTGGAAGGGGGAGGATTAAGGTGGGGGTCGCGGCCGCTCGCTATGCGCGTCCCGTAGTCCTACAGCACCTCGAACATCTGGTAGATCGGACCCTCCGGCAGCCGGTGGCCGATGCCGACGCTGATGATGTTGTTGAGCCAGCCGTATTTCTCCGACGCGGTCTCATACGACGCCGAGATGCGCAGATAATAATCCGTCGCCTTGACGACTTCGCCGCGGGCGATGCGGTCGAGCACGTCCTTCGGACCGTGGCGGATTCCCGGATAGCTCATGCTGATGATCGCGTCATCGTCGGTCTTGAGGCAGATGCGCACGTTGAGCATGAAGGCGCCGTCGCCCGGCCGCACCGCCTGCCAGTCGCTGCCGCCCGGCAGCAATGTGCCGCGCAGCTTTTCGCCCTCGAACCGCCCGCCGGTGATGACGCCGATGCGCCGGTCGATGCCGGGGCTCTTGCCGACATTGATCGGCGGCGCCACGTCGAGCAGCAGCGTAAACAGCGGCCGCGTGCGCAGCTCGGTCATCTCCTTCGGCAAAATTTCCGACAGCGGACGTGTGGTAGCCACCGGCGTTCCTCCCCTTTTTCAGACTGCCGGACTTGCGCCAGCAGGCAAACTCTAGCCAAGCACCGCGGAACGGTCGAGCTAATCTTGCCGTTTCAGAACCGTCACTGTCAGCGTGCGCCGATGCGAGAAACCAAGATGTTCGTAAAGCGAGCCGGCGGCGGAATTATCGCTGTAGATATGGAGGAAGGGAGTTTCGCCACGCTCGAGGATGCTGCGTGTGAGCGCGCGGACGAGTGCTGACGAATAGCCGCGATGACGATAATCGGGATGCGTGCACACCGCCGAGATTTCGGTGAAGCCCGGGAACCTCATCCGCTCGCCCGCCATGGCGACCAAATCGCCGCCGGCACGAATGCCAATGTAGGAGCCGAGCGCAATCGTGCGCGCGGCGAACGGTCCCGGCTTGGTCAACGCGACAAGACGCATCATATCCGGCACGTCGGCTGCCGTAAGATTTACATGCCCGGCGGCGGCCGTTGGCACCTCACGCTCCCCATACAGCATCTGCTCGACGGTCTTGTGCACGATGACATCGAGATTCCGGTTTCCCGCGACCGGAGCCGAGTCAAACAGGCCAACGACTTCTCCGGGCTGCATCGCCGCACCAAGCGCCTGAAGACATTCATCGGACGCGTCGCGAACAGCCGCCATCGCCGCAAAATCCGGGCGATAGCGCCGTGCTCGATCGTTGCCCAGCGCGAAAGCAGAATGCGCCGTAGTTAATGCCGACCACGGTGGTCGTTCGAGCTGCTTCGGGTCGGCGTGCATCTGGTCGTGTTCGCCATCAAAGCGCGGGAGTGGTCGCGCGGCCCTTCTCAGCTGCCGCGATAGGTCGAATAGGACCACGGCGTGACCAGGAGCGGCACGTGGTATTTGCCTTCCGGCTCCGCCACCCCAAACCGCACCGGAACGACGCCGAGAAACGGCGGATCGGACGCCGGCGTGCCCTCTCCGGCAAAATAGTCGGCGACAGCAAAGCGCAGTTCGTAAATCGCAATCGGAATCGGCATGCCGCTAAACAGCGGTCGGTCGGTTCGCCCGTCGCTGTTGGTGACGGCACGCTGCAACGTGCGCGCGGCGCCGTCGGCGGCGATTTCGCAGAGTTCGATAGCGACCCCTGCAGCCGGATGTCCGCCGTGGACGTCGAGCACGTGTGTCGACAGATGCCCGTGCACTTTCAGACTATCGCCGGCCTTAACCCGCTGATCGAGCCGCAGCGCCGCGATCCGGAAAATTTCGCCGAGCGCGGTTTTCTGCTCGGCCGCCGCATCGTTTTGCAGCCGCCGCTCGAACTCGCGCAGGATCGATTCCTTGCCGTGGCGGCGCACGCAGACAATGAACGGCATGCCGAATTTGGCGCGGTAGGCGTCGTTGAGCCGATGAAAGCTCGCTAACTCCGCCTCGCTCAAGCGGTCAAGCCCGGCGCCGGCTTGCTCGGCGGTAGAGTCGGCGGTGAGCTTGCCTTCGCGCGCCGCCTTGCCGGCGAGATCGGGGTGGCCGTTGATCAGGGCACGCTGGCGTTCCTCGCCGGCGTTACGCACCGCATCCGTCATTATCTTATAGAGAGCCGCTAGGCTCACGAACGGCCGCGCCGCATAAGCTTCGTCCGCCACCCAAGGCGCAAGCTCCATCACTTCGCCAAGCGCGGCGGTAAACGTTTTGCGGTCGGCGGCGTTCAGCGTCTCAAGCGAAACTTGTTCCATGCGGACGACTTGAAATCTCACGCAGTCGCCGCGGCGTCGGCGCCGAGAGGATGGTGTTCGCGGTACCAGTGGCGGGCAATGTCGAGCCGCGTGGCGATCCAGACGCGATCGAATCCGGCGATATAGTCCAAGAAGCGCACCAGACCCGCGATCCGCCCTGGGCGGCCGGCAAGGCGGCAATGCAGACCAACCGACATCATCTTCGGCGCCCGCTCACCCTCGCTGTAGAGAACATCGAAGCTGTCGCGCAAATAGGCAAAGAAGTCCTCGCCGTTGGTGAAGCCCTGGGGGTTGATGAAGCGCATATCGTTGGCGTCGAGCGTGTAGGGAATGATCAAATGCGGCGCCTGCGGCCCTTTCACCCAATAGGGCAGGTCGTCGGCATAGGAATCGGACGAATAAAGAAAGCCGCCCTCGGCCAACACGAGCTTAAGGGTGTGCTCCGAGGTGCGCCCGGTGTACCAGCCAAACGGCCGTTCGCCCGTCGCCTCGGTGTGCAGGCGAACTGCCTCGCGCACGTGGGCGGCTTCCTCGGCGTATGAAAAATTCCTGTAATCGATCCATTTCAGTCCATGGCTCGCGATCTCCCAGCCGGCTTCGCGCATGGCGGCAACGATCTGCGGGTTGCGGGCGAGCGCCGTCGCGATCCCGTACACGGTCACCGGAACGTTGCGCGCGGTGAACAGCCGCCACAGGCGCCAGAACCCGGCGCGCGAGCCATATTCGAACATCGATTCCACGTTCATATGTCGCTGACCCTGCCAGGGTGCGGCGCCAAGCACATCGGAGAGGAAGGCCTCCGAAGCCGCATCGCCATGCAGGATCGAGTTCTCGCCGCCCTCCTCGAAATTCACCACGAACTGCAGCGCCACCCGCGCGCCGCCGGGCCAGCGGGGATCTGGCGGTGTTCGGCCATAGCCGAGCAAATCGCGCGGATAATCGGAAGATGCAGGCGGTGACATCGCGGCTTTCGTTGCGGTTACAGCTAAAGCGATTGCGCTCTCGGAGCCCGGCAAACTCCACCATGACAGAGGCGCCACCGGCTCTTCAAGTGTCCACAGGGCGCCTGCCGCACGGTTACCAGCCGAGATTGACCAAGCCGGACGATGTCTCCATTAAGGCCCAACTCAAGGTGAGGCCATGCGCGCAGTGCAGGCGGCGGACCAGGGCACGCTCGGCCAGGCGATCGCGGATCGCTTGGCCGAACTCGCGGCTGTCAGCGACGAGCCCGGCAATCTGACGCGGCTTTACCTTGGGCCGGCGCATCGCACCGCGGCCGATCTCGTCGCCAAGTGGATGCGCGAGGCCGGCATGACCACCCGCATCGATGCCTTGGGCAGCGTCGTCGGCCGTTATCGCGCCCGCGATTCCGGACCGCTCACCTTGATGCTCGGCTCGCACATCGACACGGTTCGCGACGCCGGCCGGTTCGACGGTCCGCTCGGCGTTGTCACCGCCATCGAAGTGGTGAAGGCGGCGGCCGAATCCGGCAAGCGTTTTCCATTCGCCATCGAAGTCGTCGCCTTCGGCGATGAAGAGGGCGTGCGTTTTGCTTCTACGCTCGGCGGCTCCAAAGCCCTCGCCGGCAGGTTCGATTTCAAGGCCCTCGACGAAGTCGGCGACGACGGCGTGTCGCGCCGCCAGGCGTTGAAAGCGTTCGGCGCCAACCCGGCGCGCGTCTCCGAAGAGGCGCTGTCGCCGGGCCGGGCGCTCGGCTATATCGAAGTTCATATCGAACAGGGCCCGGTCCTCGAGCAGGAAGGCCTGCCGGTCGGCATCGTCACCGCCATCGACGGGGTCACCCGCGGCATAGTTGAAGTCGAGGGCGTCGCCGGGCACGCCGGCACCGTGCCGATGCCGATGCGCAAGGATGCCCTGGCGGCGGCGGCCGAAATGCTGCTCACCATCGAGGCGCGGGCGCGATCACAGTCCAATCTGGTGGCGACGGTCGGCAAGATGGAAGTGCCGGGATCGGCAGCCAACACCATTCCCGGGCGGGTGCGTTTTACGCTTGATATCCGCAGCCCCTCCGATCAGGAGCGGATCAACGCCGTTGCCGACATCAAAAACGCCATCGCTACGATTGCGCAGCACCGCGACGTGACCGCGCAGTTTGCCATCGGCCACGAAGCGCCGGCCGCACTGTGCGACCAGCGGCTTTCAGATCAATTGGCCAAAACGGTCGAAGCCATGGGGATCAAGCCGCGGCGGCTGCCGAGCGGTGCGGGCCACGACGCCATGGCGTTCGACAAAGTGATTCCGTTCGCCATGCTGTTCGTGCGCTGCCGCGGCGGCGTTAGCCACAACCCCGCCGAGTTTGCATCGCCCGACGATATCGACATCGCCGCGCGCGTGCTCTCGGCTTTTCTCGATGGGATCACACCATAATGACCACGCTACGCATCAAGGCGGGACCGTATGAATTCGAAGCGCGGATGGAGGAGACGCTGGCGCCAAAAACCTGCGCCAAGTTTTCGACCCTCCTGCCCTACCGGCAGCAGATCATTCACGTGCGCTGGAGCGGCGAAGGCTGCTGGATCCCGCTCGGTGAGTTCGATTTCGGCTTGGGATACGAGAACCACACCAGTCATCCGGCGCCGGGCGACATTATTCTATATCCCGGCGGCATCAGCGAAACCGAAATCCTGCTGGCTTATGGAGCGGTCGATTTTTGCAGCAAAGTCGGCCAACTCGCCGGCAATCATTTCCTGACAATCGACAAGGGCCGCGAAAATCTGACGGCGCTTGGCAAGCTGTGTTTATGGAAAGGCGCGCAAGATATTTTGTTCGCGCTAAAAGCTTGAGCATAGACGCAGCCCGCGACGATATTTGGGAGTGCGCTCATAAACCTGGGTAATGAGCGAGGATTACCCAACGTCCGCTTGCACTTCCGAAGGTAGACACTTCTTCGCGCAATCTCGATGTCGGCTAAGGCCAGACTCAGGCATTTATCAAAAGGTGACGCTGAATCAGTTCGCCTATAGCTCGCTATTCGCCCAGGTTCGAATTATTGACGAAGCCAAGCAACCCGATCGGTGAAGGAGTTTCGCGATCGCGGCGGCGTGCCGCTACGCGCCGCACTGGAGTATGGCGCCTCCAGTGTGAATTCGGCAGCGGTGATCAGCCTTGCATACAACGGCAGGATCTCAAGCATGGCATTGTAGTTGCTGTCGGTGAAGCCGGACGTGGCATCGCTGATGAGGATGGCGTTGTAGCCCATGTTGGCCGCGCGCTTGATGGTCGTAGCAACCACATGCTCGACGCATTGGCCGCTGACAAAGAGGTGGCCGATATTGTTGGCGCGGAGCAGCATATCGAGGTCGGTGCCCTCGAAGCTATCGGAACCGAAATTGATCACGATCGGCTCGTTGGCATTTGGACGCAGCGCGTCAATGACGTCGACCTCCCAAGTGCCGATGATGCCCTTGTTCTCGTCCTTCGCTCCCTGAAGTAGCGGGTAGTACTGGTTTTCCGGCAATTCCGGAAAGCCCGGACGCCATCCGATATTGACGAAAATCGTGAGCAAACCGCGGTTGCGCGCCATCGCCAGCACGCTTTGCGCGTTCTTGATCGCGTTGTTTTTCTCGATCTGCTGGCAGAGGTTCCTGCCCCAAACGCCCTTCGGATCACAGACGCTGTTCTGCCAGTGCAGCATCAACAGCGCAGCCTCCGGCGACACCCGCCTCCCCATGATTTATCCTTTCCGCTTCAGTTTTATAGAGCCTAACATGTAGCGGTCACTGAAGCATCGCGGTTGGTCAAGGAAACCGCCGATTTCCCGGTTGGGTCAACTGCGACAACGCGCGATACCTGCGCCACTTTCGCCATGACCTTAACTCCCGAGATTTCGTTGCCTCGCGCAAGTGACGGAACGGGGCCAGGTTCGGACAATGCGTCCTGGCACGAAGCGTCCGATAGCCTACCGGCTTTCGGTTCGACGCGCGCCGATACCCTCCGATACACATGAGACCCGACGAATATCACGCCGCAGGCAATATCCGACTTTCACGTCGTCAGCGGCTTGGCGACCCTACGGGCGCAGTCGATGAAAAGGTTGGCCAGCGGGCTCAGGGTGCGATTTTTTATAGTGATAACGTCGACCGCAATCCGATGCACCGGGATTTTCAGGGGAAGAATGCTCAACTCCGATTGCCCGACGCTGGACCGCGCAACCGAACGCGGCACAAACCCGACGAAGCGGCCCCTCGCGATCAGGGTAGTCGTCAGCTGCAACGACAAGGTTGAGACACTGGCGCGCGGCGGCTCAAGTCCGTTAGCGCGGAAGATCTCTGCAATGAGCGGGCCGCGCACGCTGTCGTAAGGCGGCAGGATCCACGGCTCGTCGATCAGATCGGCGAGTTCAAGACGCCGGCGGCGGCGCCGGCGGCTGTGAAGCCCCGTGACCGCAACCAGCGACTCGGTAAACAGGTTTTCCAGGGCGAGGTCATCTTCCATCAGCGCGGCCGGCACCCGTCCGATCAATAATTCGACGTTGCGTCCGCGCAATTCGTCAAACTGCATCATCGACGTGTTGGCGTGGATCACCTGCAGCCGGATGCCGGGATACTGGCCGGAAAATCGGTCGACGATCGAGGGAATGATTCCGGCGATATCGACGTCCGGGCATCCGATCCGCAAATCACCTGACTTTGGATTGGCCAGAAACTCGATCTGCCTGAGCCCCTGGCGCATCTCATCGAAGACGATAATGCCGCTATTGACGAGAGCTTTCCCGTAGGCGGTCAGTTCCACCCCCTGAGGCCCCCGGTCGAACAGCCGAACGCCCAAGGAATGCTCCAGGTCGGAAATCGTCTTGGAGACGACGGGGTGTGAGATCGCCAGACGTGCGGACGCTTTCGACATGCTGCCGCATTCGGCCACCGCCAGCAGAATGTGCAGGTCCCGCAGTTTGATGCGGCGGCCGACGCGATCCGCCCAATCCATGCCGCTATTAGCCTTGGAGCTACAGGGATGTCGCAAAATCTGCGTTGCCGAATATAGGCCGATGGCGGATGCTCTCAACTGCAAACTTCCGGGTCCCGTCCGCGCGAAGACATGCCAGGGAGGCTGGCCGTGACAATGACCGAAATGGTTCGGCGATTGGGCGCGTTGTCGAGAATAGCGACCGCTGCAATCCTGTTCTGCCTCGCCGCCGTCACGGCGGCGCCCGCCGCCGATCCAATCCGTATCGGCTTTAGTGTTGCTCTAACCGGCGCGGTGGCAGCGAACGGCAAGCAGGTCTTGCTCGCGATACAAGTCTGGAAGGACGACACCAATGCCGAGGGCGGGTTGCTGGGACGGCCGGTCGAACTCGTCTACTACGACGATCAGAGCAATCCGTCGCTCGTTCCCGGTATCTACACCAAGCTGATTGAAATCGACAAGGTCGACCTGGTCGTGGGGCCTTACGGAACAAATATGATCGTCCCGGCGATCCTGACCCTGCAGCAGCACAATTATCTGACCATCGGACTGTTCGGCGTCGCCGCCAATCGTGAGATGCACTACGGTCGCTATTTTTCCATGCTGCCTGCCGGGCCGGACCCGATGCTGGCGTTCTCGGAAGGTTTTTTCGCGGTCGCCATGCAGATCAAGCCGACGCCCCGGACCGTGGCGATCTCCGGCGCGGATGCCGAATTCTCAAAAGTCTCGACCGCGGGAGCGCGCATCAACGCCAAAAAAGCCGGCCTCAACGTCGTCTATGATAAAAGCTATCCGCCCGCGACCACCGATTTCGGCCCCGTGGTCCGCGCCATCCAGGCTGCCGACGCGGACATTGTCTACAATGCAAGCTATCCGCTCGACACCGTCGGCATCGTCCGCGCCGCGCACGAAGCCGGACTGAAGGCCAAGATGTTCGGCGGCAATATGATCGGGCTGCTTGCCGCAGTGTTCAAGAAACAACTCGGACCGCTGCTCAACGGCGTGGTCAGCACTGCCGATACGTTCGTGCCGGCGCCGAGCTTTGATTTCCCGGGGGTCAAGGAGGTGCTGAAGAAATACCAGGAGCGTGCCGTGCGTGAAAACGCCGACCCGCTCGGTTATCAATACGCACCCTATGGCTATGCGGCGATGCAATTGCTTGCCGAGGCCGTAGCAGCGACCAATTCACTCGACCAGGCGAAACTTGCCGACTACATCCATTCCCACAGCTTCATAACCGTTGCCGGCAAGATTGCGTTTGGTCCCGACGGAGAATGGGTCAAGCCGCGGCTCTTGGTTAGCCAATATCAGAACGTCGAAGGCAACGACCTCGAGCAATTCAGGGACTTCAAGAAGCAGGTTATCCTGTGGCCGCCGGAACTTAAGTCGGGCAGCCTCTCATATCCCTACGACGCGGCAAAGTAGTTGCTCATACCAGCAGGCAATGGCTCACGGCGGTGCTCGGGCGTCGAGGCATTCGTCGGTCCATGCCTTGGCTGAAGGCAAGCCGGCAGTTCACGGCGCCGGCGTCAACTGCCGCATCATCCGGTAGCGATCCAGATAAATCGCCAGCCGGTAAATCCTGTTTTTGGCGTCGAACGTGAAAACGGCGCAGGTCGGTATCTTCATTACATGATGCCGGTCGGGATGAATGCCTGACAGCGGCGGCGAAAAGTATTTGTGACCGCGAGGAAACCACTCCTCGACATGCGCGCCGGACAACGTGCACTGGATCGCGATGGTCTTGCCGTCTTTTGAATAAAGCGGCTCGGCGCCGCGAGCCTTCAGCAGCTCCAGGTCCGAGAATGAATTGAAGAGCTGGCTGAACAACTCGGCGACTTCGCTCCTGCCGACAAACTGCGGACCATAGTCGGTAATGCCGACGCCGGGCGCCTTGCGCGGCGGATCGTCTGCGCAAAACAGCTGGTTGGTCAGGTATCTGACGTCGTGATAGTGCGCGAAGTCGGGTTCATTGAGAACTTTAAAGAATTCGTTCAGAGTCGTGTCATTACTCATGCGTCACACCCCCGATGCTTGAATGCTCCAATAATGCGCGTGCTATTCCAGCAATGCGCGCGCTATGGTCGTGGCAGTGTTGTTGGCAGAGTTGTAAAATACTAGCCCGCTACCTTCAATTTTGTCAAGATACGTTGGGTTGCCCTGGAACAGAGTAGATGCGCGACCAGGAGAACAATCACAGCAGAGGAGCGTTCATCGATCGCGTTCGCGAGCTGACCGAACTGCGTGCTGGAATCGACAGTGCGGCCGGCGGTCGCGGGTGTTTGTTGACGATTGCGGGCGAGCCGGGCGTCGGGAAAAGCCGGCTTGCCGATGAGGCGGCTGCCTACGCGGTGGCTCAAGGCATGCGCGTACTGTGGGGCCGCTGCTGGGAACACGGTGGAGCGCCGGCTTATTGGCCCTGGGTGCAAGTCGTGCGCGGCCTCGCCAGCAGCGTCGAACTGACATTGCTGGCGAGCTGGATCGGCCCGAATGCCGCAGAGCTTGCGCAGATCGTTCCCGAACTCCGCAATCAAATAAGCGATTTGCCCGAACTGCCGAACGCCGCGCTTGCCCAGCCGGAGCAGGCCCGGTTTCGTCTGTTCGACTCCATGGTCTCGTTCCTGCGCAAGGCCGCGGACTCGCAACCGCTGCTGATCGTGCTCGACGATTTGCACGCCGCCGATCCGACGTCGCTGCTGATGCTGGTCGCCTCGTCGAAGCATATCCGCGGCATCCGCGTCATCCTGATCGGGACTTATCGCGAAGTCGAAATGAAGCAATCGACCGAGCGGGCCGCATTGGTCGCCGAAGCGGAGCGCGACGGCATCGTGTTGCCGCTGCGCGGGCTTGGCGAAGGCGAAATCGGCGAGCTTCTCGAACGCGGCTGGGGCGTGTCGGCCAATACGACTCTGGTCAATTCGCTGCATGGCATAACCGAGGGCAATCCGTTTTTCCTGCACGAGGTGCTCCGGCAAATGGCCGCCGAGGGCGAGCTCGCTGGCGACACCTCAAAGGCGTCCAAACGGTTAAACATTCCGAGCGGCGTTCGCGAGTTCATCAAAAGGCAGACCCAGCCCCTGTCCGCAGACACCCGCGAGGTTCTCAGCCTGGCCGCCGTCGTCGGACGCGAGTTCGGCCTCAAGGCGCTGGAAGCCGCGAGCCAAAAGCCCCGCGACGACTTGATCGATCATCTCGATCAGGCGGTTTCGCTCGAACTGATCAACGAAGTCCGCGGCGCCGCGGGCCGCTACAGCTTCCGGCATGCGCTGATCCGCGAGGCGCTTTACGACGCGCTCACGCCAACCAGGCGCCGCCGGCTGCATCGGACCGTCGCCGATGCGATCCGCAACATCAACGCGCCGGAGCAGCCGTTCGCCGAGATCGCCTTTCATTACTGTCAAAGCGCCCCGCTCGGCGATGCCGACCTGGCGATCGAATATTCGCGGCGGGCCGCGCGAACGGCCGGGAAGCAGTTGGCCTACGAGGAGGCGGCGCACCACCTCGGCAACGCCATCGACGTCCTTGCGCTCAATCCCGCCGGCGACGAACCGTTGCAGGCGGAACTGCTGTGCGAGCTTGGCGAGGCTCAGTTCAAGGCGGGCAATCTGACGGAAGCCCGTGCGACTTGCCTCAAGGCCGCCGACATGGCGCGCCGTCTCGACAATCCCGGCCTGTTCGCACGTGCGGTTGTGGCCGCGGGCCGTGGCGTCAGCAACTCAGGCGTTACCGATCACGACTTGGTGCAACTGCTCACTGAAGCGCAGGAACGCCTGGGCAACCCCGACAGTCCGCTCCGCGCGCAGGTGCTGGCGCGGCTGGGCATCGAGCTGTACTGGTCGGAACGCGAGCGGTCGGTCGCGCTTTGCCAGCAGGCAGTCGAGATGGCCAAGCGGCTCGATGATCCGCACACGTCGATCGTCGCGCTGTGGGGCCGCCACCTGGCGCTGCGCAACCCGGACAGCCTCGAACAGCGGCTGGCCGATACGCGGGAGGTGATTGCGATCGCGGAGCGCGCCGGCGAGCGCGATTTTGCGCTGGAAGCCCGGTTCTACCGGATTGCCGATCTGCTCGAAGCCGGCGACATCGCCGGCGCCGACGTCGAGCAGCGCGAATTCCTGACCGCCGAAGCAGAACTCCGAGACCGTTTTAAGCGCGGGCTGCTGGTTCAGGGCATGCGAGCGCTAGTGGAAGGACGGCTCGAAGAATCCGAGAAGCTGGCACAGCAGGCTTTCGCGGCCGGTCAGCAGAGCGGCCGTCCGCTCGCGCTCAATTCGTTTCTGGTCCAGTACGGCAACACACTGTGGGAGCGCGGGCGCCTCGGCAGCCTCGAAGCCCAGTTACGGGGCTTCGTTGCCAAAAATCCGCTGATCGTGTTTGGGCGCTGCGGACTGCAGCTGAGCCTGCTTGAGCTTGGACGATACGACGAGGCGCGCACCGAATTCGAGCACCTGGCCAAGGATGAGTTTCGGCTGGTGCCGCGCGACTGGAATTGGCTGCCATCCATGTTCGTGCTGGCCGAAGTTTGCGCCGAACTCGGCGAAGTCGAACACGCCGAAACGCTGTATCGCCTGCTCGCCCCTTACGCATCGCACAATGCCATGTTGGGGTATGTCTATTCGTACGGGTCGGTGGCGTTTGCGCTCGGCAAGCTGGCCGCCGTGCTAGGCCGCTTTGACGACGCCGAGGCGCACTTCGAGGCGGCACTGCGCGCCAATGGGACCATCCGCGCCACGGTGTGGTTCGCGCACACCCAGTATGAACTCGCGAGCACACTGCTGATGCGCGGCCAGGGGACCGATCGTGACCGGGCTCGTGAGCTGATCAAGGCTTCGCGGCACACCGCCGAGGCGCTCGACCTGGTTCGGCTCAAGAAAAAGCTGGAGAA
>VFSW01004254.1_pt1 | contig 21376 bp, 14 predicted proteins | sample 5358111 | NCBI WGS metagenome assembly VFSW01 (sample SAMN11554181, study PRJNA540505) | mine drainage metagenome | isolation source: sediment from site ElyBrook_90M | place: USA: Ely Copper Mine, Vershire, VT | collected 2017
GAGCGAGCTGCTGCGCTCCGGAGCGGCGTTTGCGGCGAACCCGCACGGATCGGAGGCACCATGAGCGACACGCGGCACGGCGAAGCGGAGCTTGAGTACGAAATACGCGACCGCATCGGCCACATCACTTTCAATCGTCCCGCGGCGCGCAATGCGCTGACCTTCGCGATGTACGAGAGGCTGGCCGAGATCTGCGCGGGCGCCTCGCAGGACACCGTGCACGCGCTGGTGCTCTGCGGAGCGGGCGACAAGGCGTTCGCCGCGGGCACCGATATCAACCAGTTTCGCGCATTCTCGACTGCCGAGGATGCGATCGATTATGAACGGCGCATCGACGCGGTGCTGAACGCGATCGAAACCTGCGCGGTGCCGACCATCGCGGCGATCGGCGGGGCCTGCACCGGCGGCGGGGCGGCGATCGCCGCCGTCTGCGACTTGCGGATCGCGAGCGCCGATCTGAAGTTCGGCTTTCCGATCGCGCGCACGCTCGGCAACTGTCTCTCGATCGAGAACTACGCGCGTCTCGCCGGCTTGATCGGCGCGGCGCGGCTCAAGGAATTGATCTTTCTGGCCCGCCTGATCGAGGCGCCGGAGGCGAAATCCATCGGTCTGATCAGCGAGGTGCTGCCGGACCGGGCGGCGCTGCTGGCGCGCGCCCGGGAGATGGCGCAGCTCATCGCCGGGCACGCACCGCTCACGCTGCGCGTGACCAAGGAAGCGCTGCACCGGATCGGCCGGTTATCGCGGATCGACGCACAGGACCTGGTGTTGACCTGCTATCAGAGCCGGGATTTTCGCGAAGGCATGGAGGCGTTCCTCGCCAAGCGCAAGCCCGTGTGGCGGGGTGATTGAGCCGCACACCGCTTCACAGCGACACCTGCGCCTTCGCCAGATCCCGATCGACGACGGCCAGACGGCCGTCGCGCAGTTTCCGCCACCGCGCCAGTTGCACCTCCAGCTGCCCGTGCAATTCATCGAAGACGGCCCGATGCTGGGCGGTCGGAGCGGTGTCGGCATCGTCCTGGCTGGCGATGAAACTCGCGTACAGCTCGTTCAACATTCCGGGGAACGCGAGATTCGCCTCCGAACCGGTCATGTTGACCTGGATCAGTTGCTGCTCGATCGGGTCGAGCGCCGCCAACGCCGCACCCACCTGGCGGCGCAGCGCGGAGTTGCCGGCGAGTTTGCCCTGGGCACGCTGCAGGCTCGCGCGGGTCTTGCGAATCTCGTTGACCGCATGATGCAGATGATCGATGTCGACCACCGCGGCGAGTTGCAACGCCACCTTGGCCCGGATCGCCGACTCGGATCCGTGGCTGCGCGGATCGGCGACCAAGGTCATCGCCTGCTCGTAGCTGCGGCCATCGGCGCCCAGACGCAGCGTATACACGCCGGGGAGCGCCAAGGGCCCGCGAGGCGCGATACCGGAGTAAAACGCGCCGGGAATCTGCTCCGGATCGGACATGCGCAGATCCCACACCAGTCGATTCATGCCCGCTTCGGCCGGGATCAGATCGGCGGGGACGATGCGATCCGGCCATTCGGGCGGCTGCACCTCCTTGGTGGTGTTCGCGCTCGACAGATGGCGGATCAGCGTGCCCTGTTGATCGAGGATATCGAGAGTGACTTCACCGGACGGCTTGTCCTTGAAGTAATAATCGATCAGGGCGCCCGCGGGCGGATTCGTTCCGACCGGGCGGCGGGTATTGACCTCGTCGGGATAGCGAAGCCGCAGCGCCGTCTGCGGTTTGTACAGCAGCATCGGTTGCGAGGCGGTAGCCGCGGCGATCTGCCGCAGCGGAGTCACATCGTCGAGAATCCAAAAGGCGCGGCCATGGGTGGCGACCACCAGATCATCGCCCTTGACCAGCAAGTCATTAATCGGGCTCACCGGCAGATTGAGCTGCAAGGACTGCCAATGCCCGCCGTCGTCGAACGAGACGAACACCCCGAGCTCGGTGCCCGCATAGAGCAGCCCGCGGCGCGCCGGATCTACCCGCACCGCGTGCACCACGGCGCCGTTCGGCAGACCTTGAGTGATCGAAGTCCACGTCCTGCCCCCATCTTGGGTCTTCCAGGCATACGGGCCGATATCGTCCAGCCGATGGCGGTCCACCGCGAGATAGGCGGTGTCGCCGTCGAACGGCGACGGGTCGATCATGCTGACCGTACTCCAGGCCGGCAGATCCTTGGGCGTCACGTTGGACCAGTGCCCGCCGCCGTCCCGGCTCAATTGCACCAGCCCGTCGTCGGTGCCGGCCCACAACATCCCTTTGACCGCCGGCGATTCGGCCAGCGCAAAAATGGTGTCGTAATATTCGACCGAGGTGATGTCCTTGGTCAGCGGTCCGCCGGAGGCTTGCTGCTTGCTCTTGTCGTTGCGGGTCAGATCCGGGCTGATGATGGTCCAGCTGTTGCCGTGATCGGCGCTGCGCCACACCACTTCGGAGGCCGCATAGAGCAGATCCGGGTCGTGCGGCGAGAGCATCAGGGGCGATGTCCAGTTGAAGCGATGCTGTAGCTCCGCCGCCGGATGACCCGAGTCGTCGATCGGCCACGGGCTGATGTCCTGCACCTGTTCCGTGTGCTTGTCGTAGCGGCCGTACTGATTCTCCGCGTCGCTGTATATGATCAGCGCATCGCGCGGATCGGGCACGACGAAGCCGCTTTCCCCGCCTCCGGCCTGATACCAGCTGCCCGGGCCGATCACGCCCTCGTCGTCGTAGCTCGCCACCGCGAGATTGCTGTTGTCCTGCTGCGCGCCGTAGACCCAGTAGGGAAAGCGGCTGTCCACCGCGACATGGTAGAACTGGGCCGTCGGCTGATTGTCCTGAGTCGACCAGGTCGCGCCGCCGTCGAGCGAGATGCTGGCGCCCCCGTCGTTGGCGTTGATCAGCCGATTGGAATCGGCCGGATCGATCCACAGCCCGTGATGATCGCCGTGAGTGGCGGACACCAGTTTGAAGGTCTTGCCGCCGTCGGTGGAGCGCAGCATGCCGGTGTTCAGCGCGTAAATCGTGTCCTTGGCGTGCGGATCGGCGTAGATCTTGGAGAAGTACCACGCCCGCTGGCGGACCCGGCCGTCGTCGCTGACACGCGCCCAGTGGCTGCCGGCGTCGTCCGAGCGGTACAGCCCGCCCTCCTTCGCCTCGATCATCGCGTAGACCCGGTTGGAGTCGGCTCCCGACACGGACACGTCGATGCGACCGAGGATGCCGGCGGGCAGTCCCTGGCCGCGCAATTCGCTCCAGGTGAGGCCCCCGTCCGTCGAGCGATAAAGGCCGCTGCCCGGCCCGCCGCTGGAGAAGTTCCACGGCTGGCGGCGCACCTGCCAAAGCGCTGCGTAGACGATCCTGGAATCATGCGGGTCGAAAGTGACGTCCACCGCCCCGGTGTTCTCGTCCTTGTAGAGCACCTTGCGCCAGCTCCTGCCGCCGTCGGCGCTGCGAAACACGCCCCGCTCGCTGTTCGGACCGAAGGCGTGCCCGAGCGCCGCCACCAGCACCACATCGGGATTCTTCGGATCGACGATCAGCGCGCCGATCTGCCGGCTGTCCGCGAGACCCATCGCCGTCCAGCTCTTGCCCCCGTCGGTGGACTTGTAGACGCCGTTTCCGAAGGTGATGTTGCCGCGCAGGGCACCCTCGCCGGTGCCGACGTAGATGACCCGGTGATTCGAGGGAGCGACCGCGACCGCACCGATGGAGGAATTCGGCTGACCGTCGAATATCGGCTGCCAGGTGGCGCCGCTGTCTGCGGTCTTCCACAATCCGCCGGCGACCGCGCCGAAATAAAATAGCCCCGGCTCGCCTTCGACCCCGGTAACCGCGAGCGCGCGGCCACCGCGATATGGCCCGATGCCGCGCCATTGCATGGCCTTGTACAGAGAGTCGCTCACCGGGCCGTCGGCAGCCAGCGCCGTGGCGCCGTCGCAGACGATGCGCAGGGCGAGCACGGTTGCGATGGTGAGCCAGCCTCGCGAAAGAATCCTGGGGGCAATGGCCATGTCCGTAAGTCTCCGGGTGCGAGGCAGTCAGGGGCGCCAAAAAAGCGCATACCTTGGCGCAAGCGCGCCGTTACTGCAAGCTATCCGTGGGATGCATCGAGGATGAAACATTGATCGCCAACGCGCGTCGCTCGCGGCGCGTGACCCTTCACTCGTGGGTCATCATCGCAGCACCGCTAGCGACTCTGTGGTCGTATGCCTTGGCAAGGGCGGATTACCTGGATTCGCTGGTCGTCACCGCGACGCGAATGATCGAGCCGGTCGAGCAGATTCCGGCCGATCTCTCCGTCGTGTCCGGCAGGGAGCTGCGCGCGCGCGGGGCCGGCGATCTTGCCGGGGCGCTGAGTCGAGTGCCGGGGACCGAGGCGCCTCCGGGTGGCGACGCCGGGCCCTCGAGCGCCGTGCCATCCTTCTGGGGACTGCATGAATTCGACGCCTTTTTACTGGTCGTGGACGGTGTTCCCTGGGGCGGGGCCTTCAACCCCGCGATCGCGACTCTGGATTTCACGGACGTCGAACATGTCGAGGTTCTGAAGGGAGCCGCCCCCGTGATGTACGGGGCGACCTCGTTCGTGGGGGTGGTTCAGGCGATTCACTACCCGGCGGGCCAGGCGTCCGAAACCGCGGATCTGTCCTTCGGCGCCTACGGATCGATCCGCGGTTCCGCCTCCTGGGTGCTGCCCCAGGGCGAGCATTATCGTCAGTCGCTCGCGGTGGACGGCGAGACGGTCGGCTTCGCCGATCCCCGCGAAAATGTCGCGGACCGCCACGTGCTTTACCGGGGGGAGCTCGATGCCGGCGCGGGAAAGCTGTCGCTCGATGCGGATCTGTCCATCGTCCGCGACGTCCCGGCGAGCCCGGTGGTGCGAGTCGGGAGCGCGCTCACGACGCTGACCCCGGTCAATGCCAACTTCAATCCGGCCGACGCCCAGATCGACGAGAATCGCGATCACCTGGCCCTGGGGTATTCCTTGCCCACCGCCGCCGGAGACTGGCAGAGCCTGGCCTCCTTCGCGTATTCCGACGTGACCGACATCCGCGCATTTCTGCATCCGGACTTGAGCGGCGCGGCCGACACCCAGAACCAACGCCGATACATCGAGGACGGCTATCTGGAGACCCATCTCACCCCCCCGTTCGCCCAGCACACGTCGGTGATCGTCGGCGCCGACGCCCTGTACGGGCGTGGACGGCAGACGACGCTCAACGGTAACGGTGCCTACGTGGTGCCCCTCGACGGGTCGGTGCTGCCGCCGCCGACCTCCGTACTGCCGGTCAACGAGATCGGCACCATCGACGACCGCCGGATGTTCGCGGGCGAGTATGCGCAGGTCGATTGGAAGCCGCAGTCACGCTGGGACATCCTCGCGGGACTGCGCCTGAACGAGACCACCGAGCGCAAGGCCTCCACCGATCTGGTGCTGCCCGCGACCCTGCCCGCGACCCTGCCCGCGGCCGCCGACGTGGCTAAGACCACGGTCAAACCCACCGAGACCGTCGGCGTAAGCTATCGGCTTTGGAGCCAGGATAAGGACGCGGCGGTGGTTTACGCGGACCTGCGCAACGCCTTCAAGCCCGCGGCCATCGACTTCGGGCCGGATTACACCCCCGCTCTGCTCAGCCCTGAAACCGCTCGGAGCGTGGAGGCGGGACTGAAGGGCGCAGCCGCCGACGGTGATCTCAATTATCAGACGGAGATTTTCCTGATGGACTTTCACAATCTCGTGGTTGCCACCAGCAGCGGGGCGCTCGCCAACGCCGCCGGGCAACGGCTGACGGGCGTCGAGGTCGAAGCGCAGTATCGCGTCTCGCAAGATCTCGAACTTTCCGCAAACGCCGCGTATCACGACGCGCGATTCACCCAGTACCTGTACTTCGACGGCAGCGCGAACGTCCAGGTGGCCGGGCGACAGCTGCCCTTGTCGCCGACGGAGCTGGCGTCCGCCGGCATTCTCTACACACCCGATCAAGGCCTGGGTTCGACCCTGATCGCGCGTTACGTGGGCCGGCGGTATCTCGACGAGCAGAACCTGGCGCCCGTCGGCGGCTACACCACCATCGATGCCACGGTGAGTTACGCCATGGGCCGCTTCCAATGGGGCCTACAGGGCTCCAATCTCACCAATCGTCGCCCGCCGGTGTCGGCGAGCGAGTTCGGCAGTCAGTCGTTCTATATCCTGCCGGCGCGCATGCTGTGGCTGCGCCTCGGGTACGGCTGGCATTGAAAGGCCGCTGCCGGCGATCGTCTCAAAGCGGGATCGCCGCTCCCTCGACACAGGTGATTCCCCGCACCTTCACGCCGACCACATCGGTGGTGTGCCGGCCTTCCGCGGTGTGAAAATACGCGCGATCCACGGTGATCGTGCGGTTCGAGTTCGGTGCCACGGAGTAGCTGACCTGCTTGTTCTCCTCGCGCAGGGCGCCGTCATCGGCCTTCCACTGAACGCGATAGAGGATCACTCCGTTGCAGCCCTTCGCGCCGCACTTTTCTCCGTCGATTCCAAAGGCGATGCGAAACTCGTCGTTGCTCAGGCGCATCACCACCGGCTCCTGGGTCAGCGAGACCGAGCGTCCGGCGGCGGACGCAGCGCCCGTACCGGCCCCGAATGCGGCGGCGGCGAACAGAAACCCGGCGATGATCTTGATCGATTGCTTGTTCATGGCTTGCTCCAAGTCGATTTGGGTGCTCGACGATCCGACGGTAGGCCATCCTCGGCGCGGCGACAAACGACTTAAGATGGGCGATGGAGCAGTTTTGTTCATGCGTCCACCCCCCGTTCCGGGGAGCCTGCGGACGTCCCCATATGCCGCTCCCGCGCGTCGCTCAGGATCGAATACCCCAGCAGAACGGATCGGCCGGATCGAGGCGCCGCGTCGCCTCGCCGGTCACGTGCGCGGTGCCGGTGATGGTCGGCACGATCTCCCCGCGGTCGCGATCGCGCCATCGGTAGCGGCCCACGAAGCTGCTGCCGATCAGGCTCTCCTGCACCCACTCCTGGTCTTCGGCGAGCTCGCCGTCCGCGGCAAGGCAGGCAAGTTTCGCGCTCGTGCCCGTGCCGCAGGGCGAACGGTCATAGGCCCGGCCCGGACAGAGCACGAAATTGCGGCTGTCGACGCCCGCTCGATCCGCGGGCGCGAACAGCTCCACATGGTCCACCAGCGGGTAGCCCTGGGCGTTGAGCGCGGCGCGCACCCGCCAGCAGAAATCGGTCAGCGCATCGACGCGGCGATGATCGATGACCTGATCGTGCTCGGGAACCAAAAAAAACCAGTTGCCGCCCCAGGCGATGTCGCCGGTCACCGGGCCCAGCCCGGGAACCTCGACGGCGACCCGCCGCACGGAGCGGTAACTCGTCACGTTGGTCACGCCGATCCGGCCGTCCGCGTGCAGCTCGCCCTCGACGGGTCCGACGGGAGTGTCGATCCTGATCGCCCCCGGTGAAAGTTCACCCGATTGCCGCAGCGATGCGATCAGGCCGATCGTACCGTGACCGCACATGCCGAGATAACCCACGTTGTTGAAGAAGATCACGCCCAGCGTGCAATCGGCGCGGTGGGGTTCGACCAGCAGCGCGCCGACCAGGGGATCCGAGCCCCGCGGCTCGTTCACGATCGCGCAGCGATAGTCGTCGAAGTGTTCGCGAAAGCGCTGCAGCCGCTGCGCGAGCGGGCCGGTCCCCAAATCCGGACCTCCCGCGAGCACCAGCCGCGTAGGCTCCCCGCCCGTGTGGGAATCGATGACGCGGATCGTCCGCATGGTCAAGGCCGCGAGTCGCGCGCCCGCTCGACCATGGCGATCACCGCCGCGCGCCGTGCGCCCGCGAGCGGCAGCCGCGGCGGACGCACCCGTTCCGAGCCGCGGCCCATGATCTGTTCGGCGAGTTTGATCGATTGCACCAGGTCGTGCTCGGCATCGAGGTGCAGCAGCGGCATGAACCATCGATAGATGCGGCGCGCCAGCTCGAGATCGCCGTCGCACAGCGCCGCATAGAAGCGCAAGGATTCCGCCGGGAAGGCGTTCGTGAGTCCGGACACCCAACCCTTGGCGCCGAGCGCAAGTCCCTCGAAAGCGACGTCGTCGAGCCCGGCGAACAGCGCGAAGCGCTCGCCGAACGCATTGCACAGATCGGTGAAGCGCCGCGGATCGGGGGAGGACTCCTTGATGGCGACGATGTTGGGCACGTCGGTCAGGCGCTCGAGCGTCGCGATGTCGATGTTCACCCGATACGAAGGCGGGTTGTTGTAAAGCATGATGGGCAGCCCGGTCGCCGCCGCCACCTGCCGAAAGTGGTACTCGAGCTCGGCGGAGGTAGGCACGGACACCATCGCCGGCAGCACCATGAATCCGCTGGCGCCCGCGCGCTCGGCCTCGCGCACGAACGTCGTGGCGGTCGCGGTGGTGAATTCCGAGACGCCGGCGATGATGGGCACCTTGCCCGCGCCCACTTCCACGGCCGCGCGCAGCACCGCGAGCTTCTCCTGCGCGCTCAGCGAATTGCCCTCGCCCACCGTGCCCATCAGCACCAGGCCATGGACGCCGTCCGCGAGCAGGGCCTTTTGCACCCTCTGGGTGGCCGGCACATCGAGGGCCAGCGCGGCATCGAATTGAGTCGTCGCGGCAGGAAGGACGCCGGACCAGGTGCATGCGAGGGGCGTAGACATGGGATCCCTGCCGTTATCCGCGGTTGCCCGCGGGATCGTAGATCGTATACGGTGGCGCGATGAGCGAGCAAGACACGATCGCCGTGATCGGTGCGGGGGTGATCGGCGCGGCGGTCGCCTATGCGCTGGCGCGTGAAGGCCGCCGGGTTTTGCTGCTCGACCGCGCGGAGCCCGGAGTCGCGGGGGCGAGCTTCGGCAACGTCGGGCACATCGCGGCCGAGATCGTCGAGCCGCTGCCTTCGCCCGGTTTGCTGTTCGGATTCTGGCGCGAACTCTATCGCTTCGGCGGTTCGCTCGACCTGCCCGCACGACAGGCGCTGCGGATGCTGCCCTGGATGGCGGGATTCGCCGCCGCCGCCTTCCGGCGCGCACAGAACACCGCTCATCTTGCCCCGCTGGTGCTGCCCGCCTCGTCGAACTGGGCGCGCTGGCTCGGGCAGATAGGGCGGTCCGATCTGCTGCGCCGTCACGGCCATTATGAGATCGGCTTCGGCCGCCGCGGCCTCGCGCTCATCCGCGCCCAGCCGCGCACCATGGCGCGCCTCGGCATCAATACGCTGCCGCTCGCGGCCGGCCGGCTCCTGCCCCTGCAGCGCGCCGCGCGCGCCCGGTCGGCCGCGGGGCTGTGGTTCGAGGCCTCTGCGCACGTGGTGGATCCGCTGCACACCGTGCAGGCATTGGTCGCGGCGGCCGTGACGCACGGGGCGGCGGTGCGGCGGGTGGACGTTCGCGCGCTGCGCCCCCGCGGCGGCCGAATCGAGGTGCTCGGCGAGCAGCCGGCGCTGCTGGTGGACGCCGCGGTGGTGTGCGCGGGCATGGGCTCGCCGCCCCTGCTCGCGCCCTTCGGCTTATCCGCCCCGCTGCAGGCGGCGCGCGGCTACCATATCGAGATGCCGGGAGTTGCGCCGCTGCGCGATGCGCCCGTGCTCTATGCGCGCGAGCACCTGCTGATCACCCCCATGGCCGGGCGGCTGCGTGCCTCCAGTTACATGGAATTCGCCGACGCCGATGCCCCGCCGGACCCGGGCAAGACCGCCCGTCTGCGCAAAAGCGTGCGCTCGCTCGGCTATGCTTGCGAGCCCGAGGGTGCCGGCTGGGTGGGTGCGCGTCCCGTGTTTCCCGACTATCTGCCCGGTATCGGTCGTGCGCCGGGACCGGCCAGGCTGTACTACGCCACCGGACATCAGCACCTCGGGCTCACCCTCGCCCCCATCACCGGCGAGCTGGTCGCGGACTTGGTCGCGGCACGCGCGCCGCGACTGCCGATCGGCGCCTTCGATCTGTTGCGCTTCCGCGCTTGAATGTCTTCAACTCAGGATGGAAAGTTCCTCATGACCTCACGCTCTGTTTGTTTCCTGGCCGTCGCCTGCCTGCTGGTCCCGGCGATCTGGCCCCGCTCGGCCGGCGCGAACGCGGTCGACGAGCAGTTTCGGCGGATCTATGTCACCGAGTGGCGCTGGCGCGAGCAGCAGTTCCCCAACCGGGGAGATCCGCAGAAGCCGATCGCGGATCGTCTGCCCAAAGTCGATCCGGCCACCCAGGAGCTGCGGCTGCGCACCTGGCAGGCGGTGCTGCATAAGCTCGGCGCGATCCCGCGCTCGCAGCTCTCGGCCGCCGAGCGGCTGAACTACGACATCTATCGCCCGCAGATCGAGGCGCTGATCGCCGAACAACGGTTCCGCGACTACGAGATGCCCGCCAATGCCGACACCACCTTTTGGACGTCTCTGGGTTACACCGCGCGCCGGCCGTTTCGAACCGTGCGCGACTACCACAACTGGATCGCGCAGATGCGGGACATCCCGCGCTACTTTCGCGAACAGACCGAGGAGATGCGCCGCGGTCTGCGGCGCGGCTTCACGCCGCCGCGAGTGACCATGGCGGGGCGCGACGGCTCGATCACCGCGGTCACCGAGGCGACGCCGGAGGGGAGCCTGTTTTACACGCCGTTCAAGGAGATGCCGGGCGTGCCGCAGGCCGAGCAGGCGGCCCTGCGCGCGCAGGCGATCGAGGTCATTCGCGACACCGTGCAGCCGGCGTACCGGGAGTTGCTGATCTTCATGCGCAACGAGTATCTGCCCGGCACGCGCGACACGCTCGCCGCCTACGACCTGCCCGACGGCAAGGCGTATTATCGTTCCAAGATCCGCGAGTTCACCACGCTCGATCGGGATCCGGGCGAGATCCACGCTTTCGGCGAGTCCGAGGTCGCGGACCTGCACGGGCAGATGCTCGCGGCCATGAAAGACAGCGGATTTACCGGCGATTTTCCCGCCTTCCTGCAGTTTCTGCGCACCGATCCGCAGTTTCAGGCGAAGACGCCCGAGGAGCTGCTGATGCGCGCGGCCTGGATCGCCAAGAGGTTCGACGGCAAGGCATCGCTGTACTTCGGGCTGCTGCCGCGGGCCCGCTTCGCCATCCGGCCCGTGCCGGAGGATCTGGCGCCCTTCTACACGGCCGGGCGCGGCGGCCCCGGACTGTATCTTCTGAACACCTACGACCTGCCGAGTCGGCCTCTGTACAACCTCATCGCGCTCACCCTGCACGAGTCCGCGCCCGGACATGCGTTCCAGATTCCGCTGGCGCTCGAACACAAGCGGCAGCCGGAGTTCCGCCAGCACACCTACCTGTCCGCGTATGGTGAAGGCTGGGCGCTCTATTGCGAGCGCCTGGGAGTGGAGATGGGCATGTACGAAACGCCCTACGACCGCTTCGGGATGCTGAATTACCAGATCTGGCGCGCCGCCCGCCTGGTCATCGACACCGGCATCCATGCCCAGGGCTGGAGCCGCGAGCGCGCGCTCGCTTACCTGCGCGAATACACGGCGCTTCCCGAGCACGAAATCACCACGGAGATCGATCGCTACATCGCCTGGCCCGCACAGGCGCTTTCCTATTATCTGGGCGAGGATGCGATCCTGCGCGCGCGCGCCGCGGCGCAGTCCGCCCTCGGCTCGCGCTTCAATCTTCGCGCCTTTCACGACACGGTGCTCGAGCTCGGATCCGTGCCGCTGCCGGTGCTGTCGGCGCGAATCGATCGCTTCATCGCCGAAGGCGGCCGAGGTCCTTACCCGGAGCTTGAATGAGGCGCGGGCGACGAGCCGCACCTAGCCTGCTGCGACGATTGCGGGTGCCGCTGCTCCTCGCCCTGGTGATCCTGGCCGCCGTCGGCCTGTGGGTCGGCTACCTCGATCGCCTCGTCACCCGCGAGTTCCTGGGCAGGCATTGGTCCGTGCCGGCGCGCGTCTACGCCGCGCCCCTCGAGCTTTATGCCGGCGCACCCGTCGGCGCCGGTGACTTCGAGGAGGAGCTGCAGCGGCTGCATTACCGGCCGGGCGATCCTGCGGCGGGCCCCGGCTTGTATCGGCGCCGCGGCGGCTCCTTCGACCTGCAGACGCGCCGCGTTCGCTTCATCGACGAGCTGCGCGAACCCGAGCGCATCTCGGTGCTCGCGGGCGCGGACGCGATCACGGCGCTGCGCCGCGCCGACGGCGCGGACCTGCCGGTGTTCAGGCTCGATCCGGCGGTGATCGGCAGCGTATTTCCCATCCATGGCGAAGATCGGCTGATCATCGCACCGGACGACGTGCCGCCCTTGCTGCGCGCCGGCATCAAGGCGATCGAGGACCGCCGCTTCGACGAACATCACGGCATCGATTTTCTCGGCATCCTGCGCGCCCTGTGGGCCAACCTGCGCGCCGGACGCATCGTTCAGGGCGGCAGTACCCTGACTCAGCAGCTCGTCAAGAACTTCTTCCTCTCGGATGCGCAAACCCTGCGCCGCAAGCTGACCGAAGCGGTGATGGCGGAACGCCTCGAGGCGCATTTCTCCAAGCAGGAAATCCTCATCGCATATCTTAACGAGGTGTATCTGGGCCAGGACGGTCCGCGCGCCATCCACGGCTTCGGACTCGGCAGCGAGTTTTATTTCGCGAAGCCCTTGGGCGAACTGGACTTGAGCGAGCTGGCGCTGCTGATCGGCGTGGTCAAGGGGCCCTCTTTTTACGATCCGCGCAAGCACCCAGACCGCGCGCTCGCCCGCCGCAATCTCGTCCTGCACGAGCTCGCCGCCGCCCATTTGATCGATGACCCTGCGGCGCTGCGCGCGGCGGCGCGGCCGCTCGGACTGCGGCCTCCGGGCGGCAACTACATGCCGGCGTACCTCGACCTGGTACGGCGCAATTTGAAGCGCGATTACACCGAGCAGGATCTCGAGGCCGCGGGCCTGTCGGTGTACACCAGCCTCGATCCGCGGGCTCAGGCGGCCGCCGAACACGCACTCACCCGCGAGCTGAGGCAGCTCGATGCGGCGAGCCGCGTGCGCGATGCCCGCCTCGAGGGCGCGGTAATCGTCGCGGAGCCGAACAGCGGCGACGTCGTCGCCGTGGTCGGCGGACGCGACGTGGACTCGCAGGGCTTCAACCGCGCGCTGGATGCGCGGCGTCCGATCGGTTCGCTGGTCAAGCCCGCGATCTATCTCGCGGCGCTCGAGAGCGGCCGCTACACGGCGGCGACCATGATCGAGGATGCGCCCATCGCGCTCAAGCTCGCCGACGGCAGCGTCTGGGCGCCCCAGAATTTCGAGCATGTGGTGTACGGCCGCGTACCCCTGGCGCGCGCGCTCGCCGAGTCGATGAACCTGGCGACGGTGCGCCTGGGTCTCGATCTGGGGTTGCCCAAGGTGGCCGAAACCCTGCGGCGACTCGGGCTCGACGCGCCGCCCACCCAAAATCCGTCGCTGCTGCTCGGCACCGTCGAGTTGACCCCGCTCGAGGTTCTGCGGGTGTACACCTCGCTCGCGAACGGCGGCTTTCGTGCCCGCTTGCGCGCGGTTCGCGCGGTGCTCGACGAGGCGGGCCGACCGATCCAGAGCGTCAAAGTGCAGGTCGACCAGGCGGCTCCGGCGGCGGCCGTATACCAGCTCGACCGCATGTTGATGCTGGTCGCCACGCGCGGCACCGCCCGCGAGCTGTCGGCCCGCTTTGCGCCGCAGATGCAGGTCGCCGGCAAAACCGGCACCTCCTCGGACACCCGCGACAGCTGGTTCGCTGGCTTCACCGGCAGCTACGTGGCGGTGGCGTGGGTGGGGTACGACGACAACCGGCCGAGCGGACTGACGGGGGCGGCCGGAGCGATGCGCGTGTGGGCCGACACCTTCTCGAAACTCAAGTCCGTCCCGTTCCAGCCGACCGCCCCGGAATCCGTCGAGGATCGCTGGATTGGATTCGGCGATGGGCTCGAGACCTCCCCGGCCTGCAACGCCGACGCCGTCCTCATCGCCGTGCCCGCGGGAACGGCCCTGCCCGGCGAACCCGGCTGCGCTCGCTCGTCAATCGGATCGCTGGGTGACAAGATCGGCACATGGATCCACGGACTCTTCCATTGACCCGGTTCGCCACCCCCTTCACCACGGCGCTCGCCGCCGCCATGCTGTTGAGCGGATGCGTGACCCCCGAGCGCGGTACACCGGGGGCGAACACTCCGAAGCCCGGCGCACCGGTGCCGGCGCCGGCTGCCCCCATCGCGCCTGCCGAAATCTCGCGGCCGCCCGTGACCGAGCATCATCTGGGCGCGGCCACGCGCTCACTGGTCGCGCAGGCGCGCGCTCTGACGGACCGCGGCGATCTGGTAGGCGCCTCGGTGACCCTCGATCGCGCCCTGCGCATCGAGCCGAGCAATCCGTTGCTGTGGCTCGAGCGCGGCCGGCTGCGGCTCGCGGAAAACGACGCCCATCAGGCGGAGGGCTGCGCCCGCAAAGCGCTCGCCTTGGCGAGCGGCGATCGGCAGACGCAGGCGCAGTCGGGACGGCTGCTGGTGCAGGCTCTGCGCGCCCAGCACCGCGATCAGGAGGCGGCCGAGATCGAACGCCAGTCCTACATGCGCTGAGCCTGCCCCCGGGGGCCGCAATTCAAAAGCAAGGTCCAATGGCTGCCACAATGCCCAAGCGAACCGAAGTCCACGCAACCGCCACCGCCGGCGATCCGCGTAGGGCAATGACCGATCGCCCGTCCTGCGAGTTTTCCCCGGCGAACGGGTTTCGTCCCGACGACCTGCTCGCTTTCCATGGGCGCGACGCAGCGGGCGTCGCCGAGCGCGTCGGCGAGCGATCCTTGCGCAAGGGGCTGATGTGGCGCGGCTTGCCCGCGAGCTTGAGCCTCGAATTTCGCAGTGGCCGCGCGCACGCGCAGCTCTGCGTCGACGGTGCGGCGACCCACGACGATCAAGCGCGATTCGAGGCGATGGCGCGGCGCATGCTCGGACTCACGCAGCCGGTGGAGGAGTTCGAGGCGCGCTTTCGCGACCATCCGCGAGTCGGCGCCCTGATCGCAAGCCGGCCCGGATTGCGGGTGCCGGTGACGGCCACCCCGTTCGAGGCGCTGACCTGGGCGGTGACCGGGCAGCAAATAAGCGTGGCGGCGGCCCTGTCGCTGCGCCGCAGGCTGATCGTCGCGGCCGATGTGCGTCACTCGGACGGCCTGCTGTGCCATCCGGACGCGCCGCGAATCGCCTCACTCGGAGCGGCGAAGCTGCGTGACGCCGGCTTCTCGCGGACCAAGATCGACGCCCTGCTCGCGCTGTCGCTTCTGGTCAACGAACAACGCCTGCCGCTCGACTCCTGGGCCGAGGATCCGCCGATCGAGCAGATCCGCGAGCGGCTCCAGGCGGTGCGGGGCGTCGGGCCGTGGACGGTGAGCTACACCCTGTTGCGCGGGTTCGGGTGGCTGGACGGGTCCCTGCACGGCGATGTCGCGGTGCGCCGCGCGTTGCAGACTCTGCTCGGTTCGTCGCGGAAAATCAGCGAAGCAGAGGCCAAGGAATGGCTTGCGGATTTCTCCCCGTGGCGCGCCCTGGTCGCCGCGCACCTCTGGGCCCTACAATCGATCGCCGCCTGATCACGGGCTCGGCCGCCGGCTCACTCCGAACTGCGGCGCCCTCTCAGCGGAATGTCGTAGGTGATCGTGGCGCCGAAGGCCTCCGGCGCCTGCGGGTCGATCCGCACCTTGTCGAACACCAGCAGCCGGGTGCCGAGCGCGAAGCTCTCCTTCAGATCGTGAGTGACCATGAAGATGGTCATCTTGCGGGCATTCCACAGCCTGAGAATGAGCTCGTGCATATCCGCCGTGATGCCGGGGTCGAGTGCGCCGAACGGCTCGTCGAGCAGCAGGATTTTCGGCTCGCAGATCACCGACTGCGCGATCGAGAGCCGTTGCTGCATGCCCCCGGACAGCTGCGCCGGGTACTTGCCGGCCGATGGCTCCAGACCGATCGCGGCGAGCAGTTCGCGGGCCTGGTCGAGCGCGCGCCGCCGTGCCGCGCCGAACAGTCGGCCGATCACCGGCGAGCCCTTGAGCTCCAGGCCGAGCAGCAGGTTCTGCATCACGGTCAGATGCGGATACAGCGAATAGCGCTGGAACACGATGCCGCGATCCGGGCCGGGCTCCCCCGGCAGCGGTTGCCCGTCGATCAGGAATGTTCCCCGGCTCGGCGCCTCGATGCCGAGCAGCATGCGCAGGAAAGTGGACTTGCCGCATCCGGAGGCGCCGACGATGGTCACGAACTCGTGATCGCCCACGTGCAGGTTCAGGTTCTCGAGCACGACCTGCGCGCCGTACTCCTTCCACAAGTGCTGCACGGTCACCTGAGTCATCGTGATCCGCGGGCCCGCAGCTTCAGCCGCCGGGCTCCGCCCACGCGAAGGCCTGCGCGCGCAGCACGCGCAGCAACCGGTCCATGGCGAAGGCGAGCAGCGTGATCCAGGCGACGTAGGGCAGTATCACGTCCATGGCGAGGTAGCGGCGCACCAGGAAGATGCGAAACCCCAGCCCCTCGGTCGAGGCGATGGCCTCGGCGGCGATCAGGAACAGCCACGCCGAACCCAGCGTGAGCCGCAGCGCATCGATCAGCCTCGGCCAGGACTGCGGCAACACCACCCGCAGCACGATCTGCCAGGTCGAAGCCCCGAGCGTCTGGGCCTTGATGAACTGCTCGGCGGGCAGCTCGGCGGTACGCATGGCGAGATCGCGCACGATCACCGGCGCCACTCCGATGACGATCAGCGTCACTTTCGCCAGCTCCCCGAGTCCCACGGCGATGAACAGGACGGGCAGCACCGCCAGCGGCGGAATGAGCGACACCGCCGCCACGAACGGCGCGGCCGCCGCCCGCAGGAACGGCAGCACGCCGATCGCCACGCCGAAGGCGAGACCGATCACGGCGCTGATCGCGAGCCCGATGCCGAGCCGCGTCAGGCTCGCACGCGTATCGGTCCACAGCAGGTAGTCGCCGGTGCGCTCGTCCTCCTCGAACGCGAAGCGATGCACCGCCGCGCCGATCGTCGCCGGCGACGGCAGGAGCTTGTCGCCGGGATTGTCCGCGAGCCGCAGATGCGAGTAGTACAGGTAGACGCAGATCAGCAGGACGAACGGCAGCAGGCTCAAGCCCAGCGCCGCGCCCCGCCCGGGTCTCTGATTGATCAGGCGGCGCACGAATTCCCGCCATCGCACCGAATCGTCATGCTACAGGCTCCCGTCCAGCGCCATCTTGGTGAAGCTCGAGTCGAAGCGCATCTTGACGTTTCGGGCGTCGCCGAGCGTCTTGCCGGAGGGAAAGCGGATTCCCACCGCATCGACGGACGTCGCGCCCTGCCCCAGGATACCGTGATCGAAGGAGAACTTGCGCACCAGATCCATGGTGTTGACCACGCGCTCGCCCGAGACGAATTGGTAGGCTTCGGCCGGCGTCGCGAACAGATGGGTGGTCGCGAGCTGTCCGGCGAAGCCGGCGAGGTCGGTGCCGGAGGCGCTCGCCATCGAGGTCATGGCCGCCTTGGCGAGCGCGTCGTTTTTCGCCATCAACGTCATTACCTCGTACCACGCGCCGACGAGCGCCTTGCCGAGCTTCGGGTTCGCCGCGAGCGTCGCGCTGTTCACCACCATCAGGTCGAGGATCTCCCCCGGGATCTTGCTCGAGTCGTACACCAGCTGCGCGTCGCGGTTGGCGAGAATGGTCGACAGCTGCGGCTTCCAGGTCACCGCGGCGGTGCTCGCCGAAGTCGCGAACGCGGCCACGATGTCCGCATCGGAGGTGTTCACGATCTTCAGGTCCCGTTCACGCAGGCCGATGCTGCCGAGCGCCCGCACCAGCATGTAATGCGAGACCGACAGCTCGACCAGATTGACCTTCTGACCCTGGATGTCCTTGAGCGTCTTGCCCTTGCCCTTGAGCACGATGCCGTCGTTGCCGTTGGAGAAATCCCCGACGATCAACGCCGTCGAATCGACGCCGCCGGCGGCCGGTATCGTGAGCATGTCCATGTTGGTCATCAGACAGGCGTCGAACATCCCGGCCGTGTACTGGTTCATCGATTCGATATAGTCGTTGACCTGGGTGAGCTTGATCTTGATCCCGTAGCGGCTCGCCCACTTCGCGAGGATGCCGCTCTGCTCGAGGTAGCCCCAGGGCATCCAGCCCACGTAGATCGTCCAAGCGACGTTGAAACTGGTCCGCTCCGCCGCCGCGCCCGGCGAGGCGCCGGCGGCCAGCAGAACGAACACCGCCGCACAGGCCGATATCGCGCGTCTCAATCCCTGTTTCGCTCGCATCATCGTGTATCCCCTTTGATAGCATTCAGGCCCGGTGCGTCGGCTTGCGCCGGCCGCACCACCAGCAGCGTTTGCGCCACCGTCACCGCGCGCCCCTCGACGCAGCGCATCTCCGTCACCACCCCATCGACGGGCGAGGTCACGGGCAATTCCATCTTCATCGACTCGACGATGACCAGGGTTTCGCCGGCCTTGACGCGTTGTCCGGCCGCCGCCGCGATCTTCCACACGCTGCCCGACACGGGACTGACCACGGACAGGTGCCCCGGCGGCGGCTCCGCGCTCTGCTCGTCCGCGTGCTCTTCGGGCAGGTCCGCCGCGTCGCGGATCGGGCCGCTCTGCGCCCAACGGTGCCGCTCGGCCTCGAACGCCGCCTGCTGGCGCGCCTTGTGCTCGGCGATGCTGGCGGCGTGGCGCGCAAGAAAGGCCCGGTGATCGCGCAGCCGAAACATCTCCTCGCTCACATCGAGCCCGACCCGGCCGTGCAGAAAGCCGTCGCGAAAATCGAGCAACTCGGCGCCGCTCACCGGATAGAAGCGGATCTGATCGAAGAAGCGCAGCAGCCATGGAGTGCCCGCGGAAAACTCGGCCGTGGTTCGATGCGTGTTCCACATCTGGCAGGTGCGTCCGACGAACTGATAGCCGCCGGGACCCTCCATCCCGTACACACACAGATACGCCCCGCCGATTCCCACGGCGTTCTCCGGAGTCCAGGTACGCGCCGGATTGTACTTGGTGGTCACCAGCCGATGCCGCGGATCCACCGGCACGGCCACCGGCGCGCCGAGGTACACATCGCCGAGCCCGAGCACCAGGTAGCTCGCTGCAAAGACGATGCGGCGGACCTCCTCCACCGAATCGAGGCCGTTGACCCGGCGGATGAATTCGATGTTGCTCGGACACCAGGGCGCATCCGCGCGCACCGACTGCATGTATTTGTCGATCGCGAGCCGCGTCGCCGCGTCGTCCCACGACAGCGGCAGGCGCAGGATTCGGGTCGGCACCTCCATCTCATCGACCGCCGCGAGCGACTCCTCGGCTTCGCGCAATGCGTCCAGCAGGCGCGCGAGCGGCAGCTTGCGCGCCGCGTAATGCACCTGCAGCGAGCGGATGCCGGGCGTCAGATCGAGCACGCCGGGCAATGCCCGCTCCTCGAGCCGGCGCATCAGCGCGTGCACCCGCAGGCGCAGCTCCAGATCGAGCACCGGCGGACCATATTCGATCAGCAGATACCGGTCGCCGGCGCGCCGGTACACCACTTCCGGTCGGCCGGCGCGCGCCGCGACGCGCTCGAGGATGGGCGAATCGGCGCGCCCGGGTGCGCGCGCCGAAGCGCCCGCCGGGCCGCGCTGCGCGCCGAGCGACTCGAGCAGTCGCTCCTGCGCCGCCTCGGCCGCTGCCGCTTCCTCCGGCGCAAGGCGCACGAAGCGCACCCGGTTGCTCGGTCGCAGCTGACCCAGTTTCCACAGCTCGCTGCCGATTACCACCGCCGGGCAGACGAAGCCGCCCAAGGACGGGCCGTCCGGCCCGAGGATCACCGGCATGTCGCCGGTGAAATCGACGGCGCCGACGGCGTACGCATTGTCATGGATGTTCGAGGGATGCAGGCCCGCCTCGCCGCCGTCGGTGCGCGCCCAGCGCGGCTTCGGGCCGATCAAGCGCACTCCGGTTCGATTGGAGTTGTAGTGCACCTGCCAGTCGGCGGCGAAGAACTCGCCGATGTCCTCTTCCGTGAAGAAGTCCGGGGCGCCGTGCGGCCCGTACAGCACGCCGATCTCCCAGCGATCGCCGATCGCGGGACGCAGCGCCACGGGCACCGTTGCCGGCTCGTGCGCCTGCGCTTGCGCGCCCAGGTGCAGCACATCGCCCGCGCGCAGCGCCCGCCCGCCATGGCCGCCGAACTTGCCGAGCGTGAAGGTCGCACGGCTGCCGAGATACTCCGGCACGTCGAATCCGCCCTCGACCGCGAGATAGGCCCGGCAACCCAGGGATGCGCCGCCCAGGCGCAGCGTCCCGCCCGCCGGGATCGCGAGCGGCATCCAATAAGGCAGCTCCTCGCCGTCCAGACTCGCCGGCATGGGCGCGCCCGCGAGACAGATGCGCGTCGCGGTCTTGAATTTCAGCGTCGGCCCCGTCACGGTGATCTCGAGCGCTGCGGCGCTCGCCGCGTCGCCGAGCGCGCGGTTGGCCAGCCGGAACGAGAGCGCATCCATGGGACCGGAGGGCGGCACTCCCACGGCCCAGTAGCCAAGGCGTCCGGGATGATCCTGCACCGTGGTCTGGGTGCCGGCGGCGAGCACCTCGACGCTGCGCTCGCGGTACTCGAAGCGCTCCAGGGTGCGGGTGGTCATCGCGCCCGCCGTGAACGCCTCGCTCGCCACCAGTTGCCGCAGGTAGTCGAGATTGGTCTCGATGCCGGCAAGCGCCGTGCCCGCCAGCGCCGCGCGCATCCGCGCGAGCGCCGCCGCCCGGTCCGGCCCCACCGTGATGATCTTCGCGAGCAGCGGATCGTACAGCGGCGTGACCTCGGTGCCCTCTTCGACCCAGGTCTCGATTCGCGCCTGAGCGAATCTCGCCTGGGTGATCAAGCCGGTCGAGGGCTGGAACTGCCGCGCCGGATCCTCGGCATACAGGCGTACCTGGATCGCGGCGCCCACCGGCCGCGGCGCGCGCAGCGCGAACGGCTCGCCGGCTGCGAGCCGGATCATCCATTCGACCAGATCGATTCCGGTGACTTCCTCGGTGACTCCGTGCTCCACCTGCAATCGCGTGTTCACCTCGAGGAAGTAAAACTGCGCCGTCGCCACGTCGTAGACGAACTCGACGGTGCCGGCCGAACGATAGCGCACCGCCCGACCGAGCCGTACCGCCGCCTCCTGCAACCCCCGCCGCACCTGCTCGGACAGATCCGGCGCCGGCGTCTCCTCGATGATTTTCTGATTGCGCCGCTGCGGCGAGCAGTCGCGCTCGCCCAGGGAGATCACCTCGCCCGCGCCGTCGCCGAAGATCTGCACCTCGAGGTGCCGGGCCCGGTCGCTGTACTTCTCGAGAAACAGGCCGCCTCGGCCGAAATTCCTGCTCGCCAGCCGCTCCACGGCCGCGCCGG
>VFSW01004255.1_pt1 | contig 21374 bp, 11 predicted proteins | sample 5358111 | NCBI WGS metagenome assembly VFSW01 (sample SAMN11554181, study PRJNA540505) | mine drainage metagenome | isolation source: sediment from site ElyBrook_90M | place: USA: Ely Copper Mine, Vershire, VT | collected 2017
AACTCTCACTTAAGAAATGACCGACTTTTGCAAGAGGTCTAATATAAAAAAGTGAAATTTCCGAATTTTGGGATAGATACTAAAGGAATCCACCTTTACCTGACATATCTGGGTGGATTCAACCATAGAGGTAAATATGTCAATCCTGCAATCATTATTGGGTTCCCTTGTGCATCCGGCTCTGACCCTGCTGAGCCGCACACGCTTGCCGCGGACACAGGGAAGCCTGCGCCTGAACGGACTGCACGCTCCGGTTGAAGTCTTACGTGACGGATTGGGTATCCCGCACATTTTCGCCAGGAATACCCGGGATGCTGTGTTTGCCCAGGGATTCGTCCACGCCCAGGAACGCCTGTGGCAGATGGATTTCAACCGCCGGCTGGTTCAAGGTAGGCTGGCAGAGCTGCTTGGCGAAGGCGCCCTGAGCTACGACCGTTCCATGCGTACGCTTGGCCTGCGCCAGGTAGCCGAGCGAGAAGCCACGCTGATGCAAGCACAATACCGGCAAGATATGCAGGCCTACTGTGACGGCGTGAACGCCGGTATCGCCCAGAACCGCCTGCCGGTAGAATTTACAGTACTGGGATACCGTCCGGAACCCTGGCAGATTGCCGACAGCCTGGCCTACAACAAGTTGATGTCATGGACGCTCTCAGCTAATTGGGAAAGCGAGCTGATCCGCGCCCGTTTGATCAAGCGCCTGGGCGCCGATAAAGCCGCCGAGCTGGATATCGATGCCAGTGACGTTCCCGGCCTGGTGCTGGACGCCAACGGGCGGACAACCCTTCCGGGCGACTCGCGAAATTACTCCGGCCCTGGCCCACTGGATGGAGTAGGCAGCAACAATTGGGTCATATCCGGCCAACGCAGCCTTTCCGGACTGCCCATCTTTGCCAACGATATGCACCTGGTGCTGTATACGCCGGCAATCTGGTATGAGAACCACATCTGCGGTGGAGACCTGGACATCAATGGAGTAAGTCTGCCGGGCGTCCCGTTGATCATTGCCGGGCACAACGGCTATGTTGCCTGGGGCTATACCAATGGGTTTTCAGATGTCCAGGATTTATATGAAGAACACTTGCGCAAGAACGCCAGCGGGCAGGTGGAGTATGAATACGCGGGCGCCTGGTACCCGGCAGATGTCCACCAGGAAATCATCCGCATCAAGGGCCGCCAACCCTTTATCGAAGAAGTCATCAAAACCCGCCACGGGCCGGTCATCAACCAGGCATTACTGCGTGGTTATGAACATGAAGCGCCCCTGTCTTTGCGTTGGACCACCCTTGAGCCGGAAAGCACAGTCGAGGCAGTCTTCAAGATGAACTGCGCCAGGAATTGCCAGGAATTCCACGAAGCGCTGCGAGATTGGTCCGGGCCTATTCAGAACACCGTGTATGCCGACACACAGGGCAACATCGTCTACGACCTGCCCGGGCGGATTCCCATCCGCGCCAGAGGGGATGGCAGTGTGCCTGTCCCCGGTTGGACGGGGGAATACGAATGGAGCGGCTACATCCCCTTTGATGAACTGCCTCATTTCGTCAATCCCGCCCAGGGATACGTGGTGACCGCTAACAACCAGGTAGTCGGGTCGAACTATCCCTACTTTCTCAGCCGGGATTACGTCTCCGCCAACCGGGCGGAGCGCATCGCCGAACTGATCACCGCCCACGAAAAACTGGACGTGGTCGCCGTCCAGGACATACAGTTCGACCAGGTATCCACGCATGCCCGCCGCCTGGCAAAGCGGATTGGAAATTTGGACGGCCTGGATGCAAGCCTGGAAGAAGTCGCCGCGCTGATGAAAGCCTGGGATGGAAGCCTGGCCGCCGCCAGCCCGGCGGCGGCTGTCTACGAAATTCTGGTACGGAAGATTGTAGCCCTGATCATCGATAATAAACTGGGCGAGTTGGGTCCCACCTACCGGGGCAAGGGTCCCAACCCTGGCCTGTGGGGGATGCACTCCTGGGAATGGTTGGAAAAGCAGCTTGCGCAGCCGGGCTCAGCCTGGTGGGACCTGGGCGCCGGGGAGCAGCGGGATGACGTGCTCAAGCTGGCCCTGAGAGAAACGGTGGTCTTCTTACAATCCGAATTGGGTCAGCGTCCGGATAAATGGGCGTGGGGCAAATTGCACAGGCTTACCTTCCGGCATATCCTCGGCAGGCAGCCTATCCTGGCGCCAGCCTTCGACAGGGGCCCTTACCCGGTTGGCGGGGACGGAAATACAATCTGGGCCACTTTTACGACCGAGTTCGATTTGAGTCACAGCTACGTCGGCGGGCCGCCGTTCCGTTTCATCGCCGACCTGGGCGACCTGGCGCATGCCCGCGGGCTGCTGGCGCCTGGCCAATCCGAACACATTGCCAGCCCACACTACGACGACGGCATCCCGGCCTGGTTCGAACAGGGTTATCACATTATGCTATATAATCGTAAAGAGATTGAGGATGCGGCTAAAGAGCGCCTTGCATTAATTCCCGGCTGAAAACCCACAAATGTAACTACACAACGGAGGGTTCTATGCGCCTTGGTGGCCCGGTATTTCCCGAACGGCTCGAACCGGAACAATGGATAAACGCTTTGCAGGCGCACGGCTATCGCGCCGCTTATTGCCCGGCTTCCGCTCAAGATTCCCCGAAACTGATCCAGGATTACGCCCAGGCTGCCCGGCGGGCAGATATCGTAATCGCCGAAGTAGGCGCCTGGTCTAACCCGCTCAGTCCGGATGAAATAACCCGCCAGGCGGCTTTCCAACACTGCCAGCAACAGCTCGCCCTGGCAGATGAGATTGGCGCATTGTGCTGTGTGAATATATCGGGTTCGCGAGGTGAGCGCTGGGATGGCCCGCACCCTCTGAATTTGACCCAGGACACTTTCGACAAAATCGTGGAATCCGTGCGCACCATTATCGATGCCGTGCATCCCAGGCGGACCTTCTACGCCCTCGAACCGATGCCCTGGATGTATCCTGATTCGGCGGAAAGCTATCTGGCTTTACTCGCGGCGATTGACCGCCCACAATTCGCCGTGCATTTCGACCCCGCCAATATGATCTGCAGCCCGCAGCGTTATTATGGCAACGCCCGCCTGATCGGCGAATTCTTCGAAAAGCTGGGGCCGTTGATTAAAAGCTGCCATGCCAAGGATGTGCAATTGAAAAACAGCCTGACCGTTCACTTGCAAGAGGTGCGGGCCGGGTTGGGAGAACTGGATTACCCGGCATTTTTCAAAGCAGCCAACCGGATAAACCCCGATCTTCCGCTGATGATAGAGCACCTTGAAACTGAACAAGAATATGACCTGGCCGCCGCCTATCTTAAGAACCTTTCCGAAAAATAGGGATTCACTTTATTGATAACTCGCTGTAATGTGCATTGCTGTACAATAGGGATAAGCTCATGATCCCAAAAATGCACATTTTGCTGGTCGACGATAGTCCCGAAGATGTCCGGTTGATCCGCCAATATTTGAGGCAAGTCAAAGGTTTTTCCTTCGAGCTGACGCATGCCAACCACCTGAAAACTGGCCTCGAATATCTCGCTCCTGGCAACTCTCCTTTCGACGTTATCCTGCTCGATCTCAGCTTGCCTGGCAGCCAGAACCTTGATGCGCTGATCAATATACGCGCCCAAACCTGTTTACCCATCATCGTACTGTCTGGAACGGATGATGAAGGACTGTCCATCAAGGTTGTCCAGGAAGGCGCCCAGGATTTTCTACTCAAAGGGCAGCTATCCGGCGCCTTGCTGGTGCGCGCCTTGAGTAATGCTGTCGAAAGGCAGCGCTACATAGCCACCTTGCAGCGTCACACCCAGGAGATGGATGCGTTATACACGACCTCGCTGGAAATTTCCACCCAACTCGACCCGCAGGTCGTTCTTTATTCAATCACTGAAAAGGCTTCGCGTTTATTGGGGACGCAGATGAGCCGACTGTATCTGGTCTCGCAGGATAACCATGAAATACAGTTAGTTGCCGGATATAAAATGCCAGAAAGCCTGATCGGATCGACCTTGAAAATGGGGGAAGGTTTGGCCGGCCGGGTTGCAGAGACCGGGGAGGCTTTATTTGTAGAAGATTATCACACCTGGCCAGGCCGGTCGACGGTTTTTGATTCGGTTGATATTCATCGCATCCTGGCTGTACCGCTTAAAACCAACACGACGGTGATTGGAGTGCTGGACGTTTCCGATACTGACCGGGCCGGTCCTTTTGAAGACCATGAAGTCCGCCTGCTCACCCTGTTTGCTGACCAGGCCAGTAATGCCGTGCAGAATGCCCATTTATTCGAAGCTGCCCGGCAGCACGCCAGGCAGATGGTGCTGCTGAATGAAATCGCCCAGACCGCCATCCGCGCCCTCGATTTCCAGCTCATGTTGGAGACTGCTGCAGCCCGTTTCAATGAACTGATTGGCGCAAAAGGTATTTATATTACCCTGTGGGATGACCTTCGCCAACAAGTCAAAATTGGCGCCGCCCATGGTTTCCTCAAAGAAATCATCGCCTCACTGGAATTCGAGCCCGGCGAAACTACCCTGACCGATGCGGTCCTTCAGGAAGGCTATCCCATCATCGTCGATAAAGCCGATAACACTCCTTACATGAGTTCCAGGTTGGCAGCACTTTTTCCCCACCAGACTCTGCTGGGATTGCCATTGATCGTCGACGAGCGGAAACTGGGGAGCGTGGTGGCTGTTTTTGAGTCGCCCCACCCATTTGCCCTGGAAGAAATTGTGTTATGCGAACAGGCTGCCAACCAGGTAGCCCTTGCGGTAGCCAAGGTAAACCTGCTGGGAGCTGAAAGCCAGCGCAGCCATGAGCTGGCGCGTTCCAACGCCCTGATCGGCGCCCTCAGCCAGGTCGCCGCTCAGCTCGAATCGGTTCTCGAACCGCGCAAGATCATGTCAACTGTGGGCACAGAACTGAACCATCTAAATATCACCACCCAGATTGCGCTGTTTGACCCGATAACGAAGTGTCTAAACGTAGAATATACCTCCATTGCCTCTCAGCAGTTGGAACAATTCACTCACCTGACGGGTATGGAATTCGATCACTATCTAATCCCGGAAAACTTGTGGCCGGTCAATAAAGTGCTCAAGGGTAAAACTCCCCTGCACGTGGAAGACCTGTTTTCCTATTTGGCGCCCAATTTACCTGAGGCGCCCGAGCCTGTCCACCGGCAGATACTGGAACTGTTGTGTATCCCAAAATCAACCAACGGTATTTTCCTGCCCATGACCATTAAAGAACAAACGCTTGGCATGATTGCCATGTGGGGGGTCGATTTACAGTCGAATGACGTTCCGGCTTTCCAGGTATTTGCCAACCAGGTGGCAGTTGCCATTGAAAATTCGCGCCTTTTTGGCCAGATTCAAACCCTGGCGATTATCGATGACTTGACCAGCTTATACAACCGGCGTGGATTTTTCACCCTGGCTGAACAGCAGATCAAACTGGCCAGCCGGTTGAACCATTCGATCCTGCTCGTGTTCATGGACATGGACAAGCTGAAGCAGATTAACGACGAGTTCGGGCACCAGCAAGGCGATTCAGCGCTCATCGACGTTGCGCGCCTGCTGAGACAGAGTTTTCGCAATTCAGACATCATCGCCCGCATCGGTGGGGATGAGTTTGTGGTGCTGGCGATGAATGCAAACGGCGGTGATGCCACCGTCTTGATCAACCGCTTGCGGAAAAAGATGTCGGAGTTGAATGGTTCCGGCGCCAACCCTTATCACATATCTTTGAGCATTGGCACATCCGCCTGGATGCCAGGGGGCCTGGTCAATTTGGACGACCTTATAACCCGTGCTGACGCGCAGATGTACCAGAACAAGCGAAAACGACGAAAATGAAATTTTAGAATGTTTTACACGACTACAGCGTGTGGAACATTCTAAAATTTAATTGTTTTCGCCCTAACCTGCAATTAATGCAAGACCTTGCTTGAGCGTACTATAATCAAGGGTGCATTTAAATTCGGTGTGTATGCCAGCTTGCAGTTAAACACAGAAAAATAACGGAATCCACTTTTATTGTTGGAATATTGGCTTATGGACAGAAATCAGATCATTCCCAATCAAGATGCACTTGACTTACTTTCTCGCCTAGCCGAGAAAAACGTCCCTTTGCAACTGTCTATGCCATATAAGGGTATGGCATTGGCGCAAGATTTGCAGATCCTGGATATCCAGGATGGCAAGATCACCATGCAGGCCCCCAATCAGCAGATCGACTTCCTGATCGGGGATTTTATTTTCCTGCACAGCCAGGAAATCCCTCAAACCATAGCAGCCAGACTCGCCGAAATTAATTTTTGCGCCGGCGTAATGAAGTTATCTGAAGTGGTTTACCTGGGCACTCCCTGGAAAGAACGCAGCGATATGCGCGTGGAACCCAAGGACCCCATCATGGTCGATGTCCGTTCCGGCTCGATCGCCTACCGGGCCTGCATCGAAAACCTGTCTTTGAATGGCGCCGGCCTGCTGGCATACAAGGTGATCGAGAAAGGGGTTCCTCTGGAGCCCCAGCAGCGTGTGCTGATCGATTTCGAACTTCCACCCGACCACAGGCGGTTAGTGATTCGCGGTGTGATTGCCAACCTGCACCTGCTCGGCGACACCCTGGTAAGAATCGGCGTACACATCTTGCCCAGCATGGTTAAAAAAGGATTGCTGCAGCGCTATATCTATTCGCGCAAGAATGAGATCCAGGAAGAGCTGGAAAGAACTTATCTGGCAGAAAACCGGTACTCGACCGTAGTCAACCTGTTTTTCTAGAATCCACTTTTCAGGTGTGAAAAGTGGGCTTATGGAGTAGCGGTGGCGTTTGGTGCACCCGAGATTTTCAACTGCAGATTGGTGATGCCCTCCAGCGCTTTGACCTTCAAATAGTCATTACTGCTTTCCAGGAATGGATACAACAGGCCCATATCACCTTTTTCCCCAAACCGGGCGATCAACAGGATCGCTTTACCGCGCACCTCATCCGAGTAAGCGCTGTTGGTAGCCGTTTGCCTGGCAAAGTTTTTAATGTCGCCATCACTGCTCATGGACATGCGCATCATCGTATCCAGGACGAAATCCTGGGTGGTAAATTTTGCGCCTGTCACCGGGTTTTGAATCTCAGACAGGTCGGTTCTCATGGTCGAAATCAGCCCATCCATTATGGCCAACTGGGCCTGGCGGGTGGCAGAATCGGTGGTTTGATTTTTAATTTCACTGCGTAAGGTATCCGCCGGCAGTGAGAAATAACGCGAATACAGGTCATCTCCGCTGAGGGTAGAAGGTTGGCTCTTATCGGGCGGAAGTTTGGTGAAAATATCCAACAGCTTTAACTTGGCATCCACCCCATAAGATGCCACCGCCTGAGAAAGCGCCTCATATTCTCCAGCATCTTTCAATACACCCGGGTCACTGTTCAGCACGCGCAAGAGCTGGTCGAGGGCGTCACTGGTATGGATTGCCTCAAGGGCTTTCATTCCCTGGATTTGGGTGGCGGGATTTTTTGAGCTGAGGATCGCATCCCCTATCTGGCTGGTGGGGGTATTCGTCAGCCGGGTTTGAATCGTGCGGATGTAATAATCCATCAACGATCCCCCGCTGGGAAGCATGGAAAAATTGGCCGCGGCCATCAAGCCCAGCGGGATAAGCAAGCCGCCCAGCACAAACCTGATCAGGCGCAGCCGGTATTGGGCTGCCCTTTTTTTACCGGTCGCTGGTGGACCACGGCGTAAACCACGCAGAAAAGCATCGATGGCATAGCTTAAAATCAGGCAGACCACCACCAAAAACACGATGGCGATAACCACGGCCAGGTTGCGGTCGAGCGCCCATAGATTCACGACGCCGGAAAGGTAGTACAACAAGGCCAGCGCCACAAAAGATGGGATGATTAATTCCAACAAGAAACCTGCTAGAGCCGCCGGGAAATTCTGTAAGGGGGTAGCTCGTTTTTGCGGTACATCCGGTTTTTCTTTTACCGGGGTCGGGTTCGATTCTGGCTGGTCAGACGCCATTTATTCCTCCGTAAGATCTAAAAACATGCCTCCCCATTATACCCTCTTAGTGTCTCCCTTTTTTAGAAGCTCTTTGCTTGCTCTTCCAGCCAATCCGCCAGGGCGCCCAGGCCGGCAAAAGTATAATCCGGTTGGTAAGGAGAAACCTGCACGTCCTCTATGCGAGTTTCCCCGCTCAGCACCAGAACTGTGGTGACGCCCGTGGTAAGTCCCAGGGCAATATCAGTATACAAACGATCGCCAACCATGGTCAGGCTTTGGATAGGAAGATCCAGCTTTTGAGCCAGCATCGTAACGATGGCGCGGTTAGGTTTACCGATAATCTCATCCGGCATGCGCCCGGTGGCGGTGTTGACGAACGCGATCATCGCCCCGATATCCGGCATAAAACCAGACGGCGTCGGGCAGTTCAAATCGCCGTGAGTGGCAATATAAGGGATTCCGGAGCGCACCAGGTCGCACAGTTTCCACAACTTATTATAGGTGAGGGTGGTATCAAAACCGAGCACGGCGATATCAGGAGCATGATCGTCCAGGCTGAACCCATGGGCCTTGAATTCAGCTTCGAGGCCCGGCGTCCCTACCACGTACAGGCGCGCCCCCGGCTGCCTGGCCCGTAAATATAACGCCGTGGCTTCCCCGGAGGTAAACATTTTGCTCTCGGGGATAGGCAGTCCCAGCCGGGTGATCTTGGCCACGTATTCCTGGCGGTTCTTGGAAGAATTGTTGGTCAGGAAGACAAAATCCCTGCCCTGGGCTTTCAGCACGTCAATAAAATGCAGCGAACCTTCCAGTAGCTGATCGCCCAGGTAAAAAGTGCCGTCCATATCCAGCAAAAAACAGCGTGTCAAAGCTAATTTTTCAGGCATGCAATCCTTTCGAAAGTGGTCATTTCTTGTAGATGTGAAAAGCGTAACTTTTCACATCTACAAGAAATGATTCCCGCCTAGAGCGGCCAGGTTTTGTAAATAAGGTCGAAGGGCCGGAAAAAGGTGGACGTACACCTCTTCATACAGGCGCTGGTAGAAAGCCTGGCGTTTTTCATCTGGCAAGAAGGGCCTGGGCTGGACGTCCGCCATTCCTTGCGCGGCTTGCGGAATATCGGGGTAGAAACCGGCGGCGGCGGCCGCCAGCATGCCCGCCCCCAGGGCGGCTGCTTCCAGATTGAGCGTGCGGTAGACCGGTTTTCCGGTGATATCGGCGATGATCTGGCACCACAGATCACTGCGCGCCCCACCGCCCATGGCGATAAACCGGTCCAGCGGTTTTCCAAGCGCCTGTTCTACCCCGCCGGTGTCCAGTCGCTGTTCGAAAGCGATGCCTTCCAGTATCGCCCGGTAAAGATGCCCTGGCCCGTGCACGCCGCGCCAACCAACCACAATCCCGCTGGCAGATGAATCCCAATATGGGTTCATGGCGCTGTTCCAATAAGGCACCAGCAGCAGATTGTCGGCTCCCGGGGGCGTCTGGCTGGCCAACTGCTCGAAGACCTGTTCGGCGGTAACGCCTTCGCCTGATTTGACTCCTGCCAGACTCGAAAACTTCTCGACCAGCCAGGCAATGGTGTAAGCGCCGCCCAGGATGACCGTTTCCAGCAGGCAGCTCCCCGGAACGCCGCCCGACATGCTCCGGAACGCCAGGCCGGTCAGGTAACTGCTTGAATAAGTGCCCGAAATAACGCTGGTGCCCAGGCTCAAGTACGCTTCGCCAGGCCGGGTAATATTGGCTCCCAGGCCGCCGGCCTGCCCATCCCCCAGGCCAGCCATTACGGGCAGGCCTCCCGGAAGGCCGGTCAGGGCGGCAGCCTCAGGCGAAACCTCGCCGATCAGGCTGCCGGGCGGATAAAGCTCGGGCAGTTGGCCGGCGTCGACGCCGATCTTTTCCAGCAGTTCGCCGGCCCAGGCGTTCCTGCGCATATCAAATAGGCCGGTCGGGTCGGCGCTGCCCCACCCGGTGCGGTACTCTCCGGTCAGATGGTGCACCAGGTAGGCTTGCACGTCAAGGTATTTATTCGTGCGCGCATACACCTCGGGTTCATGCTGCATAAGCCAGGCGATCTTGCTGAAAGTCAGGTTGCCGGTCAGCGGCTTGCCGGTCACCTGCTGGAACAGTTCTTTACCACAGGTTCGTTCCAGTTCGGCCACCATGGGGGCGGCGCGTTCATCCATCCACAAAATCGCCGGGCGCAGCGGGTCGCCGCAGTCGTCTACCGGTACGAAGGTCTCGCGCTGGTGGGCAATACACAGTCCGGCCAGCCGCTGCGAACCTACCTGACCCACCAGTTCACGCAATGCTTGCGCGGCGGCATCCCACCAGGATTCGGCCGGCTGTTCGTGCCAGGCCGGATGAGGGGTGGCTACCGGTAAAGCGCAGCGCGCCTGAGCCACCAGGCGACCCTGGCGGTCCCAGGCAATCGCCTTGCAGGCGGAAGTGCTGCTGTCGATCCCGATTACCAGGTCAGCTGTGTCCACCGCGATTTAAATCACCCTGGCCAGTTTTAGGATTTCACCGGCAGCTCCGGGGAAAACACCTAATTCCCAGGCCAGGTCCAGCAAGGTATACCGTGTGCGGTAACGGCTGCCATATAACAACGCTTCCACACCTTCGGCGGGCGTCCGATGGATGGCTTCCAGGGTAACCGGGCAGCCGGCGGTGACCATCGACTGCCGAATGGACTCAAAAGAAGCCAGGTAAGGAGTGACTTCTTCCCAAATTTTTTGCCAGTTAGCCTGCACGTAACCGACATATTCCAGGTATTTATCGTCGGGCAAGTATTTACTGCGTACCACCTCGTTAAATGACGCGGCCTGGTCACCAAAATGGGCCCGATTGTCGGCCTCGATTTCTACAAGTGAAAGGCGCGTGTCCAGCAGTTTGTGCGGGTCGAGCGTGGCAGGGTCGATTTTGCGGATGTACTCGTACATTGCCAGCATGATCAGCGTTCCCACTCCCACCTGAACACCATGCAGGTTCTTGGGCACGCCGCGCAGGTGGTGAATCAAGTCCCAGAAATGGGAAAGGATATGTTCGCCGCCGGAGGAAGGCGAAGTTTCCCCATCCAGAACGGTCATCGAATATCCGGAGATGAGGATGGCTTCAGATAGGCGGTGAATGGCGCCCGGTTCCCCCCGGCCAATCCCCTCGGCCGCTTCAAGGTAGCGCAGTTCGGGCAGATCGGTCATCTGGTAGGGTAAAGGGCAGAAATAAAGCTTCCTGAGCAGGCTGGCCAGCTTCCAATCGGCGTTACATACAGTCCGGGCAACCAGGTCACCTACCCCGGCGTGGATCATCGCTTTCGGCGCCTGAGAAAGGATGTTGACGTCGAGCATCACCGCATTGGCCGGGTTGAACCACTCGCTGAGCTTAATATTGTTGACTGTGACCGAAGCAGTGATCGAAGTGTAGCTGTTCATTGAGGGCGCCGTGCCGAAGATAATGAACGGTTTTCCTAAACGGGTGGCAACCCCTTTGGTCATATCGCTCATTACACCGGAACCCACCCCAATCAGGATATCCGCCTGTGGGTCGATGTCGGCCGCGGCCTGGTTCATCAGGCTTTCTTCCGAATCCAGCAGCAGGTCGGGCGCGCCCAGGCCGAGCAGGTGCAGCGGCAGGCCGGTCATCTTGAGCGGCCCGATCACACAGGCCATGACGATCTCTTCGATGGCCCGGTCGTAGAGCAGCCAGGCGGATTGGGATCGGCGGCCAAGGATCCTTTCGGCCACCTCGGGGATGCGCCCGACCAGGTTCGTGCCGATGTGCACGCTGCCAAAGGGAACGGTATGTTTGCGCCCGCAATAGGGGCAGACCAACACACTATCCGCCAGCGCCATCGAATCCCGGTGGAGATAGTCATTAACGTCAGTCAGCGTCTGCATAGAATTTTATTCCTTTCCTCCCAGGAAAAATTAAGCCCATTTTGCAGGGAGTTGCGGAGCGCATGCTCGCCCAACGCCCTACAAAACAGGATCATTATTGTAGTTATCCTGGCTCTATTTTATCCTGATTTTATAAAACTTCGAGGCCCGATGTCCGGATTCTTAACAAATTACCTCTTGACAGGTTATTTATATCCTGTATAATGATAGATAACAAATATATGGGACAGTGTCCCGCTTATAGGGACAACGAGATGCCGATCGAAAATTCCAACACCCTCTTCCGTGCCATTCAGATCCTGGACTGCTTCTCACAAGAGCATCCGGAGCTGGGCGTGCGTGAAGTAGCCCGCATGGTCAATCTGTCAAGCAGCGCCACCGGCCGGATTATGCAATACCTGAAAGACCTGGGCCTGCTTGCTCAGAACCCCAAGACGCGGGTGTACTCGCTGGGCTCGCGCGTGCTCACCTGGGCCGGCGTCTACCTGGCCATCTCGGATATCCGCACAGTCGCCTTGCCCTATCTGCAAGAGTTGCACATTTCTACCCAGGAAACGATCAGCCTGTACGTGCTAGACGGTAAAGATCGTGTGTGCATCGAGCGCCTCGAATCGCCCCAGAACGTGCGTATCGTCGCCAGGCTGGGCCGGCGCCTGCCCTTATATGCCGGGTCGGCCGGTAAGGTGTTCCTGGCCTTTATACCCCGGGCGGTCTGCGAGGATATCCTGGCCTCGACCGATCTGGTGCCCCTCACTTCCAAAACCATCGTCAATCCTGCCACCCTGCGCGGTGAACTCGATAAAATCCGCCAACAAGGCTATTCGGTCAGCCGGGGAGAATGGCTGCTGGATGCCTCCGGCGTGGCTGCCCCCATTTTCGACCAAAATGGCGAGGTGACTGCCGTACTGACCATATCTGGCCCGAGCCAGCGCTTTACCGATGAAGTCATCGCCCGTTATGCCCAGGTAGTTACCCGTGAAGCCCTGGTTATTTCACGTGCGTTAGGCTTCCGGCAGCCCCGGCAGATCCAGGAACTCCAACCGCAGCCGGTCGGCTGAGACTTAAGCTAAGGAAAGTGTTTCAGGTTATCCCTGGACTTTCCAGGGATATTTTTTATAAAGAGGAGAATGAGCAATGCTAATCCATGACAAAATCGACGTACAGCTTCCCGAGTGGCGCGAACGGGTGCGCAGCCTGACCAAGGAACACGGTTCCTACAAAGTGGGCGACGTGACCGTCGAACAGATCTATGGCGGTATCCGCGGCGTTATCATTCAAGTCTCAGATATTTCCTACCTCGACCCGTACGAGGGTATCCGCCTGCGCGGCTACAGTATCCCGGAGCTGATGGAAAAACTGCCCAAGTGGGATGGGACAAGCGTGCCCACCGCCGGCGGACTGTACTACTTGCTGCTGGTCGACCAGCTCCCCACCAATGAAGACGCCCAGTTCATCGAAGATGAATGGAAGCGGCGCGGAGAAGTGCCGCAATACGTGTGGAATATCCTGCGGGCCATGCCGGAGACAACCCACCCGATGACGCTGTTCTCCCAGGCGGTCCTGGCGATGGCAAATGAGTCGGTGTTTGCAAAAAATTACAGCGGCAGAGTTCCCAAGAACGGTTATTGGAAAACCTACCTCGAAGACAGCCTCAATTTGACAGCCAAACTACCGGCGATCGCCGCTTTTATTTACAACCTTAAATATCAGAACGGACTGTACATACCTCCCGATCCCAACCTGGATTGGAGCGCCAATTTTGCCCACATGATCGGTAGAGGCGATGATGAAGAATTCAAGGAGCTATGCCGCCTGTTCTTCGTGATCCACTCCGATCACGAGGGCGCCAACGTCAGCGCCCACGCCACGGCCCTGGTGTGCTCGGCCCTGTCGGACGTGTATTATGGCTGTTCAGCCGGCCTGGACGGCCTGGCAGGTCCCCTGCACGGCCTGGCCAACCAGGAATGCCTGCGCTGGCTGCTGGACGTGCGCGAACATTTTGATGGGCTGCCCGATCCGAATGACCTGCGGGATTATCTGAAAGACCAATTAGATGCCGGCGCAATCATCCCGGGTTACGGGCACGCCGTACTGCGTACGACCGATCCGCGCTTCACGGCCCTGCTCGAATTCAGCCGCAAATATATTGTCAACGACGAGCTGCTTGCCCTGGTCGAAATGGTGTACGAAATCCTCCCACCCCTGCTGAGCGCCATGGGCAAGGTGAAGAACCCCTGGCCGAACGTCGACGCCATCACCGGGGCGATCCAGTACCATTACGGCATTAAAGAATTTGATTTCTACACCGTGCTGTTCGGCGTCAGCCGCTTGTTGGGCCTGACGGCGCACGCCGTTTGGTCACGCGCCCTGGGTAAGCCAATCGAGCGCCCCAAATCATTAACCACCCACATGCTGGAAGAAATGGTCAAAGAGCCCGAACTGGTGAGGTAATCGGAAAAATCACTTTTTTCGCTTTATATAAATCACTACTGCAAAATAAACCAACGCCAGCGCCACGAAAATCAAACCGATTTGCCATGGCGCTGGTTCTTTTTTATTGGTTGCCTTACCGGTGAAATCGACCTGGGCGGCGGTCTTCGCATCCATCACAGTTTCGCCCAGTTTGTAACCGTTCAACCGGATCAGAAACGCGGTTAGCTCACAATACTCATCCGGTTTGAGCGAACCGGGCGCCTGCCAGGGCATTTTAGATTGGATAAAATCGTGCAGCGCGCCGGCGTTGCCAAAAGAAGCTAAAAAACCAGTCCCGGTTACCGCCGGCACCTGGTGGGGAAAAACGAACCCACCCACGGGATGGTTGGCAGCGTGACACTTTGACTGCCAGCAGTTATTATCCGGCGGCGGCAGCACATTGCGCCATTCATCGGTCAAACCCTGGCCCCGGTCGCCGTGACAGACCATACACACCTGGTAATACACCTGGGCGCCCAGGTCGGCCTGGCCCGGCGGAAAAACGGTTGGCGGCGGCGCCAGCCGGTCGGGGGTGCTGATTTGGCCAGGGCGTAACGTAGCCACCATCTGCGGGCGCCAATCTCCACTGACAGGGGGGTGAAAAAAACGGAATACGATAAGTAAAATTGAGATCCCAAGCAAGACTACTATGAAACGTTTCATAACCTAGAAATCTCGGTTATTCTGGAATGGAGCATTTTGCAACTCCCTCGGGCCGGGCAGTGCAACTGCCCTCCATCCACTTTCTTGTTTGTCTGATCCAGGACAGTTGCCATTCCCTTGCGCCAGGCAGTGCAACTGCCCTCCATCCACCTTCTTGTTTGTCTGATCCAGGGCAGTTGCCATTCCCTTGCGCCGGGCAGTGCAACTGCCCTCCATCCACTTTCTTGTTTGTCTGATCCAGGGCAGTTGCCATTCCCTTGCGCCAGGCAGTGCAACTGCCCTCCATCCACTTTCTTGTTTGTCTGATCCAGGGCAGTTGAACTGCCCGGCCCCGAATCTAGGTTATTTCTCAAGGTGCAATACTGAACAGGCTGCCTGCACTGCTGCCCTCCACCTCGGGGAAGTAGTACTCGTAGGCATGGGCAGGGATCACCCGGAATTCTCCGGCCTGAGCCGGTAAAATCTGGTAGGTTAATTCATACGTGCCGGCCGGTACACTGCGGGCTGCCCAACTGACGTGATCGCTGTAAACCCTGGGGGTGCTAAAATACCACCACCCCCAACCTGCGCCGCCAAAGGGGTCATCCGGGCTGTAAGAGGCCGTCTGGCCGCGCTGGGTGGTCCTCAGGCTGGAATCGACCACGCTGGCTCCAGCCGGGATGAAATCGTCCACAACCAGGTACTGCATGTCGGTTGGCAGGGTAAGCGTTACGTGGACGAAGACAGGTTGAGCCAGATCTCCGATTTTTAAGCCGTTGATCGGCGGGCAATTGACCTTGCGGCAGTCCTGCCCGCCCAGTACAAACCTCCGTTCGACGCTCATGCCATGTGAAACCGGCTGGGCAGTATCCGCCGGGCGGTCCACCTGCAGGTCCACGCGGTAGTACAGACGGCCGCTGCCGGCATCCCGGGTGATATTCAGGGTATTCGACCGGTCGGCATTCAACTTGTCGATCGTAACCGATCCTGAAACCGGGGTAAGCGCATCCGGGCCACCCGCCTTACCTTTCAACAGTTCAGCCCCGTTCAGGCTGGCCGAGAATGTATAACTGGCTTGCAGGTCGCCGGTGCCCTGCATGACGTCCGTCAAGGCCATTAACACCCAGGCAGTCTCATAGCTGGAGGACCAGGCGCCGTTAGGACGGCGGTTAATCGCCAGGTAACGGACGGCATCCGGCAGCAGGGTAGAAGCCGGGTCGAGGCGGGCCAGCGCTTCCATCACCACCGCGGTGGCGAAGTTCGGCGTGTTCAACCCATTGCCACCCGGGTTGGCATTTTCCCAATGCACGCCGGTAGCCGAACGGACCGCCTGCCCTTCCAGGTTGGAAACCAGGCTGCGGGAGAGCTGGCTATCAGATGTCGTGGCATTCAAGGTCAACGCCAGGAAAGCTTTCGACCACGGGTCGAGTTTATCGCGAAATTCATACAGGTTGGTCGGGTCGACGTCGCTGCGGCCTGACTGCTGCAGCGCAAATTGTATGAAGGCCAGTTCGTCAAGCTGCCAGGGCTGGGTGGTAAGCGGGTCGAGCGGCGCAGACACTTTATTACCCAGGAAAGTCTGGGCATTGGTAATTGCCGTAGGATCGATGGAGATGCCGGCCTGGTTCAACTGCGCCAGCCCATACAAGACATAAGCCGTGATGTAGGCTTCGCTGTCGCTGCCCGGCGCCCAACCCCACCCGCCATCCTGGTTCTGAGCGGCCAGCAAGCGCACCTGGCTGTCTTTGATAGCGCCGGACAGGCGGGCTTTCAACGCCGGAGAGTCGAGGCTCAATTTCTGCAGTGCCTGGTAGGTCATCAGGTTGGGCAGCAGGTGAGAAAGCAGCGCCTCGGTGAATTCGGTTGGGAACGATTCCTGGGCCTCCAGGCCGCTCAGGATCGTGGCTGCCAGCGAAGGCGACAGTTCCACACTTAGCTGGCCTCCGGTGGGTATGAAGGAGTGCGGCAGCCCGATCAACTCTTGCCGGGAGCCACCCTCTGCCAGCACACCCGCTGTGGCAAAAGTCTGCGCAGCGGAGTAATGCAGCACCGGCAGCTTGCCCTGCTGCGGGCGAGACGCATCGTTCAGGTCAGCCGAAGAAGCATTAAATACCAGGCCGACGTCCGCCACATTCTGCACGGTGCCCCACCAGGTGACCTTTTGGCGCCCGCCGGCGATCACACCCGCCTGTTGCGCTGACTGCCCCGGGTCGTCCAGCGTAATGCCGGTCGCCTGGATGGATACGTCCACAGTCAGGTCCTGACCCGTGTTGTTGTGGATGATTGCCGCCAGTTGTACGTGATCGCCCTCTACGAAAAACGAAGGCGTTTCCGGGCGGATGAGCAGCTCTTTGGTAGCCACCAGTTCCTGGGTGGCGGACCCCACACGCGTATCACTGGTCAGGCCGCGCAAATCGGCTACCCAGGTGGTCAGGTTGTCTGGCAGGGTCAGGCTCACCTCGGCCATACCGTTGGCATCTGTGATAATCGAGCCATTCCAGTAGGCGGTATCCTGGAAATTCTGGCGCAAGGAGGGCGCAGCGCCCCCTCCTCCCCCACCCAGGCCGCCAACATTGAGCGGCAGCACACGCTGGGCGTAGATTGCCAGGTCAAGGCCGTTCGCCACACCCAGGGGCTGCCGGCCGTAAAAAGCTTTAAAAATATCCGGGGAATTGGGGTTTGCCAGCGCCAGCACAGCCTTGTCGACCAGCGCCAGGGAGAATTCACCCTGCACCGGTTTCCCCTGGTCGTCTTTCACCTGTATGTTAAATTTCACTTCACCGCCCGGGCCGGTAACTTCCGGCTGGGTGGTCAGGCTTACCTGCAAATGGCTCTGTGCGGCATCCACCTGCAGTTCCTGATAGCCTATGCGAAAGTCCAGGTTGCCGTTCAGGGCACGGCCCATCAATATTACCGAAACATATACGTTTGGAGCGTCTTCTTCACCCAACGGCAGGGCCAGGTCTTCGCCGGCTTTGGTCAGGTAGATCACCTGCGAGCGCATCACTTTGCTGCGTTCGACGGTGATCAACGCCAGGGTGTGTTCTCCAAACGGGTTGGGAATAAAAATGTGGGCAGTCTGCCCGGGCTTGTACTGGGCTGCGTCGGTTGACAGGCGGATATGCTGGTTGGGCAGATCGGGCCAGGACGCCGATCCTGCGCCACCTACCCACAGCAGCACCTGGCTGATCGCCGTATCTCCGCTGGTTTCGAGCATATATATGCCGGGGTCAGGCGGGATAAAGACCAGGCGGGCGCGCCCACCCCCATCCGTCTGGTAATCGACTGTGCCGGTCTGGGTCGTCTGCATCAGCAAGGGAGCCACGCCAGTGGCGTCGAGGTAACCGGCTTTCTTCCAGGTGACTTTCATGAAACGGGCGGTCAAGGCGTGTTCTCCTGAAATCCCGCCATCCCAATCGGTGGTCTGGATGTCGAAACCAACTTCACTGCCGGCCCGGGCCAACCAAGCCCCGGGCCGGATGGCCATAAAATAATCCGCCGGATGTACCAGCAGATGGCCCCGCCCGCTGACCGGGTTGCCGCTCTCGTCTGTGGCGGTAGCTTCAATCGTCAGAGTCTGCGATTGCTGAAAATCGGCCAGGCTGGCGAAGGTGCTCCACGGGACGCTGACCTGCAGAGTACCGTCCGGGCCGGTCTTGGCTTCACCGTGCGCCAGGTATCGGCCTAATTCAGAATACCCGGGCAGGGGATTGAACCCGTTCGCCCAACTCAGGTCGACTTTGCCAACCTGGTACCCGTTGGGCAGAAAGAACGGCAGGTGCTGCGCATACAGCGACCACTGCACATCCAGGCCGCCGGCCGGCGATCCAAAATAATAAGCCGTTTTTATTGTGGCCTGAATATCCTGTTGGCTTTTGATGGCTGGCTGCGGAAAACTGACCTGCACGTCGAATTCAGGTTTGCGGTATTGGGCCACCTGGAAGGAAAGGATTTCTCCCTTAACCTCGTCAACTGACAGCTCGTAATAACCGGGAGGAGCATCGGCAGGGATCTGGAACGATCCAAACGTGCTGCCATACGCGTCAAGCTGCAAAGTCTGCGAGCCTAACTGCGGAAATTGGCCGGTCTCTACGCTGTAATCGCCTCTCAATCGCACAGTGACCTGATTGGTATCCAGGGCGGTGTAACGGCCGTTGGAATTTTGCCGCACGATGGCCCGAAAATGAACGGCCTGCCCGGGCTGGTAAATCGGGCGGTCGGTGTACAGGTACAGCAGCGGGTGGTCACGCCCGTCCGACGTGGGCAGCCCAAATGACCAGGGCGCCACATCCTGCTGCCAGTCGCTCATTGCCAGGCTGAAATCCGGGTCACCCGGCTGACCCGCAACGGCAGTAAAGGGAAAAGCATCCGGGGCGATCGGGCTGATATCCAGCTCGGCTAACCCCTGGGCATCCGTGACAGCCGTGCCTAACGGGTTGCCATTGCGGTCCCTGAAGGCTATCGAAAGACCATTGACGGGTGAATTATCATTCAGGTCTACCGCCCAGCTCGACAACTGGCTGGGAGTGTATTTTAGCAAGAGATGGATGTGGCTGACCACACCCATGAAGGACAGGCCCGGGGGTGTGTTGCTGTTCAGTTCAGGCGCCTGGTAGGTGTAATAATATAATCCAGGCTGGAGAGGTACACCGGATGGCGCCAGGGACAGGCTGATCGTCGTTGTCACGTTTGGTGCCAGCGTCAATCCTTGCAGCCATTTCGGACTCGGAGGGCCATTGAAATTCTTGTAAAGGTCGCTGGCAGACATCATCGCATAACGGGTGAAATCATCCACTGTGAGCTTATTTGACGTGGCTGTCAGCAAGCGCAGGTTGACCGCCTGGGCCGTCACCGCCTTTTCTCCCAAAGGCACGAAGAGGATATTCGTGCCAAACTGCAACATAGGGATGGTCAGGGCTGGCTTTGCCGGCGGCGTGCGGAAATTTAATATAGATTGCGTGGGGGTGACGCTTTCCCATAAGTCGCGCAGGCCGGGGGCAACCGTGACGCTGTACAGCGTGGCGGCCCGGAAGGAGGCGGTGATGGATAGGCTGTTACTGTTCTGTGGGACAAAATAACTGGGATTGTCCAGCGGTGGTTTGAAGGTAACCAGGCTGCCAAAAGCCTGGTCCGGGATGAGCGGGGCGCTGAAATTCAGGAAGATCGTCGCATATCCGCTATCAAACGCCCCACCAGGCCCGGCCGGGGTTACATCGACCAGGCTGATCTCCGGGTAGGTGGTGTAGTTCTGGAGCACATTTTCTCCCAGGCTGGCGCCGCCGCGGCCGCGCGCTAACCCGACCAGCAGCATGGTGTAAACTGTGCTGCGTGATAGTAAATAATCCGGTTTAAACGTAACCTGGCTGCCGGCGTCGTTCCAGGTAAAATGGCCGGCGACAGGCGCACCCGAGCCATCTTGCAGCGAAAAACTCTGCTCCACGTTAGCAGTATCCATCGGCTGGTTGAATTCCAACGAAAACGTGGGGTCCAGGGGGATTGGCGCATCCCCTTTGGGAGTGTACGATAACAACTTTGGGTTAGCCGTGGTAAAACTCCACGGTTGGACCTGGTCGGCTGCCAGGGGCGACCCATTGGTATCCACCAGAGCCGAATCAGGCGTGACTGTGTAGGCAATCCCACCCTGTAAGGGAGGGTCAGGGTAGAAAATGTAGGTGCTGGTATTCAGCCACTCGCCTCGCCCACTGGCCGGTGGATCGAGGGTGAAAGCCGTGGGCTGGTTGGTTGAATCGGCGCTGAGCGCCACAACCGGGGCCGAAAAGGAAGCCACCACGGCCGCTCCCGGGTCGCTGTCCAGTGTATCCGGCTTGGGCAGGCGGTCGAGCAGCTTTAAATATCCCGGCACGGTAAAGGCCAGGGTGACCGCCTCAACCATTTGAAGGCCGTTGGATGCCCGGGCGCCGGTGGAAACGGTCACCGATTGGTCACTGGCGGGGGTAAAAGGTTTATCCGGGATAAATTTGACCGTAGTATCGTTGGTCCATTCAAAATGGCCTGAAAGGGCCGGCTGGCCCTGTACTGCGCCTTCCACCGCCGCGTGCTCCATCGGCTGGTTGAAGGTCAGCGTGATGGGGCCCTGGGCCGGTAAGTCACCGCCGGTTTCCGGCTGTGTCTCTACCAGCACGGGCGGCGTCTGCGGAACCGGGGTCGGGCTGGGGGTAGGCGGCACAGGTGTGCTGGTAGGCGGAATTTGAGTTGGGGTTGGGCTGGAAGAAAGAAACGGGATTGCCGGGGCCACGCAGGCTGTCGAAACAACCAGCCAGACCACCAGGAACACAGTCATAACTGAAGAAAGCCGTCGTCGGGATGGACCAGGCAGGGGGGATTGAACAGACATGGGG
>VFSW01004256.1_pt1 | contig 21368 bp, 10 predicted proteins | sample 5358111 | NCBI WGS metagenome assembly VFSW01 (sample SAMN11554181, study PRJNA540505) | mine drainage metagenome | isolation source: sediment from site ElyBrook_90M | place: USA: Ely Copper Mine, Vershire, VT | collected 2017
CAGAGGTTCTTCACGCGAACTTTTGTCCGATATGGTGCGCACAGCAGCTACTTAGGCGGTTGTTTCAGAGAGCTGACGATGCCGCCGCCCTCGCGGATGGTGAGGATCTGATTCGCTTTGACGTTGGTGAAGTGCTCGATCTTCTGGGTTGTGGGCCACTTTACCTCAATAAGGTCCACCGTCTCTGCCGCTCCCAGTCCGAAGTGAAGGCGCAGGTCGCTCTGTGACATGACGCTTGTGCCGCTATGAACTTCATCCATCTGGGTATGCTTGCCGGTTACCACGCGCACCCTGGCACCAATGGCAGTGCGATTGCACTGGGTTCCAACGAGCTTGATCTTGATCCAGTTCTGCCGATTGCCGCCGTCGTTGTGCAGAAGAGAGGGCACGTCATTCATATTCAGGACGAGAATATCCATGCCGCCATCATTGTCGTAGTCGCCAAAGGCGGCGCCGCGACTGGAGAACTGCTCGGTGATGCCCGGCCCCATTGTGGATGAGACATCCTTGAACCGGCCATTTCCGAGGTTTTTGTAGACTAGGCGGGGATTCTTGAAAGCTTCGCCGAAGTTGTAGGAATCCACTTCAGGATAGACGTGGCCGTTGACCTGCACGATGTCAGTCCAACCATCATTGTCATAATCAATGAAGCCACAGCCCCATGCGACATAGTTGTTGTTGATGCCTACCCCGGCGCTGAACGAGACGTCACTGAAGGTGCCATCGCCGTTGTTATGGTAGAGGTCGCAGGTATCATCGGCGAAGTTGGTCTTGAAGATGTCGAGCCAGCCGTCGCAGTCATAATCGGCCACGCCGATGCCCATTCCGGCCTGTTCATGGCCGTCGTCGTTATAAGCACAACCGGCGAGAACGGCGATATCAGTAAAGGTGCCGTCGTGATTGTTCTGGAACATCATGCTTGGTTCCGAATCTACCGCGACGTAGATGTCGGGCCAGCCGTCGTTGTCAAAATCGTAGGAGACTGCGGTGATGGAATAGCGCGGGCCGGGCTTGAGGATTCCGGCCTTCTCCGAGACATCGGTGAAGGTTCCATCGCCGTTATTGTGATAGAGGATGTCTGTGTCACCGGGAAGGCCGCGCGGGCCGCACATGGTAGGAATACCCTTCCACTGGCAGAAGCTCATATCCTTTGGGGTGAGGGGCTTGTCCGGATCGAGCTTGATGAAATTGCAGACGAACAGGTCGAGATGGCCATCCCTGTCGTAATCAAGAAAGGTACATCCAGTGCCCCAGCGACCATGCTCCTGGGAGAGGCCGGCCTGCTGCGTGACGTCGGTAAAGGTCCCATTGCCGTTGTTGCGGAAGAGGATGTTGTGTCCCCAGAAAGTGCAGAAGAGGTCGTCCCATCCATCGTTGTTGTAGTCGCCGACGCAGATGCCGGTTTGCCAGCCGGTGCGCGCCAATCCTGAATGCTCTGTTACATCAGTAAACGTGCCGTCGCGGTTGTTCTTGTAGAGGTGGGTGGTTGGTGCTTTCCCGGGGGCCCACTGTGTATCCAGCCGATTTCCGTTGGACAGGTAGATGTCGAGCCAACCATCGTTGTCGTAATCGAAAAAGGCGATGCCGCTTCCCTTTGTCTCTATGATGACGCGCTTATGCTCGACGCCACCCCAGACATTGGGAATGGTGAGGCCAGCTTTCTGAGCGACATCGATGAACTGTACGGGGGAGGAAGGCGATGCCGCGACAGCCGCCTCGATGCGAGCGCTCTGATTCCACTTCCAAAGCGGAGTCGTGAGCACATCGAGGAGTGTGCCGCCCAGCACAGTGAGAGAAGAACCGAGAAAACGACGGCGTGGAAGAATCATGAGATGCCGCAATTATAGTGACGCGCGCAGGATATTGAAAAGGTTTGCAGGACGGGTTCAACGAGCGGAGAGGAAGCCGTGATCCGGGTCACCGCCGTGGGACCTTCGGGAAGGGATGGGGCACGATACCGACGCCTTCCTTGACCGCAATGATGCGGTCTTCAGGCACATTGAGCAATTTGTCTACCTGACCGCTTGGCCAGGTAATGACAAGTGAATCGATCTTGGTGCGCTTTGCCAGTCCGAAATGAAGGCGTGGATCGCTGGCAGACATATAGCTTGTGCCGCCCTTGGCCTGATCGACCTGGACAAATCCATCGGAGGTGAGCTTGAGGGATGCTCCGATTCCGTCGCGATTGGACTTGGTGCCGATCAAAAGTACCTCAAGCCAGTGGTTGGCGCTGGCGCCATCGTTGCGCAGGAGTTCAGGGTAATCGCCGCGGCAGTTGACGGCGAGGCCGACCGCGCCATCATTAAAGAAATCTGCCGTTGCAAGTCCGCGGCCCACGACGGGGCGGAGGAAATCTGGCCCCATGGCGTCGGATGATTTCTCGAAATGCCCCTTGCCGAGATTGTGAAACATCAGCAGCGGCTCTTTGTAGGAGATTTCGCTGTGGTAGAGGTTGACGTTGTCGACCATGGCGCCGTTTGCCTGAACAATGTCGGGCCATCCGTCATTGTCGTAGTCGAGGAATTTTGCAGCGACTCCGCTAAGCGTGACTGCTTTGTTCCCGATGCCTGAACTGTAGGTCACGTCGGTGAAGGTGCCGTCGCCGTTGTTGTGGTAGAGGCGATCCAGCTCGAAATCGAGGTGAGTGATGTAGACGTCCAATAGGCCATCGCCGTCCACATCGGATGCGTCGATGCCCATTCCGGCCTCGTAGCGGCCATCCTCGCTTGCGGCGAGCCCGGATAGCAGCGACTCATCTGCAAAGGTGCCATCGTGGTTGTTCTGGAACAGGAAGTTGGGCCATGTGTCATTGGCGATGGCGATGTCTGGCCAGCCGTCATTGTTCAGGTCGGCCAAAACCAGGCCCATGCCCTTTGACTCGGGCACACCCACGCCTGATTTCTCGCTGACGTCAGTGAAGGTGCCATCGTGGTTGTTGTGGTAGAGCTTGGTCTTCTGTCCCCTGTAGTTGTTAGGGTTGCAATAGGAGCGATAGCCTGGGGTCCGCTCTCCACACCACAGGTTGTTTTGCGGGGTCCAATCGAGGTAATTGGTGACGACGAGGTCGAGCCACCCATCCTTGTCGAAGTCAAACCAGCCTGCACTTGTGGACCATGCGCCGCTGTCGGCCACGCCGGCCTTTGCCGTGACGTCTGTAAAGGTACCGTTGCCGTTGTTGTGATAGAGAATCGCGCGGCCGTATCCGGTGACGTAAAGATCGGGATAGCCATCATTGTCAAAGTCGCCGACGGCGACGCCCTGACCGTAGTGCCCCTCACCGCCCACGCCCGCTTTCGCGGTGACCTCTGTGAAGGTACCGTCGCCGTTGTTGTGATAGAGCGCGGAGCTCAGCGGCTTGGCAGGCTTGTAGGCATCGGTGGGGCCTGACTGGACAAGGTAAAGGTCCATGAGGCCATCCTGGTCGTAGTCAATCCACGCCACACCGGTACCCATTGTCTCCAGGTAGTACTTTTCGCTGGTTTGGGTAGAGTCCTGAACGAAGGTGATTCCGGCGGCCTTGCGAATGTCAGTGAAGTGCACGGGAATTGCTGTGTCATTGGCTTTGGCTGGTTGCTGGCCGGGGATTGCCTGGCCGAGGCACGAACCGATGAAGACGAACCACACGGCCCACATGGGAGAGGTAAGGCGGCGGGTGAGAAGAGGATTCGCGGAAGCACTGGCGGGCATAGTTCTTTGACGATGAATGGAGATGGCGGGAAAGCAGCCAGGCGAGAGAACAGGCACCGCCCAGGAATGCCACTGTGCGCAGTGCTGAGGGGCATCCAGGTCCGACGGTTTCGGGCTGAAGTTGGGACGATGCTGTCTGTCACTCATAGTGTTCTATCCGCGAGAGACAAGGCAAATTGCAGGAACTGCGCCTTATCTGCTGCGGTCATCGGCTGTATGCCTTGTGATGGAGATGCGGAAGCCCTGTCCAGAACCTCTTCAATCTGCGCTATTGCGAGACTGCCGCTGACGCTGCTGTCTTTGAAGCGGTCCAGTACCTCACGGGCCTTGTCAATTTGCCCGGTCTGGAAGTAGAAGACGCCGAGAGCCGAATAGGCTCCTGACCACTCAGGGAGCAGGTCGACCGCCTTGGTGAAGTCTTCCGTCGCGTTTGCGGTGTTGCCCTGCAATGCGGCGATGAGTCCGCGGCCCCAATACAATTTGCCGGAGCCCGGGATGCGTGCCTGGCCCTTTGCCAGAATCAGCTGGGCTGCGTCGAGGTTGCTGCTGCGCAGGTCGAGCAGGGCAAGCGAAAGATAGGCCTGATCGTTATCGGGGTTGCGGCTGATGGCATCCTGATAGATTTGCGTAGCAGGCCCGTATTCGCCGAGGTGGGCGTAGATATCTCCGAGGAGGGAGAGATACGCATCATCCTTTTGTCCCTGCGGTGAGACCTGTTGCGCCACGTCGAGCGCCTGCGCGTAAGCGCGCTTCCTAAAGTAGGCGTTGGCGAGGTTAAATTTGATGTCGTCGGAGTCCGGATTTGCCTGGAGGGCGAGCTGGAAGTGCCGGATTGCGTCATCGTAGAGATGATAGCTTGCCAACAAAACGCCAGTTCCGGCAAGGGTGCGGTAGTCTCCGGTGCTCAGCTTATCGAGCTGATCGACCGTTTGCCTGGCGTCGTCGAGCCGGCCTTGCTTGAGATAAGCCTTCGCGAGGAGATACAAGTCTTCCGGCTGCTCCGGATGCTTCTTTATCTCGTTGATGAGTTCGTTCAGGTCCAGCTCATTGCGTGCACTCTGGCTGAGCTTCTGGCGATTGTCGAGGTAGTCGAAGAGGTGTTCATAGGGGTAAGGGCCGGTGGAGGCATTCCTGGAAAGCGTCTTGAATACGCTCAGATCGCGATCAGCGGCGACGGTTTCATGCATGCTTCGTTCCACCATCGCGAGCTTGTAATAGCCGGTAGCGGGATCACGACTGACCTGGACGTACTTGCGCAGCAAGGTCTCCGCCTCCGGAAATCTTTTCGCAACGATGCGCATGTTGGCCAACTCCAGGAGTGCGTCAGAGAAGTCTGGGTTCAAGGCCAGCGTCTTTTGGAAATACGACTCTGCGGCCGCGGAATCTCCCTGGCGCTCCGCTATGTAGCCGAGATTGAACAGGCAGGAGATGCTGTGCGGGTCAAGCTTGAGACCTTGCTCGAAGTAGCCTTTGGCCTCATCGAAGCGGCCCAAGTTGCGATAGGAGAGGCCGAGAAATGCGTAGGATCGCGCGGAGCCCTCGACCTCGATGAGCTTCTTGAACTCTTCGATGGCCTTTTCGACCTTGCCAGCCATGAAGTAGCTTTCACCGAGGGCGGCGAGCAGGTCAGTGCGGAGCGGCGCAATCCGCAGGCCGGATTCGAGCAAAGGAATTGCATCCTCGAAATAATTTTGCGACATGCTGACCTGGGCCATCTGGAAGAGCACGTCGGGATTGTCAGGAGCAAGCTTGTGCGCGCGCAGCAGCAGGTCCAACGCGTCAAGGGGACGCGATTCGCTAGTGTAGACCTGGGCCAGCAGAGCAAGCGTGTCAATGGAATCCGGTCTTAGCTTGAGCGCGCGGTTGAGCGGCAGATCGGCCTTTGCGGATTGACCGTTGCGCAGATAGACCTGGCCAAGATTGTAGAGAATCTCGAAGGTCCCCGGCTGCAAAGCGTCGGCCTTTTCCAGTTCCAACTGCGCAGGTTTATATTGCTTTTGTGAAGCGAGGAAGATCCCAAGGGAGAAATGCACCTGCACATCATTTTTAGCTTGAGCGGATAGTGCAGTCGCCGTCTTCAGTCCGTCCGCAACGCGCTGACGCGCGAAATAGGCGCGCACCAAATTGAATCGCGAAGCGACAGTGGGGGGCCGTACACGCTCAAAGTACGGGATTGCGCCAGCCGGTTCACCCTTGTAAATGAGGAGCATGCCAAGGTTGTAGTTGCCGTCCTGATTGGCTGGGTCCAGGCGCAAAACGGTGCGAAATTCCTGCTCGGCGAGAGCCAGTTGCTTGCTGGCAACATAGGCGTTGCCGAGGTTGTTGTGTGTCTTGACGGAGTTGGGCGCCAGTTGCAAGGCCTTTTTGAACGCGTCGAGCGCGCCGGAGTAATCCTGGTCTTCGCTCTCAATGATACCGAGCAGGTTATAGCCTTCTACACTTTTGGGATAGCGCTGCAGTTCGTCGAGGGTTGCGCTCTTTGCTTCGCTCAGCCGATGCTGTTGAAGCAAGTTCTGGGCCTCCTGGAAGTTGGAAGACGCGTGAGACGGCTTTTGCTGCGCGCCACATGGGACGAGGACCAGGAGGAGGCTAAGGAGAATGAGCAACTGGCCCGGCCTGGGACGCACCAAGTCCATTGCCCGGGCCGGTTGCGAGATGGGATGATGCACTGCGCTTCCTTCACGATTGCGAATATTGTTCAAGGCGTTCATTGCAGCATTTCCAGGGCTTGCATGGCATCTGCGTTCTGAGGCAGCACGCGCAGCATTTCCTGCAGAACTTCACGTGCCTTCTCCTTATTGTTGAGCATTGCATAGAGCCGCGCGAGATTCAGGTAGGACTGAGGGTATTCAGGCGCGACCTTGATTCCGGTGTTGAATTGTTCCTCGGCCTTTGGGTAGTCTTGCTCGCGCACGAAGAGAACGCCGAGGTTGTTCAAGGCTTCGGGGTAGTTGGGGCGCAGCTCAATGGCCCGCTGCAGGTAATCCGCGGCGTGCTGCATCTGATTCTGTTGCGCGTAGAGCATGCCCAAACTGTAATTGATTTCAGGGTCATCGGGCTGAAGCTGGATCGCCCGACCGAGGAGTTCGGCCGCCTTCTCGAATTGCCGTTCGCGCCGATAGACGTTGCCCAGGTTGAGGAGCGCGATGGCGTAGGAAGGCCTGAGCTGCAGGGATTGCTCGAAGTCCGCGATCGCCTCCTGCGGACGGCCCTGCTGTGCCGCCATCATGCCGAGATTGTTCCATGCCTCAGGGTAGTTGGGCTGCAGCTTTACGGTTTGCTGAAGATACTGTTCGGCCTGCGCCAGGTCATTTCTTCGCAGACTGAGCGTGCCGAGATTGTAGTAGGCATCCGCGTCTTCTGGTTTTGCCGCGATGACTTGCTGAAACGATTCCGCAGCATGTTCCAGATAGCCGTGCTGAAACATGGCCACGCCATAGGTGAAGTCATTGCGCTGGAACGCATCCTGTACGAGGATGCCGGGGAACGGGAGTGCCTTGAGCATGCGGGCGTTTGCGGTCCTGGGAACAGAGCCGGCATCTGCGATGAGTTGCGTCGCGTCCAGCGGACCCTGATAGACCCTTACGATCATGCCCTCGGCATCCAGAAGAAATGAAGTGGGAATGGCGAGGTTTCTGCGGCGATCGAACAAGTGGTGGTAAATGATGTTATAGATGCCCGCGATTTCCGGCGTAGAAAAGAGCGCCGGGAAAGAGAGCCGCTCCTGAGTGGCAAACTGACGCGCAGCCGGAGCGCTGGCAGCATCCTCCACGTTCACCGCAAGGATCTCAAGATGGCTCGCGCTAAAGGACGGCTTGTGCCGCTCAAGCTGGCGCAACAGATCCAGGCTGGCAGTGGATGACGTGGCCCAGAAGTTGAGGAGGACGAATCTGCCGCGAAGCGACTGCAAGGTATGAAGATCGCCCTTGAGATCAGGAAGAGAAAACTCCGGGGCCTTGAGAGGCTGAATCAGCCAAGTCTCCACACGTGACGGCAAGGGCTCTAATTGTGGGGCTGGGCCGGTTTTGGTAAACGATGCGGAGGGCGGAACAAAAGCAGTCGCCTCGAAGACTGTCTCGCCTTCCGCAATGGCGATGCGATGGCTGTGGGGCAGGTTTTCAAAGAGCTGCGAGAGCCCGTTGGGCCAGTGGATGGTTGCGCGGATCGGGCCTTCGGCCGCACCAATTCCAAAGAAGAGTTCCTTCGAGTGCTGCGCGAGAAAGCCGGTGCCGGCCTGCAGATATTTTGTCTGGCGGAGCTTTCCGGTCTCCACGGTGACGGAAGCGCCGATTGCATCGCGGTTGCTCTTTTGTCCGCGTAGGCGAAAGGAGATGGAGCGGCCCAGATCCTTCATGGCATTGTGAAGAATGCGAAGCTGCGGCGCGTTGCGATTCTTCAGGATGACTTCGAGCTTTCCGTCATGATCGATGTCGGAGAGAGCAAAGGTGCGGCTGTCTTCGAGAAAGTCCATTCCTGCCGGGCCGGAGACCTCGGAGAAGGTTCCGTCCTGATTATTTGCAAAGAGGACATTTCTCGCGTATCCGTGCCAGGTGTAGTCAGAGCGAATCAGCTCGTTGATTGCGTTCCATCCGTGCTCGTAGGCAAGGGCGGGGGTTGCGTCTTCCGACGACTTGGCGACCACCTGCCTCCAGAAGAAGCTGGCGAGGTCGGATCGTTGCTGGCCGGAGATATAGCCGTTTGCGACATAAAGGTCGGAGTAGCCATCGTGGTCAAAGTCAAGAAAGTCAGAGGACCACGACCAACGGCCCATCTCTACCGCGGCCTGGCGGCCCACGTTGAGAAAGGTTCCATCGCCCTGGTTGCGATAGAGCGCGTTGCCGCGGGCGTGGCGCTGGTAGAGCTCACGAATTCTATCCGGTGCCTTCTGGTGAAACTGCGGTTGTTCGGAAACCCGCTGCCCCGCGGCTTCCCACATACTTGGGACATAGACGTCCTGGCGTCCGTCGTTGTCGTAATCGCACCAGCAGCAACTCATGCCGGCACCGACGCCCTCGACGCGTGCCTGGGCAGAGGCCACGGCAAATGTTCCGTTGCCGTTGTTGCGGTAGAGCTGCGAGGTGCCGAAATCGTTGGAGACAAAAAGATCGGGCAGGCCGTTGGAGTTGGAGTCGCCCCATGCAGCAGCGAAGCTGTAGCGGTCGTTTTCGACATCCAGCCCCGCAGACTCCGTGGTCTCGACAAACTCGCCGTTGCCTTCGTTGTGAAACAGGCAGTTTGGGGGGCCATTGCGCGCGTCGTAATAAGGGATTGGGTAGTGATACTGGTCGAGTCCCAGGTAGTACATATACAGACAGAAGTAGATATCGAGGCGGCCATAGCGGTCGTAGTCCGCGATGGCCGCGTGGGTGAAAGATCCCTGGGGAGCGCGTTTGAACTTGAATGCATCGCGCTTGAGGACGAAGGCGCCGTTGCCCTGGTTGCGAAAGAGCAACGGCCCGGTGCCGCAGACGACAAGCAGGTCCTGCTGCCCTCGATTGTCAAAGTCGGCGAAAAGCGCGCAGGCGGTATTGTCGAGCACGCCGACGCCTGCATTCTCCGTTACATCTTCAAAGGTGCCGTCGCCCCGGTTGCGATAGAGGCGATTGGGCAAGCCGGCCGGTTGGCAGACGTAGAAATCATCGAAGCCATCGTTGTCGAAGTCGCCGACGGCGACGCCATTGTTGCTATAGATGTCGAGGCCGACGGCACCGTCGAGCGTTGTGCGCCAGTAGTCCGCGCCGCGCAGCAACTGCTTTCGGTAGGATTGGTTGCCGCCGAGGGCGTGGTCAGTAACATCAATGAATGCCGCCTGCCCGTCCATGACGGAAAGGGTCTCTTCGTTTGCCTCCCAGCGAAGCGCCTTCCAAGATTGCGATGCATTGAGCGCCCACTCGATGCGCCAGGAGCCCACGCGCTCCTCGCTGTTGCCATCGTTGCGACGGGCGACGAGATCGTAGCGGATTTCAGTGCGCACGGTAAGAGGCGTGTCGGCGATGGGCTCGATTCCGTAGATCTCGAATTCCGCGGTCTGAATATGGTCAAGCTGACTGAACCAGCGCTGAAGGCCCACGACAAATTGATCGCGCCCCACGGCGGTTTCGGCAGAGAATTTTCGCTTGAGGACCTGAATTCCGAACGAAGAACGTACGGTGGACTCTTCCGCAGATGCAAGAGAAACCGCGTGGATCGAGTCGTCGAGAGACGCTTCGAGCGCGACATGGTTGCCGGCTGATGTCTTGAGATCCTCGCTCCACCTGGCGAGGATTCGCTCGATCTCAAAGGCGTACTTTTCCGTGATGTAGTCGTCAGAGCCGGGCGGCACCAGGCGAAGGACGTCTGCCAGCGGGGACTGCGCCGGATAGTGCGGTGTCAAGCGCACGTCAGAGAAAGGGAGTTCGGCCTCCGTGCCGGGAAAGATGCCGGGCGGGTTGAAGAGCAGCGAAGACCCGAAAAACGGTGAAGGGCGCAACACCAGTGGTCCAAGCCCCAGGCCCTTCAGAAATGCTCGCCGAGAAAAGGCCGGATTCTGGTTGTGGTGACGCGACATTTTGCCCATGAGGTCCGGAAGGCCGGAAAGTTGTTCGCATCATAGCATCCGGCTGCCGCGGTCCAATATCGCAGGCGGGTCGACCGGAGAGTTGAGTCCGAAACCTGTGCGGGGGCCTGGTCGCCTTTTCCAGGTTGGTTCTGCGCGGCAAGAGCGAGTGGGCCATGTTTTCGCCCCTTCGAGCGCCCGATCCTGGTGGATCGTGTGATGCTGGCAGACATTTCAATGGGCTGCAGGGAGGGCTGGCCATGACACGCAGAGATCTAAATAAATTATTGATATATATAGACTTGTATGAACTCTTACGCTGCTGTGGCTAGCCTCGGACGAGCGGGCGACCGGGGGTCATCCGAAATGTCAGCCTCAGGCTACAACTTTTGATTGACAAATATTGAACGAATCCGCTAGGCTGCTTCGAACACTGGTGAAAAGGTTTACAAAGCACCGGTAATTTGCGGGATCAGTTCTCAAGCAAGAGAAAAATCCTGCGTGGATTTATGAAGCACTACAGAGGGAGGTTATAGGAATGTGCCGTGAACGGAACACCATTAGCTGGATACGGGTGTATGGCAGCATAGCCCTCGCATCTTTGTGCCTTCTGCTCTTCCAGAGCAGCAGCGCATTTGGCCAAGTTGACGAAGGATCCATCACAGGAACTGTTCTGGACAGCACCGGCGCTGTGGTGCCCAATGCGGACGTGACGCTGGTTAACACAGATGTTGGTTTGACGTTGAGTATGAAATCCAATTCAAACGGCGGCTACACGTTTTCGCCTGTAAGGACTGGGCACTATACGGTGACCGTGACCGCGCCGGGCTTTGCAAAGACGACCCAAAAGAACCTGACCGTCCAGGTGGCGCAGACACTTCAGGTGAATGTGCAGCTCAAGCTTGGCGCTGCGAGTGAAACCGTGGAAGTGAGTACCGCACCTCCGTTGCTGCAGACGGAAGAGGCTTCAGTGGGCCAGGTGATTGGCTCGCAGGAAGTCAATGCGCTTCCTCTGAACGGGCGCAACTTTACCTTCCTGGCGCAATTGGGCGCCGGCATGCAGACGCCCCAGGCCGATACCAGAGGCAATGCCGCAAGCGGTGCTTTTTCCGCGAACGGACTACGCCCCGCGCAGAACAACTACCTCCTGGACGGCATTGACAACAACTCCAACGCAGTCGACTTCCTCAACGGAACCAACTTCGTGATTCTGCCTCCTGTGGACGCGATTCAGGAGTTCAAGGTACAGACAGCCGACTTCAGCGCAGAGCTGGGCCGCTCGGCAGGAGCCGTTCTCAACGCCACCATCAAGTCCGGCACCAACAGTCTGCACGGCGCGGCGTGGGAGTTCTTCCGCAACAACGTTCTTGACGCGAAGGACTGGTTTGAAAAGAACACGCCGACCCAGATCAATGCCCCGTTGCGCCTGAATCAATTCGGTGCCTCTGCCGGCGGTCCGATCATCAAGAACAAGATCTTCTTCTTTGGTGACTATGAAGGGTACCGGCGCGTGCAAGGCAACACCACAGGCCTGCTGACGGTTCCCACCGCGAACGAGCGCAGCAGCGGCTACACCAACCTCACGGACATCCTTTCAGCCAACGCGAATGCAGCTCCCAGAACAGATGCCCTTGGCCGGAGCATTCCGGTCGGCGTAATTCTTGATCCGGCCACCACGCGTGCTGTCACGGCAGGCGCAGTCGATCCCGTGTCCGGTCTCACCGCGACGCGATCAGACTATGTGCGTGATGCTTTCGGCTGCGGAGCCGGACAGACAAACGTTTCGATCTCCACCTGCCCTAACTTGAACCAACTTCCATTGGGAAGAATTGATGCCAACGCAGTGAAGCTGCTGAATCTCTATCCGGCGCCGACAAGTACCAGCCTGACGGGCAACTTCAATGCCAGCCCCAACCTCTACGAACACAAAAACACGTTTGATATTCGTCTCGACTTCAACCCAAGACAACAGGATCAGATTTTTGTCCGCTTCAGCTACAACGATGACCCGCAGTTCATTCCCGGCCCGTTCGGCGGAATTGCGGACGGCGGCTCATTCCAGCAGGGTCTTCAAACCGCAAAGTCGGCGCAGGACGTGGGAGCGTACACGCACGTCTTTAACCCCACCACAGTCAATCAGGCACGGTTTGGCTTTGCTCACCTGCACACCACCCGTTTCGGGCCGGTAGGCTCCCAGACGGGCATTCCTGCACAGTTTGGGATTCAGGGAATTCCACAATCGGCGGAGAATGGCGGCTTGCCCGCGTTTGGCTTCGGCGGACTTGCCACGCTGGGAAGCAACAACTTCCTGCCCTCAGACGAAGTCAGCCAAACCATTCAGGTCACCGATGACTTCACCAAAATCTACGGCAATCACAGCTTCAAGATGGGTATTGAATACCAGAACGTGAAGTTCTCGACGTTGCAGCCCGCCTGGTCCAGAGGCCAGTTTGACTACAACGGCTCCTTTGCCGACATCCCGAACAACAACAACAACACCAACGGCATGGCGCAGTTCCTGCTGCCGCCGACAGCCGCGAGTGTGCCGGGCGGCATTGACTACTCGGGCGGCTCCGATCAGGTCTACGCGTCCAACATCAACAAGACATACGACCAGAAGATGTACTTTGCCACTTACTTCCAGGACGACTATAAAGTAACTCCCAAGCTGACCTTGAACCTCGGCTTGCGCTGGGATTACTTTGGCCCCTTGAATGAGACCAATGGCGGCCAGGCCAACTTTATTTCGAGTGGACCTCCGAACAACAAGCCGGAGTACCTGATTCCGGCCACTGGTAAAGACGTGAGAGATCTGTCCACGAGCTTTACCACGTTGCTGGCGAAGGACGGTATCACCCTCAACAGCACAAACAGCTACGGGCAGGGCCTGGTGCAGATGCAAAAGAACAACTTTGCGCCTCGCGTGGGCTTCTCGTATGAAATCACTCCGAAGTTAGTTGCTCGCGGCGGCTTCGGGTTATTCTTCAACGCATTCGAGAACCAGGGCTATGGGCCAAATATCGGTGAGAACTACCCCTTCGTCTACAACTTCGACTTTGTGGCGCAGGGACCGGACAGCGAAGTTGCACCGGTGAGCCTCAACACGCCATTCGCCGGCTGCGCCACGGGTGGGCCGGGTGGAACTGCGACCTTCGAGTCGGGGTTCTCCTGCATCCAGTTTTCACCGACGCAGGTTAACGCTTCCGGCCTTGGCTTGCAGGGACTCCAATTCAACTACCAGACTCCGCGCACCTACAGCGCAAACCTGACCTTCCAGTATGCAATCACGCGTGCGCTGTCTGCACAAGCGGCGTACGTCTTTACCAAGGGAGAGGACCTTCAGGCTGGTGTGGGCACCAATAACGTGAGCACGCTGCTTCCAGCGGGCCACACCACATCGGATACCTATCCGATCAATGAGGTTCCGTTCCCCGACTTCTCGCATGGCTCGAGCTACCAGCGGACGATCGGGCAAAGTCAGTACCATGCACTGCAAGCCAAACTTGAACAACAGTTTTCCAATGGGCTGACTTTCCTTCTTGCGTACACCTTCTCCAAGACGATGTCGGATGCGGGTGATCTGCTGAATGGCGGCAGTACCGGAGGCTATCGAGCGCCCTCTGTGCCGGGTCTGGGTCCCATGTTCGACTGGGCCCTGGCCGATTTCGACCTCCGGCAGGTACTCCACTTCAGCGGCGGCTATCAACTCCCCTTCGGCAAGGATCAGCGCTTCCTCAATACGGGGAGACTGGCCAATGCCATCGTGGGCGGGTGGTCTGCAAACTGGATCGTGACCCTGCAAGGCGGCCAGCCACTCAACATTGGCTGCCCGACGGGAACAACATCTGGAACCGGTTGCAACGCCGTGAAGGTTGCGGGGCAAAGTGCGAAACTCGGGATTCACACCAAGGATGTTGGCGGTACGAATTACCCGGTTTGGTTGGGCAATCCGAATTACTTCCAGCAACCCTGTCAGTTGGGCGCAAATGGTCCGATTCAGGGATCGCCCGCTGGGTGCATCCCTATGACGGGTAGCGCCGTTCTGGGCAGCACGCCAGGGCAGGTCCCAGGGCCGGGATTCCATCGTTTCGACTTCTCGATGTTCAAGGGCTTCCAGCTCAATGACCGTTTCTCGATGCAGTTCCGCACCGAGATCTTCAACATCTTTAACCATCCGAACTTCAATGCTCCTGGATTCGGCGGCAACGGCGTCGTCTCGATCGGCAACTCCACCAACTTCACCAACCCGAATTACGGCGAGATTGGATCCACGCGCGATGCTCCATTCGATCCGCGGCAGATTCAATTTTCTCTGAAGCTGTACTACTGAGCTAGAATGAAGGCACCCCGGGATGGCAAGCCAACCTGGCTTCCACCCCGGGGTGTTTTTCTGCGTAGCGTGTTGCTCACGCGGTGATTCGGGAGGCATTCAGTGAGCAAGGGGCCTCAGTTGCAGTGGATGTTCTTCAGTTCCCTCCTGGTGTGCGCAGCGCTCGCAAGCGCGCAGGAACCCCCCAAAGAGAAGCTTGACCATCAATATCAGGCGGCTGTAGCGGCATATGATGCAGGGCGTTACACGGAGGCCGCGGATCAGCTGGAACAGCTTCTTCCCTATGCGACGAAGAGCTATGTGGTCCATGAGCTTCTCGGTTTGGTGTATGCGTCCCTTTCGCAAGAGACAAAGGCGCTGGATCAGCTGAAGCTGGCGGTGCAGTTGCAGCCCGATTCCGCAGTCGCGAGGACCAATCTGGGGACGGTGCTGCTGCATACAGGAAAGAATGCGCTGGCAGGGGAGCAGTTTGCAATGGCGCAGCATCTGGCGCCGGAGAGTTTTGATACGAATCACGATCTGGGCGAGTTCTACGTTCAATCCGGAAAGCTGACGGAAGCACGTCCTTTGCTTGCGAAGGCCTATTCGATCAATTCCAACTCTTATGGCAATAGCTACGACCTGGTGATGACCGACTTCCTGCTGGAGCAGTACGATGACGCGCGCCAGTTGGCACTGAGCGTGCTCGAGAAGCACAACACGGGCGAACTTCACAACCTGTTAGCCCAGATCGACGAGAAAGATGGAAAGTTTGTGGACGCGGCAAATGAGTACCAGACAGCTGCGCACATGGACCCGAGCGACGACAACCTGTTTGACTGGGGGAGCGAGATGCTACTTCACAGAACATACGAGCCGGCGATCGCGATCTTCCAGCAAGCCACATTGAGATATCCAAAGTCTCCCCGGCAGTTTATCGGGCTCGGATTGTCACTGTATTCCCGCGGCAAATATGACGAGGCGGTGAAGGCGTTGCTTTCAGCAGCGGACCTGGCGCCCGGCGATTCGCGATGCTATTTGTTTCTTTCCAGGGCTTATGATAGCTCGCCCAGTCAGGCAGATGAGGTCATCCAGCGGTTCCAGCGTTATGCGGCGCTCAAACCAAATGATTCGCTGGCGCAGTACTATTATGCGTTGAGCTTATGGAAGGGCAAGCGGTCACAGAATGCAAACGTGGACATCAAGACCATTGAAGCATTGCTGCAAAAATCGATTGCGCTGAATGATGCGCTCCCCGAGGCTCATGTGCAACTGGGTGATCTCTACGCGGATCAGCACCAATACGAAAAGTCGATTCCACAGTACGTGCGCGCACTTGAGCTCAATCCAAATCTTTCCGATGCGCACTACAGGTTGGGAACGGACTACGTCCATGTAGGACAGAGGGATCAGGCGCAGAAAGAGTTTGCCGTATACCAGAAACTCCGCGCAGAGCATCTGGCGGAGGTGGATAAAGAGCGAGCCGAAGTGCAGCAATTCGTGTACTCGGCCAAAAGCCCGGGTGCAGCCAAACCCTGATTTACGGCGGCGCCTGGTTGTCGCAATCCGATGAAGCGTTTCGCTTCCCCTAACAGATTGAGACGCGTACGAAACCAGTCTCAGAGCGAGCTGCATCCATGGCACGGCCTTTACCAATGAGCGGAATTGCCAGCGAGCCGACCTCCTTGCGGGCTCCACTCAGTCCGAGGGATATCGCTTTTGGCCTGAGCCGCAGCAGGCGGGAATTTCTGCGGGACGCAGCGAGCCTGGCCCTGGGGGGTGCGCTCCTTGGAGCGAGCCCGCTGGTGCGCGGAGAGACTGCGCGCAAAAGGCGGAAGATTATTGTGATTACTTTTGGCGGCGGTGCTCGCGACCAGGAGACATTTGCGCCAGAGGGACAGGAAAACATCCCGAACCTGCTCAAGGACCTGATTCCGCAGTCCAGCTTCTTTACGCATGTGACGAACCAGGGAATTCTAGGTCACTATGTTGCAACGGCAAGCCTGACTACGGGGATTTATGAGACGCTGAATAACTTTTCCGCGGTTCCTCCGGATCATCCGACGGTGTTTGAATACTTTCGCAAGGATCTCAAACGGCCCTCCTCCGACGCCTGGGTTGTGGCGCCGAGCAATGGGTTCAACCGGATCGGTGAGAGTGATTGCCCGTCCTACGGTCAGGGACTTGGTGCCGCAGTGATCTTGCCGAAGCATCTCCTCGGCGCGGCTAACTCCGGATCGCACGTGGATATCGACCATCTTCTTCGCGATAATTATGAGAACCCGCTCTATACCCCGCAACTAGGAGGCAGCGAATTCGAGCTGCGTCAACTGGAGAAGGTCTTGCGCCTCTCAGTGGATGACTTTATGACGCATGCACGTACGGTGTCGAGTCCCGACGAGCTTTCTGTCTACATCGCCAAACGGCTGATGGAACAGGAATCGCCCAGTTTGCTCTGGATTACGATGCACGATATCGACATCGCGCATTCCGGGGCCTACTCGCTTTATGTGGATGCCATTCGCCGCACTGATCGCCTTTGTGCCGAGATGTGGAGGGCCGTACAAAGTGATCCTGAATATGCGGGCAACACCACGATGTTTATTCTTCCAGACTTTGGGCGGGATGCGGACTACGACTCAGGCGGGAATGGCTTTCAGCACCATCGAACGGGCGACGCGGCAAGCAGAACGACCTGGATGATGGCGCTTGGCGCAGGCGTGCGCGAAGGAGTGGTGTTCGATACGCCTATGCAATCAATTGACCTGGTGCCAAGCCTGGGCGCAATCATGGGCTTTTCGCCGGTTCAATCCACGGGTAAGCCCATCAGGGAGTTGCTTTAGGAGCTATGCAGCCTCGAGACCTTACAGCAGCGCAGTTTGCGGGGTATCCGCCTCAGGCGAGGCAGATCATCGTCGCTCGCCTGGAAGTGATCCGGCAGCTTCCCATCAGCTTTGTGCCTAGTCTCCTGCGCGAAGCAATCGACTATGACTTCAAGTTTCCCGCCGAGCGTTCCTCGATAGACAAGGAGTTAGAGTGTCTTGGCAGGCTCACGCCCGCGCAGAGCAAAGAGTGGTTTCAGCCGTTTGCGGATCTTTCGATCCCGTCGAACCTGGAGCGATTCGACTGGGTTAATCAACCGGCGCAATTTATCGAGCAACAATCTGCGTATCTCTGGTCGACGCATCAGGTGGATGGCTTTCGCAAGGCGGCGACTGAGTATGGCGCACGGCTTCTGGCAGCAGCGCCTCCCGACCCGATTCCCATACGGAGACTTGGAATCGCAGTGATTGGGCAGGGGGTCGCCACCTATGACAAGCCCTTATTTCGCAACCTCCGGCAGCATGGGACCTTGTTCAACCGGGTGAAGCCCGACAATGGCCTTGCCCTGCTTCTTGATGCGGTGGGTGCGCGGGCCAAAGTTCATCCAGCGCCGTACGGTCACTGGTATGTAGATGGCGGAGCGGAAGCGAGTCACAGCCCATTGTTGACGTGCATTTCGTATCAAGGCCTGGAGAGCGTGCGAGCTGCTCTGCTGAGCTTCATCCAGAGGGAGATTCAGCACCCCGGCATGGGCCCGGAGGAGCTGCGCACACGTCTCGCCCTGATGGCTCCATCGGATCTCGGAATGGATTCGTCGGGCGATCAGGTTCTAAGCCGCTTTCAAGTGAAGCTGCTGACGGAAGGCTCCGGCACACAGATTTTCAGCACCACTTTTGCGCAGTGGGCGGCGCGCGAGGTGCTGCGCCGGGCCCAGGCACTCACGCTGCTTGTGCGCTTTGCACCCAGGCAGCGGCAAAGACCGATGAATGAATTGTTTTCCAACATCCATGCGAACCCTGAACTCGATTATCTCGGCTCGCTGGTGGATGCGGACATGGGTGCTTACTACCAATGGATCAACCAGCAGAGGCTGAAGGGAGCAGAGGAGTCGGCGTTTCTGGTTTGGTTTGAAGGGCACAGGCGTGCCCTGGTTGTGGCGCCAACTTTGCCACGCGGAGTCGAGTCCGATTCTGCCATGGATCTTGGTCAACTTGCGAATCTGGCTGCAACCTAGGAAGCGGTCTGGTTTCATTGGCGTGGCGGCTAGCTGGTATGAACGGGTCCAAAGCGGCAAAGGCCGGCAGATGAACGGGGCGAGGCAGCGGCATTGATGAATGCCTTTTCCAGAGCATATAATCCACGCAACTTTCAATTCAACATGCCGGTATGCGGCAGGATTCCAAGGGATTGCCTGGGAAGAGGTTGCCTATGGAACTCGATGGTTGCACAGGCGGGCAGACAGGTACCCTGATGGGGCGCGACATAGAATTTCTGAGGGATCCGGCAAAGCGGAACTTTTTGCGCGCCGCAGGGCTTCTTGTGGCGGGGTCGATCCTGCCACAACTTGGAGCAGAGCAAAGCCGCGGAGAGATGCCGCCCGGTTCGGGCCACAAGGTGATTGTGGCGATTATCGGCGGAGTGCGCCGCGCAGAGACGTTTTCAAAAGAAGGACTGCAGAACATTCCGCACCTGATTACCGATTTGTTTCCCAAGTCAGTCTTCTATCCGCACACGCGCAACGAGGGAGTGACGGCGCATTTCAATGCGACGTCAAGCATTCTGACCGGCAACTGGCAACGGGTGGATGACTGGGGCAAGCTGGCGCCGACGACGCCAACTCTCTTTGAGCAGTTCCGTAAAGGGCTTCAGGCGAGGCGCAGGGACACCTGGGTAGTGGCCAGCAACAAGGCGTTGACAAGTGAGATTGGAGCGAGCTCAGCCTCGCTCTACGGTCCAGAATATGGGGCCAACGTTGTCTTCCCCAAGCAACTGATGCTGATGGCTGTGGTGGATGCGCTGCGCGGAGGAAGAACAGCCAACATGGCCGACCGCGCCAAGGTTGAGGCCGAACTGGAAACCGCGCTGGAAGGGAGCAACTACGAGGGTCTGGGATGGAATGTGTTTGATGCTGCAGATCAACTGGATCCGCGCGTGCAGAGTACTATCAAGGCGGCTATTGCGAGCTTTGTGCATGACGGCGGGCCCACATCCGGCGACGAGCTCACCTTCTTTGTGACGCGTGAGATCATGCGAAAATTTGCGCCCACGGTGATGGTTGTTGTGTTCTCAGACGTAGAGGCCGCTCACTTCGGCTCCTTCGCAATGCATCTGGCGGGCATCCGCACCGTGGACCGGCTTACAAGTCAGCTTTGGCAGGAGGTCGAGGCAAATCCTGACTATCGGGGAAAGACGACGATGCTGATCCTGCCCGAATTCGGGCGAGATCCGGATGGTTCATCGACCAATGGCTTCTTCAATCACCGCGCCAATGAGGATTCGACACGAGATACGTGGATGATGGCACTCGGCGCAGGCGTGGATAAGCCACAAGTAATCGAGCGGCCAATTCAACATATCGATGTTTGTCCTACCCTGGCGGGCCTTCTTGGCTGCCGGCCATTGGAATCGCAGGGATCGATGCTGAAAGAATTTCATGGATAGCGCGGCGAACCTACCGAAGGACCTGCAGGAAGCGCTGAATGGAGGCCTGCTCAAGCGTCTGCCACTTACGTTTCTTCCCTTTGTGAATCAGCAGCTTCACGAGTGGGACTACCTGTTTCCCAACGAAAGAAGATCGGTGCAGCGGCTTTTGATCTATGTGGCGAGTCTCGACTCGGCACAATCCGAGGCGCTGTTCCGCGATGTCTTGCAACTGGAAGCTAAGATGGGCGTTGCTCATTGGCAGTTCTCCACGACGGAGCAGACGATTCAAAACTCATCGCTTCTGGCGCGCTCACCCTATTTTCAGGAGTGGCGGCAAGCGGTGCAGGCAGTCTTCAATGCGGCCGATCAGTATGCAATTAAGGCTGGGCCCACGACATCCGGATCTCGCAATCGCCTTGTGCTCATGGAGATTCCCAGCCATCTTCCCCTCGATGAGCGCACGGCCTGGAGTCGGTGGCAGGGGATCGGCCGAACCTGGAAGTTGGCCGGTCCTGCTTCCACGCAGCCAGCCAGCGCAACGGAGTTCCTTCTCTTTGGTCAACCGGATGGGAATGGTGGTTTCGGCGGTGGTCTGCTTGGCGCGGCGCCACGGCTCACGGAGTCCGCGTCCTCGGCAACCTGGATGATTGACGCAGGAAGCAGCTTGATCGATACAGCGATGCGAAGAACATCTCATCAAGAAAATGGAACGGACGCGATTCTCCTTAGCTATAGGAGGCTGAGTGCCTTCAGGGAGAGCTTCTCACATGAGATGAACACGATGCAGAAAGACCTCGCGGACGCCGATGCAGTTTTTGATCGGCTGCGCAAAGTCGATGTGACGGCGTGGTGTCCGTCTGAGATTGTGTCTCAGCCCGCAGTTCGAGAATTCGTGCGGTCGCTCTATCTCTCAGGGAATGGCGCGGTGATTTTCGGCAATTCCTTTGTAGAATGGGGTGCGTCGGAGGCTCTTCGGCGAGCTCGTCCGTTGCTGCTTGCAGTTCGATTCGATGTGCGCGCGCGGCCCAAACCCTTCACCGGCGTGGCCGTCTTTGACAATCCGGATCAGGTGAATCCTCTGCCATCCGTCGATGACATACCAGGCAGCGCGCTGGATGCGCAGATGTTATCACTTTACATATGGCTGGCAGCGACCCGGTATGAGGAGTATCGCAGCGCCACCGTATGTGTCTGCCTGGCGGAGAGCATCTCCCAGGCATATATCGTGGCTCCGCCGGAGTTCAAGATGGGTGCAGAGGGCGATCTGCTGCCGCTTACGACACTGCGCGACTCTCTCCATGCATGGATGGCTTGACAAAGGCCATCGGCATACACCGCTGGGTCAATGCGGAAGCCGCAGGCTGGCCGGGC
>VFSW01004257.1_pt1 | contig 21367 bp, 18 predicted proteins | sample 5358111 | NCBI WGS metagenome assembly VFSW01 (sample SAMN11554181, study PRJNA540505) | mine drainage metagenome | isolation source: sediment from site ElyBrook_90M | place: USA: Ely Copper Mine, Vershire, VT | collected 2017
GAGCGGGTCTACGCCCGCTCTCACCCCCAAATCCGGGGATCTACCACGTCAACTCCAGAGAGCCTGAGATTCCGGGGGCTAACACAGGCGATTATGTGTTAAAATTTTTAGAAAGGTTGTCCTGATGGAGACAGATATTGGTTCAAAGAGGTAGGAAATGATCATTACGAATGCCAACGTGATAACCTGGGAAAAACCCAACCGGATAATTGAGGACCAGGCGATATATATCGAAGGTGGGCGGATCAAAGAGATTGGTGCTGGAGACGAGTTGATTCAGCGCTATCCGGACGACGAAAGGATAAATGCGCATAGCCAGTATGTTATGCCAGGATCTATCTGTGCTCATACTCACTTCTATGGAGCTTATTCGAGGGGGTTGAATATCCCCGGCGCGCCGGCAGAAAATTTTACCGAGATACTGGAAAAATTATGGTGGCCTCTGGATAAATCCCTTTCACGTGAAGCCGTGCGTTTTTCCGCCCTGGTTTGCCTTCTGGACGCCATCCAACACGGTACAACCACCCTGGTTGACCACCATGCTTCTCCGAATGCAATCCCAAATTCTCTGGATGAAATCGCCGCCGCGGTCGATTCCGCCGGGATTAGAGCTTCGCTGTGTTATGAGGTCACTGACCGGAATGGAGCGGCCGGGGCCAGGGCCGGGATTGATGAAAATATTCGTTTCATAAACCTGATCAAGAGTGGTTCGGATTCGGATGGCCGGCTGAGTGCCATGTTTGGGTTGCATGCCAGCCTGACCCTCTCGGAAGAGACCCTGGATGCCTGCCGTGAAGCGACCCCCGAGGATGTCGGTTTTCACATCCACGTGGCCGAAGATGTGGCAGATGAGGAGGATTGCCTGGAGAAATATCATACGTGGGTGGTCGACCGGTTATCCCATCACGATTTGTTGGGGCCAAAATCACTGGTTGTACATGCTGTCCACATTGATGAGCTGGAAACACAAATATTAAAGGATACCCATACCTGGGTGACCCACCAGCCCAGGTCGAACATGAATAATGGTGTGGGTTTGCCGAAAGTAGAGGCTATGCTTGAATCTGGGATTAAAGTTTGCCTGGGAAATGATGGTTTTTCGAATGGGATGTGGGATGAATGGAAAGCCTGTTACCTGGCGCACAAACTGGTAAATCATGACCCGCGCCGGATGCCGGCTTCCACAATTGCCCAGATGGCGATTTATAATAACGCTGGACTGGCCAAAATGTTGTTCCCGAAAATCAGCCTGGGCGCAATTACTCCGGGGGCTGAAGCCGACCTGATTTTTGTGGATTATCAACCTTTTACACCGGTAACGGCTGATAATTTGCCCTGGCACATCGTGTTTGGCTTTCAAGATAGTATGGTAACGGGTACGATGGTTGCCGGAAAGGTGTTGATGAAAGATCGCCAGGTCCTTTCGTTGGACGAAGAAAAAATAAATTATGCAGCCAGGCAATTGGCGCCTGGGGTTTGGAAAAAATTCAATAAAAGTTTTCATAAAAGATCCAGGAGGGATACTGATGATGGTGGGTGATGAGATAAAAACCATTCAAACGATTGCAATTTTGGGGGGAACCGGCAAAGAGGGCAAGGGCCTGGCTTTCCGATGGGCGCGCGCCGGTTATCGGATTATTATCGGCTCACGTTCATTAGAGAAAGCCAGTGCGGCAGTGGTAGAGGTCAAGGGTTATTTTGACAAGGCCGTTCAGGTTGAAGCGATGCTGAACCAGGCTGCTGCAGCCGCCGGCGATGTGATTATCTTGACCGTGCCATTTTCAGCCCACCGGGAAATGCTCGAAAGTGTTAAGTCTGAATTGCAAGGTAAGATTTTAGTCGACGTGACCGTTCCGTTAGTGCCGCCCAGGGTCACCAGGGTGCAAATGCCTCCGGCTGGGAGCGCCGCGCAGGAAGCCCAGCAAATCCTTGGAGAAGGTGTTCTGGTCGTATCGGCATTTCAAAATATTTCGTATGAAAACTTATTAACCCAGGAAGATATCGATTGCGATATCCTGGTGTGTGGCAGTGGGAAAGCCGCTCGAGAAATTGTGCTGACCCTGATAAAAGCTGCCGGTCTTATCGGGTGGGATGCCGGGCCTTTGGAAAATTCAGTCGTAATCGAAGGGTTGACCTCCATATTAATTGGGATAAATAAGCAATATGGTGTAAAATCTTCGGGTATCAAGATTACGGGTGTCGGCGGGGCAGAGAAAAAATAATTAACGATTTGGGGAGGAAAACGGTTGATATTAACTCCACTTACTGGCCTTCCACTTGTCCAACAAGGTGATAATATCGCCGAGCTTATCCAACATGAGCTGCGACGATTAAAGATCAAGCTCGAGAGCGGCGATGTATTTGTGATCGCTCAAAAAATTGTTTCTAAATCCGAAGGCCGACTGGTGAATCTCACCCAGGTTACTCCTTCAAAAGAAGCGATCGAGCTGGCTGACAGAGTTCAGAAAGATGCCCGTTTTGTCGAACTGGTATTACGTGAGAGCCGGTCGGTTTTGCGTACGCGCCCCGGGACTTTGATTGTCGAACACAAATTGGGCTTTATCTGCGCCAACGCCGGGATCGATCATTCGAATGTGCAGGGCCCCTGGGGCAATCCGGATGATTGGGTGCTGCTTTTGCCAGAAGATCCTGATCTTTCTGCCAGTCAGATCCGAAACGAGTTGGAGAAAGCTGAAGGCGCGCGTCTCGGCGTAATCATCATTGATTCGCACGGCAGAGCCTGGAGAATGGGCATCGTCGGGGCAACCATTGGCCTCTCCGGAGTGCCCGCACTGGTTGATCTAAGAGGCGTGCCAGACCTGTTTGGATATCAGTTACGGATCACCCAGGTTGCTGCGGCAGACGAACTGGCCGCTGGAGCTTCGCTGCTCATGGGCCAGGCGGCTGAAAAGTCACCGGTTGTACACGTGCATGGTTTTCCTTACCCGCTGCGCGAATCATCCCTGAGCGAACTGATCAGGCCACACAATGAGGATTTGTTCCGTTAGGAGTATCAATGTTCGCAATTGCTACCCTTCTCGACCCCAATTCTGATACGCAGACAAGGGAATTCTGGCAATTGCTGGAAAAGGATTGTGGATTGGCAGGGATCAATACCACGCCTTTGCCGCACTTTTCCTGGCAGGGTGCGGAAGGTTACCCGGTTTCTGACGTGGGCCGGATCCTTACCGAAACCACACGGCGGATGGAGCCATTTATAACCCACACGGCTGGCCTCGGCCTCTTTACCGGGCCTGTTCCAGTTCTGTACCTGGCGCTGGTAAAAACGAAAATGTTAATGGATATCCATCGTTCATTGTGGGATTTGATTGGGCCATTGGCAACCGGATTGAACCGCCATTATTCTCCGGATTTATGGATGCCCCATATTACGATTGCTTACCAGGATTTGAATGCAGATAACCTTGCCTGCGCAGTGAAAAACCTGATTTTTACACCGGTTGAATTGGAAATTCATGTCGACCAGTTTGCTTTACTATACCAAAATGAGGAAGATACCGGAGTAAAAGGCTCTTTTCCATTCGGGGAAAAAGTTTGAACAATCCATTTTCATGGCTAAGCTTTGTACTGGGTAAATCTCTTGACTCGTCGGATGCATTATAATAATTTTAGTTGGAGGATGCTGGATGAGCCTGTGGGCGATCGTTCCAGTTAAACCGCTACGGCGGGGAAAATCTATCCTATCAAGCGTCCTGTCTGAGGACGAGCGTACGCTCTTAAATTATTCGATGCTGGACAATACCCTCAAGGCGCTTAAGACAGTGCCTGAGATCGCCCAGGTTCTCGTGGTCAGTAGAGATCCAGCCGCATTGGCTTTAGCACGCGAGCATGGTGGCAGAACCGTTCAAGAAGATGGCAATCCGGGTCTGAATACCGCATTGCAGCGGGCTACCGTGGTAGCGAAACTCTATTCAGCCAGGGGCGTATTGATTATTCCAGCCGACCTTCCTCTGATAACCGGCAGGGAAATTGCAGAACTAATCAAACGGTCGATAAATCCGCCTGAATTGATCATTGCACCCGACCGGCGCGGTAACAGCACCAACGCTCTGTTGATCAGTCCGGCAGACCTTTTTGAAATCCGTTTTGGCCCCGGGTCATTTGTGTATAATATTCAACAGGCCAAGAAAATCGGCTGCAGGGTTGACGTGTGCCAGATTGAAGCTTTCAGCCTGGATATTGATTTACCTGAAGATCTTGATTTGCTCAGGCAGATCGAAAGTGTGCCAGGCGAAAATAATTAAATAAAATAATCAACGGAGTGATTATGACCGAGCGTGTAGCTTTGTATCTCCAGGACGCACATGATTTACGCGATGGATTGGATTATGTGCGCTACGCCGAATCACGCGGTATCGAAGCAGTCTGGCAGGCCGAGAGCCGGCTGGTCCGCGACGCTATCGTACCTATGGCGGCTTATGCGGCGGTTACGGAGAAGATCAAGGTTGGTTCCGGCGTGATCAACAATTGGACGCGCAATATTGGGTTACTGGCCGCCACCTTTTTAACCCTGGACGACCTGGCGCCAGACCGGATCATCTGCGGTATTGGCGCCTGGTGGGATCCCCTGGCCAAAGATGTGGGCATCGATCGCAGAAAACCGCTGACCGCCATGCGTGAAACGGTCATTATTCTGAAGAAACTGCTCAATATGGAGCGAGTGACTTTTCACGGTGAATTTGTGCACGTGGATGGGATTGAGTTGGATGTGGTGCATGGCAGGCGTGAACCAAGAAACGTTCCTATATATATTGGGGCGACCGGTGATCAGATGATGGAGATGACCGGCGAAATTGCCGATGGAGTGGTTTTGAATTATTGCGTCCCCCCAGAATATAATATCCGCGCCCTGGAACTGCTGGAAAAAGGCGCCAAAAAGGCCGGCAGGCAGATGGAGGACCTCGACCGGCCGCAGCTTGTGGTTTGTTCGGTGGATAACGATCACGAAAAGGCCATCGACACCACTCGAGAGTTGCTGACCCAATACCTGGCCCAACAACCGCACATTGCCAAAGCCTCCGGAGTAGCGCCGGAAGTGGTCACCCAGATCCAGTCGATTCTGGGCTGGCCGGCCACTCACGAACAAATTCAGAGCGCCAAACACCTGGTGCCGGAAGAATTAATTTACCGGATTACCGCCTCAGGGACACCCGACGAGGCGCGTAAAAAAGTAGAAGAATACAAGCGTAACGGTTGCTCCTGCCCAATTTTATACCCGGTGGGTGGGGACGTACGCCTGTTGATTGATACCTTCGCCCAAAAATAAGGAGAACTGGCAATGATTGTAGAATATCATCGACCAGAGACTTTGCAGTCTGCGCTCGAATTGTTGTCCAGAAAGAATCCTCGCACTGTACCATTGGGAGGGGGAACCCACTTGAGCCATTACCAGGGTGAACCGGTTGCCGTAGTAGACCTGGGTAAACTGGGCCTGGGGAAGATCGAACGCTCAGGTAGCGAATTGCGTATAGGCAGTACAGCCACGCTGCAGGCGTTGATCGATTTTGATGAAACCCCATCAATGCTCAAGGAAGTGGTGCGTTTCGAAGCAAACTACAATTTAAGGCAATCGGCAAGCGTTGCCGGCACGTTGGTGACCGGGGATGGGAAATCGGCTTTTATCAGCGCACTATTGGCCGCCGATGCCCGGGTACTTTTACAGCCTGGCGGACAGGAAGAGGCTGTCGGCGATTGGCTCGGGCAAAGAGCCGCTCGCAGTGCAAGCGTGCTGATTACCGGGTTGGAAGTCGCTTGTGACATCCGCCTGAGATATGAATTTGTGGGGCGGTCTCCGCTGGATCTGCCGATTGTTAGTGTTGCGATGGGTGAATGGGCAGATGGGCGGAGACGGATTGTGGTCGGTGGTTTTGGTCCATATCCAGTGTTGGCGATGGATGGTAAGGCTTTGGATATGCTCGAATCATCTATTAAAAATGCGTGTAGCCAATTACCCAATCACAAAAATTCCGAATACATCCTGGAAACAGCAAAAACGCTCGCTCGCCGGTTACTCGAGAAATAAAATGAAAATACAGCTTACTCTCAATCACACTGAACAAACCTGGGAAATCGCTCCAGGCGATACTTTGTTATCTGCCCTCCGTCAAAGGGGATATTTCGGTGCTAAATTAGGTGGATGCCAGAAAGGTGAATGTGGTTCGTGCACGGTGCTGTTAGATGGGCGCCCGGTCAATTCTTGCTCCATGCTGGCAGCTCAGGTGGATGGGCGTGAGATCCAAACCATCGAAGGCATCGGGCAGCATCCTGATCAAGGCTGGAAACATACTGCCGGTTTACACGTAATCCAGCAGGCTTTTATTCAGAGCGGCGCCATCCAATGTGGCTTCTGTACCCCGGCTATGATCCTGGCAGCGAAATCGTTGTTGGATAAGAATCCGGATCCGGACGAGAACCAGGTCAGGGAAACCCTTTCGGGGGTATTGTGCCGGTGTACGGGATATCTAAAACCGGTTCAGGCCATTTTACGCGCCGCAGCCGTTTTGCGCGGTGAAGTGCCAGAAGGCAACTTGCCCGCGCCGCGTGAATGGATGCCCGACCAGCCTGCTGAATCATTTCCCTCCGCAGAAAGTTCGCAATCTGGTGTAGATTTGGAACTTCGTACCACCGTAATGCCTCATGTGGTGACAACCCCGCAAACCGAGCAATGGAAGATCGTCGGCCAGCCTGAAATCAAAGTAGATGCGGTAAAGCTCGCCCAGGGTAAACCCGCCTTTACGCCTGACATCGAAATGCGCGGCATGCTGGTGGCCAAAGTGCTGGGGAGTCCGGTGGCGCATGCCCGGATAAAGAAAATCGACGTAAGCAAAGCCAGAGCCTTGCCAGGCGTGGCAGCCGTGCTGACCTGGCAGGATATTCCCCGGGTCGTTTATTCGACCGCCGGGCAATCCGATCCCATCCCCGGACCGCTGGATGCTTTTTCGCTGGACAACAAGGTGCGCTTTGTCGGCGATAGGGTCGCTTTCGTGGCTGCCGAAAACGAAGAGATCGCCACGCAGGCTTTAAAACTGATCGAGGTCGAATACGAACCACTCCCGATTCTCCTCGACCCAAGAACGGCCATGCACCCGGATACCGTCAAGATTCACGATGAACCCGAATTCGTCAATTTTGGTGATTCAAATCCGCAAAAGAACCTGGCCGCTGAAATTCGCATCGACATCGGCGATCTGGACAAAGGCTTTGCCGAAGCCGATGAAATTTTTGAAGGCGATTACGAAGTCCCCAAGGTCCAGCAGGTCAGTATCGAGCCGCACGTGGTGATTACCTATTGGGATGAAGATGACCGGTTGGTGATTCGTTCCAGCACCCAGGTACCTTTTCACGTCAGGCGCATCCTGGCGCCGGTGCTCGGCCTGCCAGTCAAACGCATCCGCGTGATCAAGCCCCGCATCGGTGGAGGGTTTGGCGGAAAACAGGAAGTGCTGGTCGAAGACGTGGCTGCTCATCTGACCATCGCCACACGTCGCCCGTTGCGTTTTGTATTTACACGTGAGGATGAATTTGTTTCGGCGCGGTCACTTCACCCGATGCTCATCCATCTCAAGACCGGGGTCAAAAAAGATGGTACGATCACAGCCAATGAGATGCACGTAATCACCGATACCGGCGCCTACGGCTGCCATGCCCTGACTGTGACCGGTAATACCGGTCACAAAGCCATGGCTTTGTACGTAGGCGACGGACCTTATCGCGCCTCACCGAATATCCGCTTTTATGCCGACATTGTCTACACCAACCATGCTCCGGCGGGCGCCTTCAGAGGGTATGGAGTTCCCCAGGGATTCTGGGCGGTCGAAAGGCATATGGAAAAGATTGCCCGTCACCTGGGCCTGGACTCGCTTGAATTCCGCTTGAAAAATGCCCTGCATGCAGAGGAACTGCATCCGTTCAGCACAGCCTGGAGCGAAGGCCGTGAACCCGTGCCGGAAATCATCCATACGGTGGGATTGGAGGAATGTGTGCGCCAGGGTAAAGCCGCCATTGGTTGGGACCAGAAATACGGCAACCCGGCCTGGCGGGCCAGCGCAGGCAAGCCTTACCTGAGAAAAGGGATCGGGGTGGCCCTGGCAATGCACGGGACAGCCATCCCTTACCTGGACCTGGGCGGCGCCAGCCTCAAAATGAACGAAGATGGGTCGTTCAACCTGCTGATCGGGGCCACTGACCTGGGAACCGGGTCCGATACCGTGCTGGCTCAAATGGCAGCAGAAACCCTGGGTGTGCCCATCGACGATATTCTGGTCTATTCATCCGATACAGACTTCACCCCATTTGATAAAGGGGCTTATGCATCCAGCACCACCTATATTTCCGGGGGGGCTGTGGCCAAAGCAGCCCAACTGGCTGCCGAACGGATTAAAATCAGGGCAGCCCGGATGATCAACGAACAGAAAAAAGGCGCGGATGTAGACCAGTCCCAAATTATTCTCGGGGATCGCAAAGCCATGGCTCCGGATGGCAGATATGTAACCATGAAAGAAATTGGTTTTAATTCTCTGCACCATACTGACCAGGAACAGATCATGGCGGTTGCTTCCTATATGTCCCCGTCCTCGCCGCCCCCTTTTGCCGCCCAATTCGCCGAAATCACCGTCGATACCCAGACGGGAAAGATCACCGTCGACAAAATGGTTATGGCAGTTGATTCAGGCGTGATTGTCAACCCATTGACTGCATCCGGCCAGATCGAAGGCGGCATGGTGCAGGCATTGGGATACGCGGTAAGCGAAGAAATGCTCTACGATGAGGAGGGTCGCCCAACCACTTGCGATTTGGAGAGTTACCATATTTTCCGAGCCAATGAAATGCCCGAAATGGAGACGCTGTTTTTGGAGACCTTTGAACCTACCCATCCATTCGGGGTCAAAGCAGTGGCTGAAATTCCGCTGGATGGAGTCGCACCGGCCGTTGGGAATGCACTGGTGGATGCCTGTGGGGCTGAAGTGTATGAGAATCCTGTCACTCCGCAAAGGGTGTGGCAGGCCATTCAAGAGATCAAGTCCTGAACAATCTGTGAGGTGAACGCAATGGCTGAACCGATTTACGTGATTGGGCATGTAAACCCGGATACCGATACGATAGCCGCAGCAGTTGGTTACGCCTGGCTGTTGAGGGAAAGAGACGGGCAAGACACGATCCCCGCCCGGGCTGGCCCGTTGAACCCGGAGACCACCTGGGTGATCAAATACCTGGGGTTGAACCCTCCCCTGTTGTTGACGGATGCCTCTCCCCGGTTTTCTTCAACCATGCGCAGGTTGGATACGACTACCCCCGACAAACCTCTCAGAGACGCCTGGGATATTGCCAGCAAAGCAGGTGGGATTGCCCCAGTTATAAATCCGGATGGGACGCCGTATGGGTTGGTGACCGGGCGGAGCCTGTTTAATTTTGTCAATCGCCTGGTTGGCACGCACGCCCTCCAACAAGAAATGCGTCTCAGCGAAATCCTCGATCTCCCCTGCAATCAGGCCGCCGACGAGCACGTGGCGTACGTTCAGTCAACCACGCGTATCCGCGACAGTCTGCCGCGCTTATTACGCGAGGAAGGCGACGAATTTTGGGTTGTAGATGAAGGCGGGCATTACCTGGGGATCTGCCGGCAAAAAGATTTGTTAAAGCCCCCGCGCATCCGACTCATCCTGGTCGACCACAACGAGGCCCAACAGGCAGTCGCCTCCCTGGAGGAAGCCGAATTACTGGAAATCCTCGATCACCACCGCCTGGGAAACCCCTCTACGCACCTTCCCATCCGCTTTACCGTTGACGTAGTCGGCAGCACCAGCACACTCGTCTCCGAAGGGATTCAGGACGCCGGGTTGAGCGCTCCACCTGCTATCGCCGGTCTTATGTTAGCCGGGCTGCTGTCAGATACGTTGATCCTTACTTCCCCAACAGTTACCGACCGTGACAAAAAGGCTGCCGAAAGGTTGGGCCGTTGGGCGTTTATTGGCGGCACCAACATGGCGAATGAATCTGTTGAATCCTTCGGGAAAAAAGTGATTGCTGCCGGAACTGGCCTGGGAGCGCGTTCCCCAGAAGAGATCATCCGCACCGACATGAAGATTTACAAGAACGGCCCTCACCAGTTTGCCATTTCGCAGGCGGAAGTTACCGACATGTACGAGGTAACCGAACACCTCGACAGCCTGAATAAAGCCCTGGCTCAGTTAAGGGAAAGCCGGGGGCTGGATTTTGCCATGTTGATGGTGACCGACGTGGTGAGCAGTTCGAGTAAACTTTTGATCAATAACCCACCGCCTGTTTTAGAGAATATTCCGTATACGCACCTGAATGACGGGACCTACCTGGCCGAAGGGATCGTGTCTCGGAAAAAGCAGTTATTACCAGTTATACTTGGCTTATTAGAGGTATAGTCTCTTTGGAGGTCTGGATGAGCACGATCTACCGGGCATTAGCCGATCTTGAAGAACAAGGCGAAGGGGGTGTTCTATGCACGATAGTGGGCAGCCAGGGCTCGACGCCGCGCCATGAAGGCAGTAAACTGCTGCTTTACCCGGATGGACATTTTATCGGCTCAGTTGGCGGCGGAGAAGTAGAAGGTCGGGTGATTCAAGAAGCTGCCCAGGCTTTTTTGGATGGAAAAATCAGGCTGTTGAGTTACGATATGGTCAACCCGCAGCAAGGTGACCCAGGAGTGTGCGGAGGCACCGTGGAGATTTTTGTGGAACCATTGAAACCTAAACCAACCTTGCTGATCATCGGTGGAGGGCACGTGGGTAAAGCGATCGCCCACCTGGCGCACTGGCTTGGATTCAAGGTAGGTGTTTCAGACGACCGGCCTGATTTCTGTACCCCAGAGGCAAACCCGGATGCGGATTTCTTTGTGCCGGTTTCGATGGCAGAAGTACCCACAAAAATTTCTATTACGCCTTATACTTATATTGTCATGCCCACGCGTAACATGGGCGTCGATGTAAAAGGACTGCCTGCTATATTGGAGACCAAAGCTGCCTACATCGGGTTGATTGGCTCACGGCGTCGTTGGGCGTTGACTAAAAAAGCTTTGCTTGAAGCAGGCGTGCCCGAGGAAAAAGTAAATCGGATCCATGCGCCAATGGGCCTGGAATTAAAGGCTGAAACCCCGGAGGAAATTGCCGTCAGCATTATGGGTGAAATTATCATGCTGCGCAATGGTGGCACGGGCCAGAGCATGAAAATTAATTAGCGTGGAGGTTCTATGTGGCAGGATTACATCAGCGCCAGTAACATCGAAGAGGTCTTGCAGGTCTTGCAGGAAAGCCAGGAGCATTCACGGATTATCGCTGGAGGGACTGATCTGATCCTTGAGATGGAACGTGGGGCAAGGAAAGGCATCCATACGCTCGTGGATATCACCCGGATTGCCGGGTTGGACCAAATTACCCGGGATGAAGACGGCACGATCCACCTTGGAGCGCTGGTGACGCACAACCAGTGCGTGGCCTCGAAAATCATCCGGGAATATGCTTTTCCCCTGGCAAGAGCCTGCTGGGAAGTGGGCTCGCCGCAAATCCGCAACCGCGGTTCGATCTCCGGAAATCTTATCACAGCCTCACCCGCCAATGACACGATTACCCCTCTGATGGCCCTGGGGGCGCGGCTCACGCTGAAATCATTGAACGGCGAACGGGTTATCCCTCTCGACAGTTTCTATACGGGCGTGCGCAAAACTGTCATGCAACCGGATGAGATGCTACTAGATATTGCCATACCCGCCTCTCAGGAAAACCGGTCAGGGACATTTTACAAACTGGCCCTGCGTCGAGCGCAGGCCATCTCGCTGGTCAACGCCGCGGTAGTTCTGGATTTCGATGGCGAGCTGATTCAATCGGCTGCCATCACCCTCGGAGCGGTAGCCCCAACAATTATCCATGCTGTCGAAGCAGAGCAGTACCTGTCAGGCAAGAAACTGACCGTTGAGACTATCGAAGCGGCGGCGAAACTGGCTATGCAGGCAGCCAGGCCGATCAGCGATATCCGCAGTTCTGCGGCTTACCGGCGCCAGATGGTCAAAGTGATCGTGCGCAGGTGCATGGAGTCAATTGCCAAAAAAGAAGAACGCATTAATTTTCCGGAAGCGCCGGTGCTTTTATGGGGCAAGGATAACCTGAAACCAGTCGATCTAAAAAGTAAGATCCATCATGATGAACAGACGCTTATCGAAACTACCATCAATGGCAAGAAATTAACTTTCAACAGCGGGCAACATAAGACTCTTCTGCGCTTCTTGCGCGAAGAGGCAGGCTTGATGGGCACCAAGGAAGGCTGCGCTGAAGGCGAATGCGGAGCCTGTACCGTGTTTCTGGACGGCAAAGCTGTGATGAGCTGTATGGTGGCAGCGCCGCGCGCTCACTACGCTGAGATCGTGACCATAGAGGGCCTGGGTAATAGCGATCATCTGCATCCGGTCCAGGAGGCTTTTATAGAAAAAGGCGCCGTGCAGTGTGGTTACTGCACGCCAGGCTTTATCATGTCGGCCGCCAAACTGCTGGAAGAAAAACCTCAGCCGGCAATGGAGGACATCCAACAGGCTATTACCGGAAATTTATGCCGTTGTACCGGGTACTATAAAATAATTGAAGCGATTGAACTGGCTGCACAAAAGGAGTAGTTATGGGTAAATATAACAGTTTGCAAAAGCGCGAATATACCAAAAAAGATCCCCAACAACTTCCCCCAATCTGGCGTGGGATTGGTTTTGCGATGATGATCATCATCCCGATCATGTCTTATGCCGGGATGAAAGTCGTCATGCAATATAACCAGGAGCATAATTACGCTTTATTCCAAATTCCATTAGATCTGATTAATAAACAGGGAGGCGATCCATATTTATTTATCGAGATCGGGCTCACCTTATTCATGATGCTCGTGTTGTATTCGTTTCTGATGTTGTTTACTTTCGTGCTCAACCGAATTTTTATTCCTTCACAATTGGGCCCCTTTGATGTTCCCAGGGTAGCTTACAAACGCAGGAAACGTTCATAATCTGGCCTATTTTTTAGTCAACGAGGCTTCTATGGAATATATTGGCCATTCTGTCAGGCGTGTTGATGCGCCTGGTAAAGTAAAAGGGGAAACGTACTATCCCGGTGACATAACCCTGCCGGACCAGGCGTATATGAAGATTTTGTTTGCCCGGCGGCCTCATGCTATTATTAAACGGATCGATACCACTAAAGCTGAAATGACGCCGGGTGTTCTGGCAGTTTTCACTGCCAAAGATGTCCCGGTGAATGAATATGGTTTGATCATGGATGATCAGCCGGTATTGTGCGGGCCCGGCTCGAATTTACCCTTTGCCGATAGGGTACGTTTTATCGGTGACCAGGTGGCGCTGGTAGTTGCCGAGAATGAGGAAATTGCGGCCGAAGCGGTAAATAAGATTGTTGTCGATTATGAGGATCTGCCGGTAGTTACCAGCCCGGTGGACGCCATGCAATCTGATGCGGTTATCCTGCATCCTGAGCGTGGCTCTAACGTTTTTTGCCATTATCGCATCCGCAAAGGCGACATCGAGAATGCCTTTGCCGGTGCAGACGTAATTGTGGAAGACAATTATCAGACCCCCGCCCAGGAACATGCTTTCCTGCAGCCTGAAGCCGGAATAAGCTACGTCGACTCAGACGGCCGGGTTACCGTCATCGTGGCCGGTCAATGGACCCACGAAGACCAGGCTCAAATTGCCCATGCCCTGGGTTTGCCCAACGAACAAATCAGGGTTATTTATCCGGCAATCGGAGGGGCATTTGGTGGGCGTGAAGATATGTCGGTGCAGATCGTGTTGGCCCTGGCTGCCTGGCGGCTGAGCCAGAGAGGCATCCACCGCCCGGTAAAAATTATTTGGAGCAGGGAAGAGTCGATCATTGGCCACCATAAACGCCACCCCTACACCATCCATTCGAAATGGGGAGCCACCAAAGCCGGGAAAATCGTCTCTGCACAGGTGGAGTTGATCGCCGACGGAGGCGGTTACGCCTACACCTCCACAAAAGTGCTGGGGAATGCTACCCTGCTGTGCACCGGTCCTTATGATATTCCCAACGTAAAAGTAGACGCGTATGCAGTCTATACCAATAACGTACCTACTGGAGCTTTTCGAGGCTTTGGAGGTCCCCAGGCCGCCTTTTCCGCCGAATTACAAATCAATAAGCTGGCCGAATTATTGGGGATAGATCCGGTTGAAATGCGTATGCGCAACCTGCTCAAAGAAGGTTCCTTGCTCTCTGTGGGGACACCGCTGCCCAAGGGCGTCACCATGGATAAGGTGCTGGCAAAATGCGCCGAGAAGGCCGGATGGGAGCAGACTCCCGCCGGCTGGCAGGCCAGACCAAAGCCTGGAGACAAACCGCTTCCGCCGCATATTTTACGTGGATTGGGCCTTGGCTGTGGTTTTAAAAATGTCGGATTTTCGTTTGGCGCCCCAGAGCAGGCTACGGCTACCATTGAACTGCAGGGCGGCACAGAGATTGAGAAAGCCATTTTGTATCACGCCGGCGCGGACGTAGGCCAGGGAGCGCATACTGTCTTTTCTCAGATGGCTGCCGAAGCGCTGCAAATCCCGCTGGAAAAGGTCCACCTGGTCGTCTCGGATACGCTGTTAACCGGTGATTCGGGGAGCTCCTCTGCATCGCGGATGACCTTCATGGCGGGGAATTCAATCAAGGGCGCCGCAGAACTTGCCTTGCAAAAGTGGAAAAACGAAGAAAGGCCGGTCACCGCCACCTACATATATCGCCCGCCTAAAACCACTCCTTTCGACCCGGAAACCGGCAAATCGGAGCCAAATTTTGCCTATGGATATGTGGCAGAAGCGGCCGAGATTGAAATCGATTCCGAAACCGGGCAGGTAAGATTGGTAAAAATGATCTGCGTCGACGACGTTGGCCATGCCGTCAATCCAAAACTGGTCGAAGGGCAAATCGAAGGGGCAGTCGTCCAGGCTGAGGGCTATACTCTCCTGGAGAATCTTATAGAAAAGAATGGCCAGGTGTTGACGCCGACATTTTCCACCTACCTGATCCCGACCGTCCTGGATGTACCGGATGTGGTGGAATCGGTGATCCTCGAATATCCTGACCCGATCGGGCCCTGGGGAGCACGCGGAATGGCAGAAATGCCCTATTTACCTTTTGCTCCAACCATTATGGCGGCCGTGCACAACGCCACCGGGGTATGGTTCAACGAATTTCCCCTGACTCCCGAACGCGTTTTAAAGGGGTTGGGTAAGCTTGAAGAATAAAGCCGGCTGCTTGACAGGTTAAAAGGTTAGCTTTGGATCTCGTACAGGCAATCAGAGCCGGGCGTTCTATCAGGCTTGCCCTGGTGGGGGCAGGTGGGAAAACGACTGCCATGTTCCAACTGGCGCGCCAGATGGGAGCGCCTGTCCTGGTTTCAGCCAGCACTCATCTGGGGGTAGAACAGATTATCCTGGCAGATAAACATTTTGTTGTCGATCCGTCCATGCGAATTGCGGACTTGCCGGACCGGCTGGTTGAGGGGATAAACCTGTTTACCGGGCCTACCGGCGAGGATAATCGCACCACGGGATTGTCAGAAAAAAACCTGGACGATCTTCACCGGCTGGCCGATGAACTGGCCTGCCCGCTGCTGGTTGAAGCGGATGGGTCGCGCCGGCTGCCGCTTAAAGCGCCGGCTGCGCATGAGCCGCCTATCCCGGGTTGGGTAAATACGGTAGCCGTTTTGGTAGGATTGTCTGGCCTTGACCAACCACTGGCGGTTGAGACAGTCCACCGGCCAGAAATATTTTCCGCCCTTTCAGGGGCGGAGATGGGAGAGCCGGTGGGGATGCTGGCCGTCATCCGTGTACTTCTGCATCCCCAGGGCGGACTGAAAAATATCCCGCCAGACGCCCGAAAAGTGGTGATTTTCAATCAAGCTGACACTCCGCATCTCCAGTCTGAAGCTGCCAGAGTTGCCCCTCAACTTTTAGGCAATTACGAGAGTGTATTGATCGCCTCACTCGGCCAGGGACAAGGCGTCCTTGAGGTATACGAACCAACCGCCGGGATCATCCTGGCTGGCGGTAAATCTGAACGGTTAGGGCAGCCGAAAGCGCTGCTGGATTGGAAAGGACAACCTTTCATTCGCGCCGTTGTACAGACCGCTATGGCTGCCGGGCTGGCGTCGATCACTGTCGTAGTAGGAGCAGTCGTAGAGCCGGTTCGAGAAGTCCTGAAGGATCTCCCCATAAACATTGTCGAAAACACCGCCTGGAAAACTGGCCAAAGCAGCTCTATCCGGGCCGGCATCCATTCCCTGCCACCTTTCACCGGATCGGCCATTTTCTTGTTATGTGACCAGCCCCAGATCCCGGCGTCACTTTTGTGTGGACTGGTCATGAAACACAGTCAAACCCTGGCCCCGGTGGTCAGTCCCCTGGTAAACGGGAAAAGGGCCAACCCGGTCCTGTTTGACCGGGTTGCTTTTCCGGATCTTCTCGGCCTGCAAGGGGACGTGGGAGGCCGGGCTGTTTTTCCCAAATACACGCCCGCATGGCTTACCTGGGATGACAGTTCGATCACTCTGGACGTGGATACGCCTGAAGATTATCAGCGGTTACTTGAGAATGGTTAAGGTGATGAACATTCCTGCACCTGACCCACGCAAAGAGCTTGAGATTGCAGGAGTAGTTCTGGCGGCTGGTTTATCGCGCCGGATGGGCCAGCCTAAAATGATCTTACCGTGGGGAGACCGCACCATCATTGGGATTGTCGTTGAAACTTTGCAGAATGCCGGTGTGAAATCGATCACTGTTGTAACCGGCGGCTCGGCCAACCTGATAGAAACCGCCCTGGCAAGGTATCGGGTCAGAACGGTTTTCAACCCAAACTATTCGAACGGCGACATGCTTTTCTCGATCCAGGCCGGCCTGGCATCCACTCCTGATCATATCGAGGCGGCCCTGGTGGTCCTGGGCGACCAGCCGCAGATCGAGGAAAGAACGGTCAGGGATATGCTGGATCTATATCGCCGTGAGAAAGCGGCTTTAATCGTTCCCAGTTACCACATGCGCCGCGGGCATCCCTGGCTGATTAAAAAAAAGCTGTGGCCCGGTATTCAAAACATGGCTCCTCCCGCCACAATGCGCGATTTTTTTCAACAACACAACCAGATCATCCGCTACCTGGAAGTGGATACCGCCAGCGTCTTGAGCGACCTGGATACACCGGAAGATTACGAAAAGAATAAACCTGCTCCTCAGGGTTGATTTTTCTGCAGCTCTTTTACCGCCGCCTGGACAGCTTCAGGCCCGTTGGCCTGATCTTCCGGAAGTTGGATATCCGGCTGCAGGCCCTTCCCTTCAATGGATGTGAAAAGGCCGGGAACCCACCAGTGGGCGGAAGTAACGTGTAAACTGGAGCCATCTTGCAGGTCAAACACCAGTTGGATCGTATCTTTGCCATAGGAGGGAAAACCAACCAGCGGGCTGCGTTTTTGGCCCTGCAGCGCTCCGGCGACGATTTCCGCCGCACTGGCAGTGCCATGGTTGATCAATATCGCCAGCGGAACGTCCGCATAAATGCCGGTCTTATTCACGGAAAAATTTTCGACCGGCTTATCCCGGTATTGTTGTTGGATCACAACGCCTTTCTTTAGAAATAATCTGGCTGTATCAACGCCTGCCTGAACCAGGCCTCCACCGTTGTTTCTCAGGTCCAGAATATAGCTGGATGCGCCTTGCTTTTTCAAATCCTCAAACGCCTTTTGGATTTCAGTTGGGGTTGTATCCGAGATCAGGCTGATCTGAACGATACCGGTCTGTGGCGTGCCAGGCACCAGGTTCCACACCACAGATGGGATGGGATATTCTTGACGGGCGATTGAAAAATGATGGCGAGAGAAATCCGGCGGCCTGGTAATATCAATTTGGACAGTGGTATTGACCTTCCCCTGGATGGCAGCCTCAACATCATCCTGGGGTGTTTCGGGGGTAACCGGCAGCCGGTCTATTTGCACCAGCCGGTCGCCATCCAGCAGGCCGGCTTTGGCAGCCGGCGAGTCGGGCAGGGGAAAAAAGATGTAAAAATTTTGCGGATCTCGATCCAGCCGCACACCAATCCCGCCAAATTTTCCCTGTAACTGGTTAGTCTGCAGCTCATTTTGGGGAGGTTCAACGAGAACGGTGAAAGGGTCCTTATACGCATCCAATAACCCACGGATCATGCCGTATTCGAGAAGCTTATCAGCCGGGAGAGGCTTTAAAGCGTTGTCCTTCAGGAGCTGGTAAGCCTGGGTAAAAATGGGGTAATTGCTTTGGCGCTGATAAATAACTCTTTGAGTGAGCAACCCGGCTGAAAATACCAGCCCCAGTAATATGATTTGCAGGCTGATCAAGATAACCAGGTTTTTCCGGCTGAGCTTGTTTTCGTTCATTACCGGCGCTCCAGGCGAAAGGCCTCAATGTTCTTCATCCTGCATCCTCATCTGCCGCAGATTCTTTATCGTCCTGACCGTCCTCGCCTGTGGAAGAACCTTTATCTCCCTGGTCGTCAATCAGATCGCCGTTTTCCATCGATCTGAGCAGTTCCAGCGCCTCCTCTTTATTTTCAATCGGCACCAGGATGTTTACTTCGCCTAGAGGCCCGGAGGCCAGGCCAAGGATTGTCCCGACGCTTTCCTGGGATACCATGGCTGGAATCCCGGACGCTTCGAGGAACCCGCGGATCATTTCTGCATCCAACTGGCCGTTGGCCACATACACCGTCAAATACTCAGTCATGTAAACCTCTCTTGGTATGGAAATATTAAGGCGTCAAGGCGCCCTAATATTCACCTTTCTTCTTCTTCAACCTATCCATCCGTTTTTGAAGATCGATGGTTAGAGTTTTACGGATAAAGGGATTGATCTCGGTTTCGAGTACCAGTTCGAGCGCGACCTGTGTCCATAGGATGGCCTGATCATAATCACGCAGATGGTGCTCATAATATTTTGCCAGTTCGATGTGCGCTTCCAGATACTTATGGTCGGCAGCCCTTTTCCACAAATTTACCGCATTTTCCCATTTTTCTTGCCGTCGGTAAAGCTGGGCGAACCGCTCCAGGGTTTGGATAAAAAATTCTTTGGGAAGTCCCTGGTCGAGCCCGCGCTCGTACAGGAGAACGGCGGTCTCAAAATCCTGCAATTCTTCGTATAGTCGTGCCAAAGCAACCAGATCCAGGCCAGGTAAAACCGGGTTTTCCAGCGGGCCTTCTAGCATGTCCGCCATGTAATTGAATAAGGCCGCCAGAGACACAATATCCATGGCGTTGTGGTAAAAAACGCCTTCCAGCGGGCGGGCATCCCCGGTTTTGAGGTAATCAAAATAAATCCCGGGGATCATCCAACCCGGCACTTCCTCACGGGTACGCTGCAAGCCCAGAATTTCAGTTTCCAGGCTTGAAAGGGAGCGACTGGCCAGCCGGTTCCGCCATAAACGCCGCGCCAGGGGTAGAAGGTCCACGTGGTGCAGGTTGGGAAACGGCGAAGTAAATCCATTTAGCACGTGGCGAGTATTCAAGAGCGGCACGTCGAACGTTCGGCCGTTGAAAGTAACAATCGTGTCAAATGGATCCAGGATTTGGGCGATGGCAGCTAACAAGGCAGGTTCCTGGTCTGGATCGCGCATAAATATCTGTACCAGTTTAAAACCACTCTCATTTCTGAAACCGATCCCTACCAGAAAAGCATATGTTCCTGTTCCACCTGCCAGACCGCTGGTCTCAGTATCCAGAAAAGCCACGTTGGCCAGTCCATCCGTAAATACATTGGGAATCTTCGCCCATTGCGCCAGAATAGTTGGTCTGACCGCTGCATTTAAGGCCACCGTACCTTGTTGGTGTTCTACAGGAAAAACTTGCTCGGCAATAAACACGGTACCAAAGGCTGTATTTAGCTCGATCCCCTGAACAACGCTTTCGATGGGAAACCGGGCGCCAGAAGACTGCGCCTCGTCAGGAGCAGGACGGTTCGCTGGATCGCCGGGGCCTTTGTGAACTCCCAAAGCTTTCAGTTTATCGTATAAAGATTCCATGCTTTGTTCAGGTTTCTGGATAGCACAATTCTTCCAGGATTGCCAGGGTTTCTTGCTTACCGCCCACGCCATTTTCGCCGGCCGGTCCAACACAGGCCGGGCAGCCATCCAGGCATTAACAATTGCGCACCAGTTCCAGGGATTGCCGCACTAACTCATCGTGAATGCGATAAGCTTCTTCACTCAACCCGATCCCGCCGGGAATCTGGTCGTAGATCGCCACGGTCGGCTGCTTGTCGCCTAACGGGGCTTGAGAGTCAAAGTATACACCCAGGTCATTGCCGTCGCACATCAGGAACAAAGGGGAAATTTGCTGCATAACGTAGCTTAATCCTGCCAGACCGCTGCGCATTTTAATCACTAACTCGGCCCGCCGGTGGCAGGTTGGGCAGAGCGTGATCAGGTTATCCAACTGGTTGGCCTGCTCAAAGGACATAAATGCTTTAAAGGGGACTTTATGATGAACGTGATGGGCCTGTTCTTGCTCGATGGCCCCACACACCTGGCAGGTAAAATGGTCGCGCATGCGCGCCAGCTTCTTCTGCAATGACCAGTTTGGGCCGTAATCATTGGCTTCGTTCTTCCACAGACCTTTTTCCTGGATTCTTTGCACCGTGGTCGGGTCGATGGTCAGCCAATAGGCCACTGTCCTTAATTGGGTGGATGGCAAATCCAACGGGTAGTCGCCAAGGTTCTCGTGCGTGGTCCATTGGATCCTGCGGTACCCGGTCACCTGTTCGGTCACCAGAATGTCTCCGTAATACGCATGGCCTCCCCTGACCGTTTTTTCTTTCAAAGTGGCTATCCGCTCGATATCAATGTGGCTGTGAGGTGTGGTGAAATAATCACTATCAAAAGGCAGCATTTTCACCAATTGGTGTTCCAGGTCGAGTTCATCGACACGGTATGTTTCGCCTTCGTGCATGTATATGGCGTTGGGATGGACCATCCATAAGGTGCTTTCCTGGTCTACTTCACCAACCGTGTTCCAGCGGTCATCGATCCATGCCTGCAGGGTAAAAGTTGTCCCGGAGGCGCTCCTCAATGATATTTCATTGGCCGGATATTGCTCGGCCATCCAGTAGTAACGCGAACCGGAAAGGTGTAAAACCTGGCTTTTTTCCAGGTATTCGAGCAACCCGTTCAGAGTTTCCATGGGCAGCCGGCCGAAGGCTTCGTTTTGACGGATCGGCAGTTCAAAGGCGGCGCTCTTCAGGTGGTGCAGCAAGATCAGTAAATTATCCGGGTTGATCAGGGCTTTTTCGGGTGACCTGCCGAAGAGGAAATCGGGG
>VFSW01004258.1_pt1 | contig 21366 bp, 17 predicted proteins | sample 5358111 | NCBI WGS metagenome assembly VFSW01 (sample SAMN11554181, study PRJNA540505) | mine drainage metagenome | isolation source: sediment from site ElyBrook_90M | place: USA: Ely Copper Mine, Vershire, VT | collected 2017
TCAGATAAGGATGCAGGATGGTGCCCAAGGGCATACGAGTTTCGAGCACTCAACGACACGGCGGGCGCGTCGTGCTATCGCTCGACGTGAAACCTCGCGTGCGTGACGCCTTACGCGAACGGGCCGCGGCGGCTGGCGTCTCGATGGCGGAATATGTTAGCGTCGCGCTGGCTCAACCGGGCCGCGCGTTCGCGACGACGTCAGCAGAGATGGTACAGCCGCTAGCGCAGATTTCGTATCTGGTTTCCCGTGCACAGCAGGCCGCCGCTGCGGGCGATCATTCAAGCGTGACCGCGCAGCTTGAGTCGGCACGGCGCATCGCCGCGGAGGCGATGCGCCCGTTAGCGGCTCCGCACGCCGAAGAGGTCCGTGCGGGCGACAGACGGCGTGCCGGCGGCTGGGGCGGCTGATGGTTGGTAAGCTCTGCGCTGCGCCTGCAAAAGGTGGCGCGGCCTCAGGCCTAATCGAGTACCTCGTCGGGTACGCGATTAGCGAGAAGGGCGCGACACGCCGAGAGATCGCCGACGCGCTCGACGGAGTTTACGCGGAATCCGAGCAGCGCCCCGACCTTGGCGTAGACGCTGTATGGCGACCAGAGGCAGGCGGCGGGACGAGACCATCGTCGATACTCGTGCGGAACTGCGCTTCGTTCTCGACTGCAAGTTTAGAGATTGACGCAGACGGAGCGCGGAACCCCGGCATCCGATCGAGCGCGATGCATTTCGTCTGGTCGTGGAATGAACGCGAGAGCGGACTGCTAACCGACGAACAGGCACATGCATACGTCGGGCAAATCCTTGATAAACTCGGCCTGAGCCATCATCGGAGCGTGGCTGTCGTTCATCGTGACACTGACAATCTGCACGTCCATTGTGCCGTCGGCGCCGTGGACCCGGGAACGGGGCTTGCCTACGATCGCACGGGGCTTCACCGGAAGATGGCGTGGGCCGAACGCGAAGTCGAGCTTGCCAACGGCCTCGACCATGATCGGGGTCTAGCAGTCGTACAAGACGCCGGCCTCACCACCGCTCATGTACGCTGGGCTGATAAATTCGAACTCGCTGCATGGCGAGCGGAACGCCGCGAGGAGCGCCTCGTTCGTCAGGAACGTCGTTCGTTCGAGGGTTATCGCGAGCGCGACGGGGCATTCGATCGTTATGTCGATGCGACGTTGGGGCCGCGCCTATTGACGGCGCTCGACCTCGATCGGCAGCGCGGTGTCGCAGACTCCTGGGCGACTTTGCATGCCGTTGCAGCGCGCTACGGATGCGAGCTTTCGATAGGACCAGATGGCGCTGTAGTTGTCAGGGACGTTGGCGTGGGCGCGATGCGCGCCGCGCATGAACAAGAGCGACGCGACGCGCGCGCCGGGCTGCTTGCCGATGGGCTCGACCGCGGGGAAGCCGACGAACAGCTTGCGGAGTTGCGCGCGAAGCATGCGACGGAAGAATCCATTGAACGCGAGCGCAAGAAGGTCACTGGAGACGTCGCTGAGTTGCCATCCGCGCTGCAAGAACGGTTGCGGGATCTTCCTGAATTTCAGAACGCCGAGCAATCGGAGCGATCCGTCGTCGAGCAGGTCGAGAGCAACCCGGCGACGGTCCTCACCGCGGTAACTGCCCAAAGCAGCACGTTCACGCGCGAGGACATCGATCAATGGCTTTCGGCCCGAATATCTGATCCCGATGAGATCGAACGCCTAGGGGACCTAATCGTCCGCGCGGACGAGGTGCGTGTGCTATCCGCCGATCCGGTGCAGCCCCTGATGACGACGACGGAGATCGTGGCGATCGAAGATGCTTTGAACGCTGATGCTCGTCGCCTGGCGGCGACCGCCTCGGGTATTACACGGTCTGAGGTCGACGCTGCGATTCGGTCTTACGAGCAGCAAGAAGCCTTGCGTCGCGATTATGTCTTCCGGTTGTCGGATGAGCAACGTGCGTCGCTGCGGCAACTCTCCCGCGCTTCACTCGTCGCCATCGAGGGTTTGCCGGGAGTCGGCAAGACTACGATTCAAGGCGCGGTGCGCGTGCTTGGAGAGCAACTGGGCCGCGAAGTGGTTGGACTCACGCTATCTCAGGCAGCCGCTGAGCGCCTCGAATCCGAGGCCGGCTTTCGGTGCGTCAATACGGCGCGAGCGCGGATGCTTGAGGAAGGCAACAATCCGGTCATTCCACATAACGGCATCGTGGTCGTCGACGAGGCTGCGATGGTGGACTCGCGCGCGAACGGCAAGATTTTGGAACTGGCGCGCGCGCGCGGTAGCGTTGTGGTGGAAATTGGCGATGTCCGCCAATTACAACCGATCGACTTTGGCGCGTCCTTCCGAATCGTCAGAGATGCGGCACGAGACGTTGGGACGTACTGCGAACTTCGCGATATCCAACGACAGGAGCGTGGATGGCATCGTGAAGCGGTGATGCAATTGGCCGATGCGATCGCCGAACGCGATGAGAACGCGCGTCTCGCTAAGGTTGGTGCAGCGCTTCGACTCTTCGATGATCATGGCGCCATTACGTGGACCGATGATCGTGATGCCGCGATCGACGCAGCTATAGCATGCTCCCAGGAGCGCCGTAGTGCCGGTCTTGATACATTGACCCTCGCCTCTGATAAGGACAGCGTTCGTCACCTTTCGGAAGAGTATCGGCGGCGCGACGGACGCGAGGGGAAGGGGCGGCGATATGCGACCGACGGTGGCCTTCGAGAGTTCGCGCCCGGAGATCGACTGATGTTCTTGGAAAACAGTCTCGGTCGCAATGGTCTCGGCGTCCGCAACGGAGATCGGGGGACCGTGCTTGAGGCAAAGCCCCATCAAATTACCGTGCAGCTCGACGACAAGAACGAGCAGACGGTGACGTTCTCGCCGAAGGCGTATCGAGCGTTCGATTACGCTAACGCTTGTACCGTTCACAAATCGCAGGGAGCAAGCGTCGATGCCGCCGTCTCGCTAATAGATCGCAGCGCGTCGGCCGAGTTGCTTTTCGTTGCTGCAAGCCGATCGCGGCGAGAGTTGGATATCGTCGTGCCTCGCTCGGCGTTCCGTGACACCCACGAACTGGCAGAGCACATCGCCGAGCGGATATCGCTGAAGACGACGACGAGAACATACGACGAACTGCTGGAGCGAACCGGCGGAAAGCAAACGATTCGCGTGCGGAACATCGAAGCCCAACGCGAAGCACTGCCGCTTCGTCGCGTCTATGAGGCCGATGTCGTGGAGCCGCTTCGGGCCCTGCAGTCGGAACGCGTCGATCGGGCTCGCGAAGCGTACCAGGAACGCAAGCGCGAGATCGTGGCGTCGGTGCCATCGATGGAAGACCGGTTGGAAGCCGGTCGTGACGCACTGCGCGAGATGCGGACTGAGGTGATTGCCGCCTATCGCGAGCTGCGCCCGCAGCCATTCGGCGAGTGGCTTCAAGAACGGGAAGAACGGCGGGATCAGGTCCGTCCGTCCGTCGATCGACGGGAAGAGCAAGGGCCGACGGTCCACCGTGAGCGGGCTATGAGCGGCGAGTTCTCGCGGGCAGAGGAGACGTCGCAGGGCCTAGGTCTCCACCGTGAGCGATAACGAGCACTCTTAAATACTGCCGGCCGTCTGCCAGAATTTGTGCTTTTGGCTTAAATTGTGGCAGGCTCTTGCCAAAATTTCCAAGCTTGCTTTGTGGCGTTTTTCTATAGTATAATGCCACAGATGAAAGCTAAGACGGCCGCTGAGTCGGTCCGGCAGTATGTTCGGCGGCTCCAGCCAGGGACGGTCTTCACCCCCGCTGAGCTTGTTCATGAGCGGCTCGGCTCCGATCGGGCTGTCCGAGAGACCCTGCGGCGAATGGCTACAGACGGTGCGGTTCGGCGTCTGTCGAAGGGGTACTACGACGTCCCCAAGACCAACCCGCGCATCGGCATCCTCAGCCCGACGCCCGAGGCGATCATCGCTGCGCACGCCAGAAAGACCGGCGCGACGATCGAGCGGCCGGAACTCGACGCCGCAAACAGACTTGGCCTCACGACACAGATTGTCGCTCGGCCTGTTTATCGCACGAACCTTTTCCCGCGCGAACTTAAGATCGGAGGGCAGACGATTCGGCTTCAAACGGCCGGCCCGCGTTCGCTTGCGCGCGATACGAACCCGGCAGAACTTGTCATCGACGCGCTTCAGGCGATCGGCAAAGCTCATGTAACTGAACGTGAAGTCGCGAAGGTTCGCGAGTTCGTGCACGAGCACGGGCTTGAGAAGAAGCTCCGACAACGGGCGCGTCGTGCTCCGTCGTGGATGCTACCGATAATTGACGACATCCTTTCGGAAGATCACGAAGCCGATGGATAGATTCGCTCGTTTCTCCGCACAGGAGCGTCGAGAGATTATCCAGGAACGTGCAAGTCAGATGCACGTTGATTTCACGATTGTCGAGAAAGATTTCTGGGTCTGCTGGAAAGGGTGAAGGGAGCGTGAAAGGGGGCCTCCGTACCCTTCAAACTCAGAGGGAGCGGTCCCGGAGATTGTCACGAGCGTATGCGTTGCGCAGGGCCGCACGTGCGCGAAAATGGCGGACGCGGATGTTGTTCGGCGTCGTCCCCAAGTCCGCCGCGGCCTCCTCCGCCGTGTCACGGCGTAGCCGCATCCGCACGAGGATGTCGCTGTACTCCGGCTTGAGATCGTCGAGCATATTCGTGCACGTGCGGTCGAGGAATGGAGACTCCGGTACGAAAGGCGTCGCATTCAAACCAAGGCGCAAAGCGATATTGCATTGCCGCACATCCGCACGAGCGTAGTCCACGAGCGAGGAACGTAGGAGCTTATAAAGCCATGAACGGACGCTGCGATCGTCCTTTAAAAGATGGGCATTCTCGAAGACACGAAGGTAGAAATCCTGTAGGACGTCCTCCACTGCGTGCTCGTGGTAGAGGCGACGGCGCAGAAACCGACGCAAATCGTCGCGGAGCGCATCCGCTGCGAGCCAAACCGTCGAGACAGCGGACTGCACAAATGTGAGATTCTCGCCTTCTAGGCCGCCCGAATCCGCTGGAAGCCGCTCAGCGCCAGCCACCTTCTACCCAGCCTCGGACGAGAATGACGTGGCGCGTACGCTGAACGGCAAGCTTCCGGCGACCTGATGCTCGGCAGCGGCGTATGACATCTCGCAACATATACCCGGTAAACGAAGGTCCAAACAAGAAAACCAGCAGGCAGCCGCAAGCGCGGTTTGCTCGGCATATTTTATTGCAATCCGCAATGCCTCTCAGCGATACTGCACGTTTGGCACTTGCGCACGTTCTGCGGCCGATCTATGTCCCGTTCGCCGCCTACCTACTTAAAACAGTCGCATGGCGTAAACGCGCTCTCGTTTGCAATAGAGATCGCCGGCGTTGCGGTCGGGTTTTGTCTGCGTGCTCGGCAAGCATATTCATGTTCGAGCGTGTGCGCCGCATACGCGGCCCCCGAACGAACATGGTGGTCGGCCGCTTTCCCCAGATTGTCCGCCGAAAATGTGGTTTTATTCTGCATCTTCAATCGCGTCAGCCGCTGCGGCAATTCAGAGCGGCTTCTAAGAGACGCGTTCGATGCCGCGGACATTACAGTGATTGCCCCCTGGTCGAGCGCCTCCGGTCTCGCTACAAAAGACAAACTTGGCGGCTTTGCTTAGCGTGATGCCGACGGCCTGGCGAGACTCTTAGCGATGCAGCGCCGTCAAGGCTTCGAACAGACGCATGGATCACGTGTTGAGCCCTTGTACATCGGCGCCGACTGTCGATCAAGGCTTAGCAGGGTGCACACGGCGATCCGAGCGGACCGGATGGAGCACTCTACGGTGAAGACGACACCGTCAGGCAACTCGGAAAACTGACCGATGAAGGCGAGGTTCGTGGAACCATCTGGGACGACGTTCAGACGATCGCCGGCCTTTCGCGCGAGAAACTGGTTCGCCGATGTACGGCATCGCGAACGGGATGACGCTGGACGCCGCGATGATGGCCTCTTGATGAACTCCGTTCGACCGTTTGAGCCTTGGACTTCCATCAAGTTGGTCGGGCGCGCGACTACGAGAGATTGAGGCGACCGAACAACGGCATTTTGATGAAGTTGAGTATGATCCCAAACGCGACCGCAGCGGCGAGGACCCCACCAACAATGTTCCAAGGCAGCGGCGACATGAGGATGCCGAACAGCGCCAAGGCTGCGCTGATAGATACATCGCCGACGGACGACAACACGACCCATCTGCTCGGACGCAGAGACAACAGATGGCGGCGGTCGCGCATGGCGTAAATCGTCGCTTGGCTCCCGAACGCGACGGCGATGAATGCCAATGTCTGCAGCGGAACTTGTGCCAGATGAAGGCGTGAAGCGCCGAACGCGAGCACCGCGCTACAAAATAATAGGAGATTTAAGCCGATGCCCGCTCCCGCGACGGTGAGGTTGCGGATCCGCCAAACATTCGGCACGGCCGAAGGAATGACGTTGTCCGTAGTCAGGGACATGGCTAGGAAATCGCCGACAACCATGAGGATGACCATCAACATTGGCGTGAGCACCGCGTGGCCGGTCATGATCAGCCCGACTCCGAGAAGTAGCGTCATCACGATCTTCTTGACAATCGAGTTTAGTGCGTATGTATTGATGCGCTGAAAAGTGATACGCCCTTCCTTCACCGCTGCAACGATACCGCCGAGGCCCGATGTCGTAAGGACGATGCCCGCCGCGGATTTGGCAACGTCGGTCGCGCTTGCGACGGCGATGCCGATTTGTGCCTGACGCAACGCCGGCGCGTCGTTCGCCCCATCGCCGCACATACCGACGACATGATCGGACGCTTGGAACGCCTCCACGAGACGAAATTTGTCTTCCGGTGACACTCCGGCGTACACGGCGAACGTCTCGGCCTGCAGTTTTTCGGGCAGGGAACCCGCCGGGTGTATCGCTCCAACAATTCCCACCGCCTTGGCCACGATCTCGGCGGTAACTGGCGCGTCGCCGGTGATCATAACCGTTCGTATGCTGAGGCCAGCAAGCTCGACGATCAGCGGCGCGGAGTCCGCTCGCGGCGGATCGCTCAAGGCGAGGAGCCCGACCATCCTCAACGCCCCGGACGGACCGAACGCGACGGCCAAAACCCGGTAACCGTCACCCTCCAATTCGTTAGCTCGCACCGCTGCCTCCGGGAGCGGTGCGGCCAGAGCGCTGACTGTCGCAAACGCGCCCTTTATCACGTGCTGCGTGATTTGGCCGGGCTGGGAAACCACGACGGCCTCCGACATCTTCGTTTGTGGATCAAACGGTCTGAAATTGATGACGGATGGCTCATCGCCGAGAGGTTTGTTTGTAGCGGCAGTACGTATCGCCGCGTCGACCGGATCGGTACCGCCGTCCGAACTTGCGAGCGCGGCCAAGCCTAGAACATGAGCTTCGTCGAAGCCCGACATTGGCCGCACCGCGATAACGTTTAATTCGTTTCGCGTCAACGTCCCGGTTTTATCGACGCACAGAACGTCCATGGAAGCCGCCTCGTCGACTGCTGATAAGCGCGTCGGCAAGACGCCGACTTTCGCCAGGGCACGCGCACCGATTGCAGACGCCAGTGTAAAGGAGGCTGGCAACGCAACTGGGATCGACGCGAGGACGGCGGTCAGAACGAGCGACACGATCTCGGCTGTCGATAGACCGAGGACGACGGCGTCGCCCAACAACAGCACCACGACGACGCCGTTGAACGCGGCGAGATTGCGGACTACGCGTAGCACGGCTTTCTGTTGTGAGCTAGTTGCATGGGCATCGCGAACGAGTTCCGCCGTACGTCCAAACTTCGTTCGCTCACCGGTTGCGGTAATCTCGGCGATCGCCTCACCTCGCCTGACCAATGCTCCGGCGTAGGTTTGGAAGCCGGCCCCGCCTTCGATTGGGACCGATTCGCCCGTGAGCATGGAGTGATCGAGGAGCACCTCGCCCTGGAGCAGCCGCGCGTCGGCGGCAACGACGCCGCCAAGGGACACTTTTATAATATCGCCACGCACCAACCCGGCGGCGGGAACGTTCAACCACGCGCCGTCGCGCCTGACCGACGCGCTCAACGCAAGCCGAGACTTCAATGCGGTGAGCGTTGCCTGCGCTCGACTCGACTGAACGTAGCCCAGCAGCGCGTTGAACGCGAGCAACCCGAATACGATCGACGCCTCGGCATAATCGCGGAGCACGATCTGAAGGATGATAGCCGCTTCAAGCAGCCACGGGACCGGTGCCCAGAATTTTGAGACGACGTCGCGCAATGGATGCGTCGCAGCGTCGCTGACGGAATTGGGCCCGTCCATGGCGAGACGCTTGGCCGCCTCAACACCCGTTAGGCCTGCGGCCTGTGCTTCAGCGACTGTACTTAGAGGGCGTTGCTGGACAGGCCCCCGCGTCGGGCCGGCAGTCGATTGTTTGTCCACGCCTACCGATCGCTACCGCGCATCATGGTTGCGAACCAAACATATAGCGACGGCCCCAAACGCATGTGGTTACGCGACGCTAGCTGACGGCTTGGTGCGCCGCCTCCGAAGGCTGCATGTTGACCCCTTCGTGGATGTCGATCTGCGTCGGATGCTCCTTTTTGAGGAGTGCACGAGCGCTCTCGACCTCGGCCGTCGTGCCGTGCACGATCACTAAAAAACCGTCGGCCTTCACGGCTTCTTCGTAGCGCACTACGCTGTCTTTCGGAATGCCGATGCTGTACAGCGCGGCGCCGAGCGCGCCTAAACCGCCGGTAAAGATGGCGCCTTCGATGGCTGCCGCGACCATGATAGCGAAATGCCCGACCACGACGACTGGACCGATCACTGGAATGGTCATGTACAGGCCGCCGAAAAGCAGGCCCCAGAGGCCGCCCCAGAACGCGCCGTTTTCACCCCAGAACTTGATGCGGTCGCCCGCATTGTAGAAGCCGGCGACCTTTTCTTCCAAGTGGAAGCCGCGGCCAACGACCGACACCTTTTTAATGTCGAATCCCGAGGACGCGAGTTGCTTCACGGCGGCCTCTGCGTAGTCACGACTGTCGAATACGGCCACCGCCGCGGTGTCGATGCCGGATACCGGCGGAACGTCTTGCATGCTCATGAGTGATTCTCCGATTTCGGTTGCGTTGTGTGAGCCATATTGAGCGCTGTCTCGCCTGCGACGGGAAGCTCAACTGGGAGGTTGAACCGCGCAGCGGCGACGACGTGATCCGCCGCGCCGTAGAAAACATCGAGCCGACCGTCCGGCCGCAAATCGGTCGCCGTCGGAAAGACGACGTCAGAGACGAGTCCATTACGCTCGTACGGCATCTCGGGTACGAGAATCGGCAAGGGAGTTCGGTAGAGCACGCGTGAGGGTCGCTCAAGATCCAGGATCGCCGCGCCCATGCAATAGCGCGGATGCCCCTCGAACCTGGCGACCGCGTGGTAGGGCAACATCCAGCCATAGGAAAGCCGCACGGGCGGGGCGCCGGTACCGACCTTGTCGGATTCCCAAGCCTGGGCCGGCGCCATGATCCGTTCGTGGCGACGGACCGACGTCAGGGTCGACACGTCGGCGAGAACCGCGGCGATCGGTGCGTACGAAATCCAGATGTGCTCGCGCGTTTCCTCGCCGCACGGCGGCTTGGTGACATCGGTACCGCCGAAGTGGACGTGGATCCGCGTTGTCGGACGATGCAGTATCCCGAGCGATGGAACGCCTTCGGGATCCAAAACGACGTCGGGGAACAACGCGGCATCCTTGTTTCCGCAAAGGTTATGATCGGGATCGCCGACTTCCGTTTGAAATCGTAGCAAGCCCAATCGCCGCCACGTGAACAGATCATTGGAGAGCGCGACTGCCACGCGCGGTTCAAATGGGACGTATGCCGTGTACGTCATGACGTAGAGTTTCAGGGACGGAACGTGGACGACGCGCGCGTCCTCCACCCCGCCGCCGCCTGCCGAAACTTCGTATGATTCATGGGGTTCGAGCGCGATGCCCAAGCGTTCGACGGCAACCGGTGTGTCTTCGTCATAGCGGATCCGAACATGCCCGATTCGAGAGAAGTTGCCTTCGGCGATAAGCCGGGGAAAAAGATGCATGGAGCCGTCGGGTGCGCGCACGCCTCCGGGATTGAGGACACCCCATGCTTCGTGCGGTTCGCCGGGCTCCTGGCTCATCAGGACGCCCAGACGGATCGCCGCAAAGTCCGCATTCGCCACGTCGTCAGACGTCTGTTTCACGCGACAACCCGCGACTCGACGACGTGACCGAGCAAAGGCTGGAAGATGAGTTCGAACGTGTGGCGCGCCACCACGAGCGTCTCCTTTGTTTCGATGATGCGCACGACGACGCGTGCGCCATCGGGCGAGAGCAGCGCCTCGTTCGCGTCGTTGCGCGCGGGATCGATCTCGACGCCGAGATGACCGAGTCCCTGGGCGATTTCCCAGCGCACGGGCGCCGCGCGTTCGCCGATGCCTCCGGTGAAAACGAGCGTGTCGAGTCCATCGAGGACGCTAGCCAGCGCGCCGATGAACTTTCTAGCCTGGTAGACGAAGAGTTCGACGGCCTGCGCCGCTGGCTCGCTGGTGGCTCGGCGGCCCAGGAGCGTTCGCATGTCCGAGCTGATTTCCGAGACGCCACGCAAGCCGGAATCGCGCTCCAACGCGGCATCCAACTCTTCGACGGTGTAATGACGCTCGCGCAAGAGATAGAGCAGCACGCCCGGGTCGAGGTCGCCCGGCCGCGTGCCCATCATCATGCCGCCGAGCGGCGTGAAGCCCATCGTTGTGTCCATCGGTCGGCCGTCAAGTATCGCGGTGAGGCTCGCCCCGTTGCCGAGATGGGCGACGATCAGCCTTCCGCGTGCGTCGCCTTCGCCCAGTTCGCGAACGATCGACTCGTACGAGAGTCCGTGGAAGCCATACCGACGCACACCGAGCGCCGAGATCCCTCGGGGAAGCGGAAGCCGTTGCGCGACCGCCGGCATGCGCTCATGGAACGCCGTGTCGAAGCATGCGACTTGTGGAACGCGAGGAAGCGACGTCGTGACGTCGCCAATTGCACGGAGCGCTCGGGGAAGATGCAGCGGATCGGCGGGCACGAGTGCGGCCAATTGCGTCAACAACTCCGCAGTGACTCGTGCCGGCTCGTCCTGCGGGCCGCCGAAGACGATACGATGTCCGACGGCGTCAACGGCGATGCCCATTTCGCCGAGCATGGTTAGGACGGCGGCAATGGATTCGGCATTAAGCGTCCGTCGCGTTTCACGCGGAGGGCCGTCGCGGTAATCGCGTAACCGCATCGTCTCGTTCGATGCTCCGCGCTCATCGATGTCGGCTTCAAGAATTTTCCGCTCGTCGGTCGGACCGAGTTCGTAGACGGCAACCTTCATCGACGACGACCCGCCGTCAACGCTGAGGATATTCCGCCTGTCACCGCGACCTTCGGACATATCGGTCAACCGTTCCATCCCATCGGGACACTGCCGGCTCGCAGAAAACCCCTGGACGTCATCGAACCTCGAAGCCGCGCGTGATTGTCGTCGATGCGTGCGCGGTCGTAACGTGAATCACCAATATCCAGTGCGTCGACCTGGTGAGTCGCATTTGTGCGAGATATGTGCCGTCGTTCGCGTCCACCGCTCGAATGGTATCCGTAACCGCGCCCATCTTCGGCATCGCCATCGCGTGGCCGCCCGGCTGGGTAGCGTAGCTCGGCAGGATGACGACCACGGCGCCCCTGACCGGCAAGCCGCCGCCGTCTCGAACGCTCACGGTGATGCTTTCGGTGCCGATGTGCGCGGGCGTCGGGAACAATCGCACCTCGGCACTAAGCGGCGGCGCCGCCGACGCGCTGGTGACGACGCGCTGCGAACCGGCCCCGAACAGCGCGACCGCCAGTGCCGCTGTCGATCCCGCACGAATCATTTGGAGCTTCGTCATCTCGGGAGCGTCCACTTCCAACCGGTAATTTCTGGTGGGTCTTCGCCTCGTTCGTTGATGTAGTCGTGATGCTCGATCAGCCGGTCACGAATGAGTTGCTGGAGATGCGCGGCCCGGTTTCCCAATGCCGGTACGCGGTCGATGACATCTGCGGCAAGATGGTAACGATCGAGTTCGTTGAGCATCGTCATGTGGAACGGGGTCGTCGTGGTGCCTTCTTCCTTGTACCCGTGCACGTGGAAGTTGGCGTGGTTCGTCCGCCGATACGTGAGTTTGTGGATGAGCGTCGGATAGCCGTGATAGGCGAACACGACCGGTTTGTCCGTCGTGAAGAGCGAGTCGAACTCGCGATCGGGAATGCCGTGCGGATGCACCGTCGGCGGTTGCAGCGCCATGAGATCCACGACGTTGACGACGCGAATCTTGAGCTCCGGCAGGTGCGTTCGCAGGAAGTCGACCGCCGCGAGCGTCTCAAGCGTGGGCACGTCGCCGGCGCAGGCCATCACGACGTCGGGCTCTTCACCGCCTTCATTGCTGGCCCACGACCAGATGCCCAGACCTTCCGTGCAGTGCTTGATCGCCGACTCCATGTCCAGCCACTGTAGTTCGGGCTGCTTTCCGGCAACGATCACGTTGACGTAGTTTCGGCTGCGCAGGCAATGATCGGCGACCGAGAGGAGCGTGTTCGCGTCGGGCGGTAGGTACACGCGCACGACGTCGGCCTTCTTGTTGATGACGTGGTCGATGAAGCCCGGATCCTGGTGGCTGAAGCCGTTGTTGTCCTGGCGCCAGACATGCGAGGTCAGCAGATAGTTGAGCGAGGCGATGGGGCGACGCCACGGTAACTTGCGGGTCACTTTCAACCACTTCGCATGCTGATTAAACATCGAGTCGACGATGTGGACGAACGCCTCGTAACAGGAAAAGAAGCCGTGTCGTCCCGTCAGGAGATAACCTTCGAGCCAGCCCTGACACGTGTGCTCGCTCAAGACTTCCATGACTTGCCCGACTGGCGCCACATGGTCGTCCGTCGGGATGATTTCCGCAGTCGAGACGCGGTCCGTCACCTCGAACACCGCGTCGAGCCGGTTCGACGTCGTCTCATCCGGGCCGAAGATGCGGAAATTGGCGGGGTTGGCCTTGACGATGTCGCGCAGAAACGTTCCCAGCACGCGAGTCGCCTCGCCCACCGTTGCGCCTGGCGCGTCTACGGGCACGGCATACGCGCGGAAGTCCGGCAGACGCAGATCCTGATGCAACAGGCCGCCGTTCGCATTCGGATTTGCGCCCATGCGGCGATCACCAACCGGGGCGAGAGCCGCGAGTTCCTCGCGCAGGCGCCCATGCTCATCGAACAACTCTTCCGGATGATAGCTTTTCATCCACGACTCGAGCATCAGACGGTGTTCCTCGTTCGTCCGAACCTCGCCGAGCGGCACCTGATGCGCGCGCCATGTGCCTTCGACTTGCTTTCCGTCGACGATCTTGGGCCCCGTCCAACCCTTCGGAGAAACCAGGACGATCATCGGCCAGCGTGGACGACCATAAAATCCCTGGCTCCGCGCATGGGCTTGGATCACGCCGATCTCAGCGACGACTTTTTCCAATGTCGCCGCCATCGCGCGATGCATTGGTTCGGGTTCGTGCCCCTCGACGAAATGCGGTTCGTATCCGTAGCCGCGTAGGAGGTCGCGCAGCTCGTCCTGCGGGATTCGCGCGAGCACCGTAGGGCCGGCGATCTTGTAGCCGTTGAGATGGAGAATCGGGAGCACGGCTCCGTCACGCGCCGGATTGAGAAATTTGTTCGAGTGCCAACTCGTCGCAAGCGCGGCCGTCTCCGCCTCGCCGTCGCCGATGACGCAGCACACGAAAAGGGTCGGGTTGTCAAATGCGGCACCGTAGGCATGCAGAAGCGAATACCCCAGTTCGCCGCCTTCGTTGATCGAACCAGGCGTCTCGGGGGATGCGTGGCTCGGAATGCCGCCAGGAAACGAGAACTGCTTGAAGAGCCGGCGCATGCCTTCGGCGTCCAGCGATATCTCGGAGTAAATTTCGCTGTACGTGCCCTCGAGATACGTGTTGGCGACGACGGCCGGTCCGCCGTGACCGGGGCCGGCGATGAAGATGGCGTCGAGGTCGTGCGCCTTGATCGCCCTGTTCATGTGCGCGTAGATGAAGTTGAGTCCGGGCGTCGTGCCCCAATGACCCAGCAGGCGCGGCTTTATATGTTCGGCGAGCAGCGGCTCGCGCAGCAGCGCGTTGTCCATTAGATAAATCTGGCCGACCGACAGATAGTTCGCGGCGCGCCAATAAGCGTCGATTGTACGAGCCTCGTCGGGTGAGAGTTGGAATGAATCGGCGATTGTAGCGAGCATTTCAGCGCATCTCTCCAATGTAGACCAGCGTGTGTTCGCGGGCAGACGCCTGCGCGAATTGTTCATCCCCGTGGTAGCGTTCGACCGCGGTCTTGAGCTGGCTGAGGAACTGTCGGGCCGTGCCCAGGGCGATTACATAACCCGCGGTGTCAAACGCGCGCCCGGCGGAGCCCCCTGGTATGCATCCGTCGTCGACCACAAGCCAGGCGGATTGGCAGCCCTCATCGGCGAGGATCTTCAGCCCGCCCGGAAATATCGGGTGTGGACCGCCGCACTCGGCATACCAGGAGACCTCGGCAGGGTTGTTCCAGCCATTCCAGCGACCCGATCCCGCTCGGGCGACCGCCGCAAATACCGCATGTCCACGCGCCGCCCCGTGCGGCGGTCCCGGCACCGTCAGGCGCAAGGTAGTCTCTCGTGCGTCCGCATCGCGTTGGTCGCTGAAAAATCGTTCCAGGTAATGCGGCGCATGTTCGAGCGGAACGGCGATCACGATCCGCTCGGCCAAGGTCGTGGACTTCTTCACGATGGAGACTCCTCGGCTTGAATGTCATTTTGGTCGTCGTCGCGCGAGAGCTGCCGACGCTCAGCTTTGAGCAGTGCACGCTCCTCATCGCTGACCTGCGGATATGCCAGGTGGAGATCGTTGAGCCGCGCGACCAAGACATCGGCGACCGCCGCACGCGTGAACCACTTGTGATCTGCGGGAATGACATACCAGGGCGCCGCGTCCGTACTGGTGTGGGTCAGCATCTGCTCGTATGCGTGCTGGTAGTCGGGCCAGAATTCGCGCTCTCGAACGTCCGCGACCGTGATTTTCCAGTTCTTTTCCGTCGTGTCGATCCGCTTGAGCAGGCGCTTTCGCTGTTCGTCCCTCGATACGTTGAGGAAGAATTTTAGAATCAAGGTGCCGTTGCGCACAAGATGCCGTTCGAAGTCGACGATGTCCTGAAACCGAGCGTTCCATAGTTCCGAACCCGCCATCTCGGGCGGCAGCCGCTCACTTTCGAGAAGCGGTGTATGAACCCGAACGACGCCGACTTCTTCATAGTACGACCGGTTGAAGATGCCGATGCGTCCGCGCTCCGGAAGCACTTTGGCGCATCGCCACAGGTAGTCGTGACCGAGTTCCTCCATCGATGGCGTCTTGAAACTGTGGACGTCGACGCCCTGAGGATTCACGCCGGACATCACGTGTTTGATCGCCCCGTCCTTGCCGGCCGCATCCATCCCCTGAAAAACGATGAGCAGCGCGCGTTGCCCATCCGCGTAGAACACGTCCTGGAGAGCTGCCAGGCGCTCGATGTCCGTTTTAAGCTTATCTTCTGCGTCGTGCTTGTTCTTGAAGTCACATGTCAGGGCGGGGTCGAAGTCCCCCAGACGTATTTCCGTGCCGGGGTTGGCCAAGAGGTCCGCGTGATCGATGGTTTTCACCGTGCGCTCATATCTATGCCACTCATCGAACATGGAGACGCGGTTCGAAGTCCTGGCATTACACCTCGGCGCTCGCTCGTTTTGTTCCCTATGTAATGGGGGCGAATTGCCCTCCGTCCTAAGAAGAGGCACGTCGCCGTGCTTACGGAGCCGTGCCTACGGCTGCGCTGTGGAACCCGGAGGGCTGGCAAATGAAGACGGCTACTGTCGAAGTTGGGAATCTGCTCTCGCCGCTTGGAGGGCGAGGGTTGGAAAAACATCTCTCGCGCGTGACGGGCGTTCAGGTTGCCCATGTCAACGACGCATCCGGCAGCGTTTCGGTCACCTATTGTCCTGCGGTCGTCGACCTAGCGACAATCCGAGCAGTCATCGTAGCGTGCGGATATCATTGCAGCGCCGCGGTTCTCCCAAAGTACGTCTGCTCACCCGACGGAGCACCGCGAGCGAAAGCGTCCGCGGATTCAAGCGGGACAGCCGCGGCGGCCTCGACAAATATCGCTGCCGACGGTGCCCAGAAAAACGGAAAGCCGACCATCCGCGTTGCCGAGGCAGCGCACGCTCGCCAAGAGGCAAGGCCGGCAAAGCACGAGCAGGCCGGAGGGGAGGCCTCGCCGACAAAGAGCGAGCACGCGAGCCACGACCCGGCGTCAACAAAAGACGAGCATGCTGGCGACAAGAAATCGGCCGACGCCAAGGCCGACCAAATGGCCGAGATGGGCCACAGCAGCGGGATGGACATGGACGCGACGGTCCGCGACATGCGCAACCGCTTTTGGATTTCCCTTGGCTTCACGCTCACGCTTCTAGCCTTCTCGCCGATGGGGCTGAAGATCCCGTCGCTCCCGACGCCGTTCGGCCTCGACAAGAACGTCGTACTGTTCGTGCTCGCCAGCGGCGCGATTCTCTACCCGTCGTGGACGTTCATCGTGGCGGCGTATCGGGCGCTGCGCACGCGCGTCCTCAACATGGCCGTCCTGGTCGTGCTGAGCGTCTACACCGGCTACATTTTCAGCGTCGGCGCGACGTTCTTCTTTCGCGGCAGCAGTTTCTTCGCGGCAGCGTCGGTGCTGCTCGTCTTTATTCTGCTCGGGCATTGGCTCGAAATGCGGGCGCGGGCCGGCGCGTCCCAGGCGATGAAAGCCCTGCTCAATCTCGCGCCGCCGATGGCGACGGTCTTGCGGGACGCCAAAGAAGTGGAAGTTCCGACCTCCGAGGTCGCGCTCGATGAAATCGTCATCGTGCGACCGGGGCAGAAGATAGCGGTTGACGGCGAGATCACCGAAGGCGCATCCGACGTCGATGAATCAATGCTCACCGGCGAGTCGATGCCCGTGAAAAAGAAAGTCGGCGACCTCGTCATCGGCGCCACCATGAACAAGTCGGGGACCTTCCGTTACCGCGCAACGAAAGTCGGGGCTGACACGGCGCTTGCGCAAATCGTAAAACTCGTGCAGGAAGCGCAGAACTCGCGCGCTCCGGCGCAATTGCTGGCCGACAAAGCATCGCAGTGGCTGGTACTTGCGGCGATTGTCATCGGCCTCGTCACGTTTGGTGTGTGGGTGGGGCTACTCGGTCAAACGATTCTCTTCGCGCTGACCCTGACGATCACGGTTTTTGTCATCGCGTGTCCCGACGCGCTCGGCCTTGCGACGCCGATGGCGGTCATGGTTTCCACCGGCCTCGGAGCCGCGAACGGCATCCTGTTTAAAAACGCCGCCGCCCTTGAGATGGCCGCCAAACTTGACGTCGTCGTGTTCGACAAGACCGGCACGCTCACGATCGGTCACCCCGAGGTCGTCGACGTCAAAACGGCGCCCGGGAAGACCGCCGAAGAAGTTCTCGCCGCCGCCGCGGCCGTAGAGGCCGGCTCCGAACATCCGCTCGCCGAAGCGATATTAAAAAAGGCCGGCGATGAAAAAAAGGCGGCGGCGAACGATTTCAAGGCGATCGAAGGTATGGGCGCACAGGCGATGATCGACGGCCGTGCGGTGTTCGTCGGCAGTCCCAAGCTGATGGAAACCGAAAAGATCGACCTCAAAGAACTCGCAAGCGACGTCGATCAACTGCAGGGGGCGGGCAGAACGGTCGTCTGCGTCGCATCCGACGGCACGCTCCTTGGCTTGATTGCCATCGCCGACGCCGCTCGTCCGACTGCGGCTGCTGCGATTCGCGTTCTTCGAGAGCGTAAAATCACCGTCGCAATGCTCACCGGCGACAACCAGAGCACCGCTAACCGTATCGCCAAGGAACTCGGCGTCGATCTCGTCTTTGCGGACGTCTTGCCCGCGCAGAAGGTCGAGAAGATCAAGGGCCTCCAGAAGGACGGTCACAAGGTCGGGATGGTCGGCGATGGCGTGAACGACGCCCCCGCGCTCACGCAAGCGGAAGTAGGCTTCGCCATCGGAGCGGGAACGGACGTCGCGATCGAGAGTGCCGACGTCGTGCTGATGAAGAGCGATCCGTTTGACGTCGTCCGTGCGGTGGACATCTCGCGCGCGACCTTACGGAAGATGCACGAGAATCTCTGGTGGGCCGTCGGATACAACGTGATCGCCTTCCCGCTCGCGGCCGGCGTGTTCTACCCGTTCGTGCTCAATCCGGCGATCGCCGCGCTTTCGATGTCGGGTAGCTCGGCGCTCGTCGCGGTCAACGCGTTGATGCTTAAACGCCTCCGCCTTAAGGCACCCGAGGAGGCCGCGAGCGCCTCCCCAAGTAAGTGAATCACGCGGTCCCAGTCGGGCGACCGCGTCGACGCAAGATGGGGGAGCAATGATTCCGCGTCATTATGTGTGGCTGGCGTGGTCAGTCGTACTACTCGTGCTTTGGGCGATCATCTTCGTCTGCGTCCAGAGCGCTCGCGAGAAAATGTGGAAGATCAGCCTCCTGACCATGCCCTTCGGTCTCACAGAGCCGCTCTTTGTGCCACGATATTGGGATCCGCCGAGTCTCTTCGACCTCGCCCGACGGACCGGATTCGACATCGAAAGCCTGATCTTTTGCTTTGCGCTGGCGGGCATCTGCGCGGTGCTCTACGATCTGGCGTCCCGCCGCAGCTCCGTGCGCCTGGGCGAATCGCAAAGACATTCGCGCTCGCACCAACTTCACGTTCTCGCGCTCGCCAGTCCCCTCATCATATTTCCCGCGATCGCGTGGCTGCCGTGGAACCCGATCTATCCTGCCATCGTCGCAACACTGGGCGGAGCGTTTGCGACGAGTCTCTGCCGCCCGGATCTGAAGGCGCGCATGTGGATCGGCGGCGTGCTCTTCCTCGCCTTCTATGCCATCTCGCTCCAGTTGCTGCGCGCGTTCTCACCTGGATACATCGAAAGCGTCTGGAATCTCCGAGCGCTCAGCGGTATCAACGTCGTAGGCATGCCGATCGAAGAGCTACTCTTCGCGATCGCGTTCGGCGTCTACTGGGCCGGATTGTACGAGCACTTGACCTGGCGCGCAGAAGCAAGCATGCACATCGAGCGTGCGGCCAGCGCACCCGCGAAGACCTGAATCCCATGCCGTCGCTCGACGATCGGGCCACGCGACCAACAGTCGCTCTGCTCATGCTCGCGTTGTTCACGAGCGCGCTGGCCTTCAGCGCGGTCCTTCCGGTCTTACCGCTGATGCTTCAACGTTCAGGTCTTTCGGCGGGCGCGGTGACATGGAACACGGGTATGCTGACGGGAATCTACATGCTCGCCGTGTTTCTCTTCGCTCCCCTTTGGGGGCGAGTGTCCGATCGATTCGGCCGTCGTCCGGTTCTCATATTCGGTCTGGTCGGAACGGCGATCGCACTGCTGGGCTTCGCTGTGTTTCGCACGCTAGACATTGCCTATGTCGCGCGAGGGCTCACTGGGCTGTTCGTTGCTGCCGTGATTCCAGTCGCGACCGCGGCGGTCGGGGACATTAGCACCGGCACTTCGCGCGCACACCGATTCGCACTGCTCACCTCTGCGTCACTTCTAGGATTCCTCGTGGGCCCCGCCCTCAGCGGCTGGCTCACGGGAAATCCTTGGTTCGGCCATGACGCGAGGGGCGACGCCAGCGCGTACGTGCCGGTTCTCGTCGCAGCCGCAGTGAGCGGCCTTACGGCCGTCTCCGTCTTCGTGTGGTTGCCGGCTTGCCGCGCCTCGTCCGCCGACGTCGGCTGCGACAAGGAAACCCGCATGTCGTTCGCACAGAGGACTGCGCCTGCGTTACTCGTCCTCATCGTCATGTTCGCACTGGCCTCGTTTGAAGTGGCGATCACGTTGCGCGGCCAGCAACGACTTGGGTGGACTCCTGGACAAATTGGTTTCTTGTTCGCCGAGTGCAGCGTTGTCATGATCGTCATCCAAGGGTTCCTGTTCTCGGCACTGATCAAGCACGTGCCAGGCATTTGGCTCTTGGCGCCGGGACTCGGCGCGATGGTGCTCGGCCTCATGCTCATGCCGGTCACGGCAAACTTCGACCAGATATTGCTGCTCGTCGTTCTCACCTCCGCGGGGGCGAGCGTCGTTGCGCCGATGATCACCTATTGGGCATCGATCGGTGCCGGCTTGGCGCAAGGCGCAGCGTTGGGCACGCAGACGGCGGCCTCAAGTCTCGGTCAAGCACTGGGATCGGCAGCCGTCGCCACGACGTTCAGCATCTCGCCGGCCGCACCGTTTTGGCTCGCAGCCGCGCTCCTTCTCGTCGGCGCGGGACTGTTAGCGACGAGCGGCGCGCGTGGGGTGGTGACGCGGGACTCCTCCCTGTAATGGCCCGCTCCGTTCGTGCGTCGAATGCGGGTGCAGGGAGCGATTTCAGTTCTGCGCGAGATTGAAGAATTGAATAGGTCAAGAAGACCTGCAGATTTTGTCCTACGAGGAGAAAGAGCCATGCAAGTTATCGATCCTGTTTGCGGTATGCAAATCGAAAGCACCACGGCCACGGCGACGGAGGGCGCCGGGGACCAAAGACTTTATTTCTGTTCCGCTTCTTGTCGCGACAAGTTTCGAGCAAATCCCGACCGATATGTGAAGCCGAAATAAATGATCGCCGGCGTGTTTTCTCGGGCCCATCATAGACGCCCGGAAAGCGAGTCAACTTGGCAATGGCAGAGGGCGGTCTATGTAATGAACCCGCCTCGGCTGGCGATTCCGCTTGGGCTGGTGTTGGTTTCCTGAGGTCGAAGTGAACCCTCAGCGAAGCGGCTGGGCGAAGACGTCGGGCGCCGGGCTGTAATGAAGTATTCTCCATGCGCTTCTAGGCCGCGGGGGATCTCATTTCATGAAGAATGCCAACCGTCTCGGTAGCACGCTTGGGCTGACGTTCGGTGCTCTCTACGTCCTGTGCTCCCTTTTCTTCGGCCGGCCGCAAGGCTACGCGTCGTTGACGGTGGGCTATGTGGCCAGCGCGCTATACACCATCATCCTCGACGCAATGTCGGGGACGACCAAGGTAAGTTGACGCCGTGCGGTCCGGTCCGTCGCTCGGATGCGACTCTTCGCCGACGCTTCATAAGGCCTTCACTTGTACATACTACATGTGGTCGTATGAACAGCCTGCGCGAATACGAGCAGGCCGTCGTCTTCACGCTCGGTCTTTCTCCCACATGCGTAGCCCCGCTCCCATCACGCTGGTTCCCTCATACAGCCTGCGCTATTTGCAGACGCTGGCGGAACTT
>VFSW01004259.1_pt1 | contig 21362 bp, 15 predicted proteins | sample 5358111 | NCBI WGS metagenome assembly VFSW01 (sample SAMN11554181, study PRJNA540505) | mine drainage metagenome | isolation source: sediment from site ElyBrook_90M | place: USA: Ely Copper Mine, Vershire, VT | collected 2017
TTTGTCACAAGATCCAGTACCAGTTGAGCGGCCGCTTCGCCCAGCTTGGCTGTGGACTGGTCGACCGAGGAAAGCGGAATCTGCAGATATTGGGAATAGCGCACGTTATCGAACCCCACAAATGCGATATCCCCCGGAATGGAGAGCCCTGCGTCCAACGTAGCCTTCATGGCGCCAATCGCGATCACATCATTGTGACAGAACACTCCATCGGGACGTGGGCGCTGCTTGAGGAGCATCCGCATCATGTCAAATCCGGCTTGGTCATTTGTTTTCTTGTTCCCCGTACCGGGTAAAACAAACTCCTTACGGAGTTCCAAGTGATGGTTACGCAACGCGGTTCTGAATCCACGGAAGCGATCGCCCGCAGGACTCAGATCGGGACTCCCGATATAGGCGAGCCGCTTTCGTCCCAGTTGAATCAGGTGTTCCGTTGCAAGCGTTCCACCCGCCACATCGTCGGTGCCCACAAAGTTGGCCCGCAACTGCGGCAGGGGTCGGTCAATCAGAACGAACGGTCTACTTTGACTGCGCAGGGTATCGAGCCCTTTGGCATTCTGTTGGCACGATGCAAGCAGCAGGGCATCCACCCCCCGCGCGAGCATGGTGCGAATCTCCGACTGTTCGATCTGCGCGTTCTCTTCAGAAAAAGACAGAATCAGCCCATAGGATTGCTTGCGCAGAGCGCCGCCCAGCGATTTCGCGAATTCGGTAAAGAATGGATTGAGCAGGTCAGGAACAATGAGGCCCACAATGAACGACTGCCCCGTCGCAAGGCTGCGGGCAGCCAAATTTGGCTGGTAGTCCAGCTCTCGCATCCGTTTCAGGACCCGCTGGCGGGTGGTCTCGCTAATGTCTGTTTTGCCCCGCAGCGCTTTTGAGACCGTCATGACCGAGACATCGAGCTCGCGTGCAATGTCCTTCAGACGAATCGCCATCCAGGCCACCTGAATTTTCAGCAATTGATGCGCGCAACCTGCCCCGTCTGCGGATGCCGCATATCAGCGAGAACACAGCAACGACGGAATCGTTACTCTTTCGAGCAGTGCCGTCGCGGCTCGATCTACCAATCGATCTTGTCGGGGAAGAACTCCGCAATCAAATCTTCATAGTAGGGCTTGAGTTCCACCACACTTGGTTTGGCCGCACCCTTTGAATAGAGATCGTATGGGTTGAACTTCTTCACCCAGGGAAGCATCTCTTCGTCATGCTTCGACAAGAGATGATCGTAGGCGCCCTGCTGGTGCCACGCGTAAAACGAGTGGAATCGAAGCATGTATAGCGCTTCTTCCGGCATGTAGTTCTTGACCACGTGGCCAATGTAAGCATCGTGTCCCCACGACATGTGGACCTTGTCCAATCCGCAATGCGGCTCGTAGATGCCGTACTTCGTCTGATACTCGGGCACTCCGCTGTCGGGGTTGGCAGCAAAATACTCAGGAAACACCACCTTGTCCGAGTAAGCGCAGCCTACAGGAAACGTATCGCCCACAACCGCCCACTGCGGTTCGCCATACAGGCACAGCACCTTGCCTAGGTCGTGAATAAAACCCGTCAGAATCATCCAGCGCGGATGGCCGTCTTTGCGAATCGCCTCCGATGTCTGCATCAGGTGTTCGATCTGGGTCAGATCCGTGTCTGGGTCGCTCTCGTCGACCAGCGTGTTCAAAAACTCCGCGGCCTCCCAGATGCTCCTCTGGCCCTGCTTTAGCGCGAAGTATTCCTCTTCCTTGGCAAGAACAAACTCCAGCGTCTGCAACCGATGATTCGTCTTGTAAAACTCGGCGACAGAAGGCACCACCGCGGCGTCGTAGTTGCGAAACTCCGACTCCGACTTTCCCTCCCGGTATCGGCCGGCGACAAACTCGCCCCAGCCATCCTCAATTGCCAAGCCTTCGGATGCGGCTTTTGAAGTTACAGGTCCCATGGACACCTCGTGCGCAGCTCGAACCTTGCGAGCAGCGTTACCGATAAAGTACCCCGATCGCAAGGTCAAATGCAAGCGGAATCAATATGCCCGATTGCCCGGAAACTCGTCGCCCGGTTCTGACTCATGTTTTCTTCGATTTAAGGATGCGAATCGATCGAACTCGACCATCTGCTGGCTTGGCCTTCTATTGCGGCAACCGCACCAGCATTGCAACGCAGAAGTCGCCATAACTCGTCAAACTCGGCGATACGATAAGCAGCGACAAGGTGGCAACGGACGATGCCTTCCATACAATAATCTGCAATCTCTATTTCTCCAGAATCACCGTGGGATTCGAGACAAATCATTCGGAGAGTACGCATCGATGAAAAGCTATACCGAGTATCTCGTGTTTCAAACCGGAAAGCGCAAGGAAATGGTGCATATCACCGATCAGGTGCAGCAGATCGTCAAGCGCAGCGGCGTTCAGGATGGCCTCTGCTTCGTGTCGCCCATGCATATCACAGCGGCCATCTATGTGAATGATCTGGAAGAAGGCCTGATCGATGATATTGGAAAATGGCTGGAACAACTCGCCCCCGCCCGGTCCGATTACAAACACCACCAGACCGGCGAAGATAACGGGGATGCTCACCTCAAGTCCCTCTTGCTGCATCATGAAACGACGTTGCCGGTCACCGCGGGAAAGTTAGACCTGGGCACCTGGCAGAGAGTCTTCTACGCCGAGTTCGACGGGCAGCGCCGCAAGCGAGTGATCGTCAAAGTACTCGGTGTGGAATAGCCGCATCTGCCGATGCTCAGGCTGCGTCACTCTCCGTCCGTGATCTTGTGCCACGGACCAGTAGGGCTTTGAAAGCTCGGAAGAGACAGATCGATCTTCGTGCGTGGCAGAACCACCAAGTCAACGCGCCGATTCACTGCGCGCCCTTCCGTGGAATTGTTGCTCGCCACGGGGTGGAACTCGGCGTACCCGGCGGCCGAGAGCCGGTCTGCGGGCACCGCATGCAAATCCAGAAACATGCGGGCGATGTGAGTCGCGCGCGCAGACGATAGCTCCCAGTTCGAATCGAATGCGGCAGTATGAATCGGGATGTTATCCGTATGGCCTTCGATCCGTAGATCGTACGGAGTGCGTCCCAGGGCAGCGGCAATCGGTCGCAGCGTGGTAAGCGTCTCAGCCCGTGGCGTGGCGGACCCCGAGTCGAAAAATCCCGCTTCGCGCAAGCTGATCACCAGCCCGTCGCGACCCATCTGGATCGAAACTGTATGTTGCGCAACCTGGTTAGACAACCTCTGCTGCAGCTCGCGCCTTACTCGATCGAGATCTTCCTTCACCTGGGCCGGCGCAAGCACATCCTCTCCCATAACAATATTCATTGGCATCAGAGCCTTCTCCGTCTCCGAGCCAATGCTTGCGGCTGTTGTTGGCTTGCGGCGGACATCGGCAAAGATGCCCAACGAGCGGAATGCCGAATCAATCGACTCCGACACCTGCATCTGCTTCTTCTGGTCGGCCTTCGCAAACGCATACAGCACCACAAAGAAGCCAAACAGCAAGGTAATGAAGTCGGCATAGGACACAAGCCAGCGCTCATGCGTAACGCGGCTCTTGGATGCGCGCCCCCTCATGCCTCGCGCTCCGCTTTTTTAGGCTTCGACTGCTCGACAAAGCCCGAAAGTTTAACCTCCAGCATGCGCGGATTCATTCCTTCCAGAATCGATATCACTCCCTCCAGCATCATCTCGCGCCGCTGATAATCTTCGTGTATCCGAATTCGCATCTTGCCCGCGAGGGGAAGAAAAAACAGGTTCGCAATCCCCACTCCGTAAATCGTGGCTACAAAGGCAACTGCAATGCCGCGCCCCACTTCCTGAATATTGTCCAGATGCTGCATCACCTGGATCAGGCCAAGCACCGCGCCCAGAATCCCGATGGTCGGCGAAAATCCTCCCGCCGATTCAAACACCGAGGGCAGCCGTTCTTCGCTCTCCGTCTTTGACTCCAGGCTCACCTGCATGATCTTTCGAAGATCGGCAGGTTCCGTCCCATCCACCGCCAGCATCACTGTCTGCTTGAGAAAAGGATCCTGTATGGTTTGCAGGTCGGCATCGAGCGAGACAACGCCGTTGCGGCGCGCCTTGTTGGCAAACGCCACCAGCAGGCGAATAAGTTGATCGTGATGTTTGCGCGGCACCGCAAACACATGGGCCATGCTGCGGCACGCAGCCACCACCGTAGTCAAAGGGAACTGCAGCAGCACCGCTCCCATCGTTCCGCCAAACACAATCAAAGCCGCCGTGGGCTGAAGTATCTGTCCCAGGTTACCGCCTTCAATCAGCAGCCCCGCGATGATGCCGGCCACGGCCAGAAACACTCCGCCGATACTGGCTTTATCCATGCAACGCTCCTTGAAGGCTTAATGGTTGATCCTCGTTGTCCGCACTTCATTCATTGCGACTCTGCTTCCGGTCATCCCACGGCATCAGGGTTTCGCCTGCCCCGAAACATCGAGACTGGCAAGGGACACGACCCCCTGCACCTCGGCACTGGAGGTCAGCCGACGGGCCACGGCCGCCAGCAGGCGCGCACGATAGGCCAGCACGCGCTCCGTCACCACGCCGCATTCCTCGCGCACAATCAGCTTCTCTCCGGTGATCAGAGTAAGCATCGTATCCGGCGATGCCTCCGCCGTCTTGATCAGGTCGCTGTTCAGCACCATGGGATTGCCATTCAGCCTGGTAAGTTCAATCATTGGCCCGATCCCCCTTCAATGGAGTTATCGACGAGTTATGGCAAAGATTCAAAGATTAAAGTAACGCGGGCTAAGTGTCCCGCGCTGGACACAATCGCCGCGGCAATAAAGTCCCCGACATCGACGCCGAAGAATGGGCCAGATGCGACGGCGCCAACCCGGCAGCAGCAGCCCAGGGCAACACAGAACAATGGGAGCAGGCATTCTGGGAATGAGCCGTAAATCAACGCATCCAACAAGGAGTACCCCATGTCCCTGGGTGTCTTGAATAATCTCAACGCTATCTACGCGGCAAACAACCTCAATAACACAAGCAACAGTCTGACCAAGACCCTGCAGCAGCTATCTTCCGGCTCCAAGATCAACTCCGGCGCCGACGATGCCGCCGGCCTCTCACTGGTCAATGGCCTCCAGGCCAATGCGACGGCCCTGAGCCAGTCTCAGACCAACGCTTCAGAAGGTGTCGGACTGTTGAAAGTCGCCGATGGTGCTCTCTCGCAAGTGACAAACCTGCTCAACCGTGCCGTGACGCTTTCCACTGAGGTCTCGAACGGCACCCTAAACAGTTCGCAGCAGACCGCCGCCAATCAGGAATATCAGTCGATTCTTTCGGAAATCAATAACATCGGATCGACAACCACTTACAACCAGAAGGCCGTCTTCAACAGCACTACAGACATTTACACGGGAGATTCGTCGACGACGGGCGCGTCGATCAATAGTCTCAACATCCGAGGGTTGTCTTCGTCCAACGTGGGTGATTCAGGCGGCGCGATGGCTTACACTGGCGGCCAAAGCGTGTTCATCAATCTCTCTGACGCCACGCATAACGCGCAGTCGACAGATACGTTGACGGGCGGCTCGGGCGGCGTTACCAGTACGATCAGTGTCTCCTACCTGCGGCCCGATGGCTCAACGGCAGCCACCACCATAAGCGCCGGCGCAGGAACCAGTTATGACAACTCGGTGCAGGGCATGATCTCGGCGATCAACGGTGCCGGCCTGGGTCTTACAGCCACCTTCGCCACAGGCGCGCAAGCCGGCCTGTCCGGCGCCACAGCTACCCAAACCGGCATCGTCGTCTCCGGCTCAGTTGGTACAGGCGCGGCTCCCACAACCACCACATTCAACGTGGAACTGACCAACAGCGCGGCAGCGACAGCGGTCACGGATTCTGCAACCACCGATGGCGCTTTCGCGGCGGGGTCAGGCGGAACGGCCACCATCAGCTACTCCGACGCTGCAGGTACCAACCTGAGCGCCACCGACTTGACCAGCCAGTCGAATGCCCAGGCCGCGCTCACCAAGCTCAACGCAGCTATCAGCAGCGTGTCTGCCCAGGACGGCTACATCGGCGCCCAGATCAACACGCTGAATGCGGTCAGTTCCGTTCTCAGCACCCAGCAGCAAAACGTTGTCGCCGCCCAAAACGCAGTGCAGGCCACCGACTACGCGCAGGCCGCTTCTGACATGTCCAAATTCCAGATCCTCAGCCAGACCGGTATCTCCGCTCTGGCCCAGGCCAACAGCATGCAGCAGGAAGTCACCAAGCTGCTGCAGTAGATCGGCACACGCCGCGGCGGGTGGCAAACCAGCGAAGGGCGTCCCAAGGGGCGCCCTTCACTGCGCCGGGCCGCTTTCCACAACAGCCGTGAGTCTTTTCCAATCCTCATCAAAGCCAGTTGGCTCGCCGACTGCTTGAAACTCCACGGAGGCTGCTATGGGAACAGTAGGACTAAGCTTCGGGTCGCCAACCAGCGGCGCCGGTTTCGATGTAAGCGCCACCGTCTCCCAGATCGTCGGCCACTTAAAGAATGTAGAGACGCCCTGGAAGAACCAGTTGACGTCTCTACAAAGCCAGGACACCGAACTGTCCACCCTGGGAACTCTGTTCTCGAAGCTTTCCAGCGACCTCAGTTCGCTCACCGACTTCACGGGCGTCATGGCGCAAAAGACCGGAGCAAGCTCCGACACCAGCGTACTCGAGTTAACGGCAGCCTCCACCTCGGCCATCGCCGGCACGCACTCGGTGATCGTCAACAACCTGGCCCAGACATCCAGCGGCTACCTCGATGAGATCGCCAACTCATCCGATCAGCTCTCCGGCACTTTCTCTATCTCGGTAAACGGAAACACGCAGCAGTTTGATCTGAGCCAGTTATCCAACCCAACGCTCTCCGGTCTCGTCTCGGCCATCAACTCATCGGGGGTCGGCGTCTCTGCAAGCATTTTGACTGACGCTGCCGGGTCCCGCCTGAGCCTGGTTTCAGGCACGTCGGGTCTCGATGGACAAATGACGGTCACTTCCGCCATCGCTGACGCCGCGGCGGTAAGTGGTACGAATCCAAACGGCGCATTGAACTATAACTCCACCGTGGACGCCAAAAACGCATCGCTCGTCGTCGATGGCGTGCCCCTGTCGAGCGCAACCAACATCGTGTCCAATCTCATTCCCGGTGTTACCTTCCAAATGCTCTCCGCCAGTCCAACGGACTCAAATGGAAACAAGGTGGGCATACAGGTCGTGATCGGCAACGACAACGCGTCTGTCGAGAGCACCATCAACACCATGGTTACGGACTATAACTCGTTGATAAGCGCCATCAACGGTCAGCAGGGAAACGACAGTTCCGGAAACGCGGAACCGCTGTTTGGCTCGCCGACCCTTTCGTTGCTCCAGCAGCAGCTTCTCGGCGGCGTCAATACGCAGAACCCAAGCGGGTACTTCGATCCGATCGCCAACCTGAGCGATACCTTTTCCGGCACTCTCCAGATCGCGGTGGGGGGTGGATCGCCCCAGCAGATCGACATGTCCACCCTCTCCGATCGGACGCTCCCTGGCCTGGCCAGCGCCATTAACGCGGCCGGCATGGGCGTCACGGCCAAAGTGGTCACCGACGCCAGCGGATCACGGCTGCTCCTGGTCTCAGGAATCGCTGGATCGGCAGGAGCGCTGAAAGTAAGCTCGTCGCTCACCGATACCGCCGCATCTAACTCGCTGGCTTACACCGATAGCGGATCGCAAATTTCAAGTCTGGCGAATCTGGGCATCAGCATGAACAACGACGGATCCATCAGCCTCGATGTTGCTTCTCTCGATGCGGCGCTGAACTCCACCTTCAGCGGAGTTACAGGCTTCTTTCAAAACGCCGACAGTTGGGGCCAGACATTCTCCAACATCCTGGATAACGCCGGCACAAGTTCTTCGAAAGGGATTCTGACCCTGGCGCAAAACGCCAACAGCAGCATGGAATCCAATCTCAACCAATACATCTCCAAAGAGGAGAGCATGATCTCCGTCCAACAAAAGTCCCTCACCGCAGAACTGAACAGCGCCAACCAGATCATGCAGTCGATCCCGTCGCAGTTGGACAGCACCAGCATGCTCTATTCGGCTATCACCGGCTATAACCAGAACAAGTAGATACATTCCTGCCGGCTCCGGAAGTTGAGACCCGCCCGCGGCCGTCTGGCCGCTTCAACTCGATTAACGTCTCAAGGAGTGATGTTCCCATGGGAGCTTATCAACAACATGCGCTTGAAGGTGCGTCGGCGGTCGATCTGGTGGTGGCGCTCTATGATGGCATGACCCGCTTTTTGTATGCCGCCGCCGATGCGGTAGACCGGGGCGATGAAGCCGGCAGGCGCGTGGCCGTCAAGCGCACCCTCGACATCATCATTCATCTACAGGCCCGCCTGCGCATGGACGTAGGCGGCCGCCCCGCCGAGGCGCTCAGCGAATTCTATGCCTCGGTCTTTGCGCAGATCCTGCAGGCCTCCTCATCAGCGTCCCGGCCCAGGTTCGAGCACGCCATCGAGTGTGTCCGCAATGTTCGTGAGGCCTGGCGCCAGGTGGCCAGGGATCCCGAGGTGAATCCAGCGCCACTTCAGATAAACGCAGGCGCCGGATCTGTCTTTGCAGAGGATGGCTGCCGGATCAACGGTGCATCCGGCTCCAGTTGGAACGCCTGAGTGTTGCTCTTCAAGCTCTCCTGAACAGGCCTTCCGCGCATGCGTGCTCTCCGCCCCTCATCCGGCAACGGTGAGTTCTTCTTCGAGTTGTTGCTTTTGATAAAGGCTGGCGTAATAACCATCCTGCGCGAGCAACTCATCGTGCTTGCCCAACTCCACAATCTTGCCTCGGTTCAAGACGGCAATCTGATCCGCGTGTCTCACTGTAGATACGCGGTGCGAAATCAGAATCGTGGTCGAGCCCGCGGTATAGCTGCGAAGACCCCCGAGAATCCGCTCTTCCGTATAGGTGTCCACCGATGCCAATGCGTCGTCGAGGATAAGAATCGCGGGCCGCCGCAGCAACGCTCGCGCAATCGCGGTGCGCTGTTTTTGCCCGCCCGACAGTGTCACGCCGCGCTCTCCCACCATCGTCTCAAAGCCCTGCGGAAACTCCTCGAACTCCTGTCGAACGTGGGCTGCCTCCGCCGCTTCCAGCAGATCCTCGACCCCCGCTTGCGGCGCGCCAAAGCCCAGGTTCTCCCGCAGCGTCTCGCTGAACAGGAATGTCTCCTGCGGCACCATCCCGATGTTGTGCCGCAGCACGGCCAACGGATATTGGCGCACCGGCCGTCCATCGATAAGCAATGAACCCTCCGGTGCTTCATAGAGACGGGAGATCAGGTTCACCAGCGTGGTCTTGCCCGACCCCGTGGGTCCTACGATAGCCAGGCTCGATCCGGCAGGCACGTGCAGCGACACGTTATGCAGAACCGGAGTGTCGCCATAACTGAAATCCAAATCGTGGAATTCAATCTCGCCCTGAAGCACGGCATCTGCGGGAATGGACATATCGGCTGCGCTGTCGTCGATTGCAGGTTCGGCGCGCAGCAACTCATCGATGCGCGTCACGGACGCCGTGCCCCGCTGGAAGATATTCACCACCCAGCCCACAGCGATTATGGGCCAGATCAGCAGGATCATATACGTGTTGAACGCCACGAATTCGCCCACAGAGATGCGATGCTCCAGTACCAGGTGGCCCCCCGCCATGAGAGTTATGACCATCGATACGCCCAGGATGAACTCCAGCGTCGGCCACAACATGCCCATCAGTTGCACCAGTCGCAGCGCACGGGAAATGTACCGGCGGTTGAGTCGTTCGAACAACCCGATCTGCGATTCTTCCTGGGCAAACGCGCGCACCAGGCGTGCTCCGGAGTAATTCTCCTGCGCCTGCGAAGAGATCTCGGAAAAGCTGGCTTGGATCCGCTCAAACCGGTCGTGAATCTTTCGTCCCAGGTATTGCACAAGAATGCTGGCGACTGGCGCCGGCGCCAATGCCACCAGCGTCAGGTACGGGCTGATGCGGAGCAGAAAAAACAACGCGCCCACGGTGAACATGAGCGTGTTGGCGCTGTACATGATTGCCGGCCCCAGCAACATGCGCACGGCATTCAGATCGTTGGTGAGCCGGGCCATGATGTCACCCGTGCGGTAGCGCTGATAGAAGCCCGAGTCCTGCTTTTCCAGGTGGCGGAATAGGTCATTGCGCAGGTCGAACTCGATCTCCCGCGAAATGCCGATCAGGATCCAGCGCTGAGCGTAAAGAAAGATGCCTTTTACCAGCGCGATGGCCACCAGCGTACCCGCGAGCAGAACGATCCTGCCGTGCGTGATGCCGTGATTTAGCTCGTCGATTGCCTGCTGCAGCACCTTGGGAAATAGCACCCAAACCGCATTCGTCGCGACGACGGAAAGGCTCCCCCAGAGGTAACCCCAACGGTAGCGGCGCATGTAAGCGAAGAGGGGAAGTAGGTCGCGAAGCATATTCTTATTGTATCGGGGACAGTTCGAACCGGACGGGCGCGCTGCGCAGATTCTTGCGGGGCAGGGAATCGGACCAGGCGGGCCTGACGGCTTTACGTTGGAGTTCTCAGCAGCAGGTAGCCTCCGGTCAGGCCAAACAAAATGTCGGATGACCATGCGGCCAGCGGCGCGGGAAGGTAGTTCACCGTGCCCATGGCGCCAAACAGCCCATCGATCACCCAGTAGGCGAGCGCCACGGCAATGGCCACAGCGATGCCGCTGAGTGAGCCGCGCCGCCCCATCGACAGAGCGAACGGAATCGCCAGAACGGCCATCACCACCGCAATCAATGGGTACGCCAGTTTGTGCCACAACGCCACCCGTAGGCGCATGGTGTCAAATCCGCTCTGGCGCAGATCCCGGATATAGTGGTCCAACTGGCCAAAGTTCATCTCCTGCGACTGCAGGCTTTCCTTCTTGAAGTAGTTCGGTTCTTCGTGAATCTCGGCAAACGTGGTGTTGATAAATTCGCGATACCGGATCGTGTCTTCCCCGTCCAGGTCGCGTTCCCAGCCGTTCTGAAACTTCCACGAGCGCGAATCGCTATCCCAGAATGCACGGGACGCGAAGATGCGGCGCGTGATCGCGAAGGTGGCCGGGTTGAATTCAAACACCGACAGGTTTGCAAACTCATTGCGATCGGGATCGAAGAACTGGTAGTAGAAAATACGGCTCGGCTCCCCCGCATGCGGTTCGCCGAAGATCCACTTCTGATCCGGGTGCAAGAACGTCTGCGGTGGACGTCCCTTGATCACGCTGCGCAGCGCCTCCTGCTTGCGATTGGCCTGCGGCAGATAAAACTCGTCGAAGAGAAAGAGGCTCACGGCGAGCAACGCTGCAATGGACACTATAGGAATCACCAGCCTGTACAGGCTGATCCCCGTCGCTTTCATGGCAATGATTTCGCTGTTGCGATTCAATACCCCAAACGTCACCAGCACCGCAATCAGCACAGCCAGCGGCGCGATGGTGTAAAGCATGCTCGGGGTCAGATTCACGAGATAGGCGCCCACCGTGGTCAGCGGAATATGGTTGCGAATGATATCGCCCACCAGCTCAAAGAACGTGAAAACCAGCATCAGCAGCACAAAGCCGCCCAGCACCAGAAAAAATGTATTCAGGAACTCGCGTATCACGTACTCGTCCAGAATGCGCGGAAACACGCTTCGCGAAGCGCTTCGGACAACACGCGGCTGCAGCCGATCGAGGAATCTGCTCAGGTGCACCCCGTTTTCCCCGAAAGGCGCAGCGGGTTTCTCCCTCGGCGATCGTGACGTCCAGCTCGTGATCGCGCTCAGAACACGTCCGCCGCTCGCCATCTGCCACAGAAGGAAGATCCCGGCCGCTGCGAACACCAGGTTCGCCAGCCACACCGCCAGTGTAACCGGCAGTTTGTCCTGTCGGGCCAGCGCCACGCCCGTGTACGAAAGAATGTAATAGCAAACCACCAGCAGAATCGTAAAGACGAATCCCGAGCTCTTGCCTCCGCGCCTCGAAACGACTCCCAGCGGCACCCCCAGCAGCATCAGAACCAGGCAGGCCACAGGATAGGAAAAGCGGTTGTTCAATTCAATCAGGTATCGCTTGTTATTCGGTTCGTGAATGCGTATCAGCAGCGTTTTCGTTGAGAGCGCGTAGATAGCCGTATCCATGCGCCCCAGGCGAACGGCGCTCTGCGGGTTGAGTCGCAGCGTCAAATCTGTCGTGGTGAACTTGGAAACGGTATATTGTTGCGGCCGATTCGCAACCACGTCGTGACGCGCTCCATCGCGCAGGCGCATCAGCAAATCCTGCGAAGGATCGTTCACGACCGTAGCCGAAGCCGCCGTGGTGATGCTGGGTGAGGCGGGGTCGGTCACGTCGGCGATGAATACCTGCCGCCAGTTGGCCGCGCCCGTTCCCCCGCGCACATCCTGCACATAGAGAACCAGGTTGCGAAAGTCTTCGTAGAAGACTCCTCGCTGAATCTCGTACGACGCCTGCGAAGCAGCCAACGACTGCTCCATTTCCAGAATTGCCCGGTTGGCTCGCGGAGCGACGTAAAGCGAATTGAAAAGGCCCAGCAGCGTGCCGCCAATGGAGACGATGGAAGCCACGCGCACAAAATAGTTGATGCCCAGCCCCGATGCCCGCATGGCGATAATCTCGCTGTCCGCAGCCAGCCGGCTCAGCCCCAGCAGAATTCCCACCAGCACCGACATCGGAATCGTGACCCACAACAGGTTGGGGAGCGTTAATACAAAAATCTCCATCACGTTCGTAAACGTGGAACTGTTGCGGACCACCATCTCCAGAATCTGCGGAAGGCGGGGCATGAAAAGAATGAACGTAAAAAGCGCGCAGCCAATGAGAGCGTGGGAGAGGATCTCGCCGAGAATGTAGCGGGTCAGGATGCGCACTGAGGAAGACCTGCTCCTAGTCTAGCTTGCTAGGCTGGCCTCGACGATAGTCGGCCGCCAACGCCGCAGGCGCAGGCTGTTGGTCAGTACGCTGACTGAACTGAACGCCATGGCCGCGGCAGCCAGCCAGGGACTCAGCAGGATATGAAAAGCAGGGTAAAGCAGACCCGCGGCCAGCGGAATTCCCACCACGTTGTACCCGGCCGCCCAAATCAGGTTCTGCCGCATCACGCGCAGCGTCGATCGTGCCAGGTCCAGAGCTGCCGGAATCGCCGACGGTTGCGCGCGAAGCAATAGAACATCGCCGGCCTCCTGCGCCAGATCCGCACCCGACCCCAACGCGATGCCAGCATCCGCCTGCGCTAAAGCGCCTGCATCGTTAATTCCGTCGCCTACCATGCCCACGCGCAAACCGCTCTGTTGCAGGGCTCGGACCCGTGCAAGTTTCCCGGCGGGGTCAAGGCCGGCTTCCAACTCTGAGATTCCAGCCTGCTTGGCAATCGGGCCCGCGGCGGCGGCGGAGTCGCCTGTCAGCATCAACACGCGCAGTCCGCTCTTTTTCAGCGCGGCCACCGCTTCAGCCGCGTCTGCCCGCAATGCGTCGCGAGCGTCAAAATATCCCGCCGGCACGCCATCGAGGGCCATCCAAAGCCGCGTAACTCCGGGCTCGGCCGGAGCAATCCCGTCTGGCAGCGCGATAAAAAACTCCCCAAACAATGCCTCATTGCCGAGCGTGCACTCGTGCCCCTCCACGTTCGCCGTCAACCCGCGGCCCGGCAAAATCTGCACTTCGCCCGCAGCCGGCCAAACCATGCCGAGACCGCGCGCATGGTCCACAATGGCGTGCGCCAATGGATGATTCGACCGCTCCTCGGCCGCCGCCGCCATACGCAGCAAATCGTTCTCCGCGTGTCCCGCAAGCGGATAAACCGCCGCCAGCACCGGCCGTCCCACCGTGAGCGTGCCGGTTTTGTCCAGCACAATCGCGTCCAGATGCGCCAGTCGCTCCAAAGCTTCGCCGCCCTTGAACAGGACCCCCAATTGCGCCCCCCGGCCCACGGCAACCGTCAGCGCAGCGGGCACCGCCAACCCCATGGCGCAAGGGCATGCAATCACCAGCACGGCGACAGTGTTCGCCAGGGCCAGTTGCAGCGAACCCGCCGCCAGCAGCCACGCGAAAAACGTGATCAGAGCCAGCGCCAGCACTACAGGCACAAAAATGGAACTCGCCCGATCGGCCAGCCGCTCCATCGGCGCTCGCGAAGACTGCGCCTGCTCCACCATCCGCGTAATCTGCGCCAGCACCGTGGCCTCGCCCAGCGACTGCGCCCGACAAACCACCGCGCCGTCGTAGTTCAGCGACCCCGCAAGCACGCGCCCGCCCACCTCGCGCGGCAAGGGCTCGGATTCTCCGGTCAGCATCGATTCGTCCACCGTGGTGCGGCCTTCCAGAATCGTGGCGTCCACCGGGAAGCGCTCACCGGGCAGCACCAGCACACTGTCTCCCGGACGAATCTCGTCCAGCGGCACAATTGTCTCTATGCCATCCACGATTCGCCTTGCAGTCACGGGGCGAAGGCGGCTCAGCGAGTCCAGCGCCGCCAGCGCGCGCCGCTTGGCCCGAGCCTCCAGCGCTTTGCCCAGCAACAAGAACCCTAGGATCAAAAGCACCGCGTCGAAGTAAACCTGCCGCCCCGGCCCAGGCCAAAGGGTGGCGAAGGCCGAGTATGCGAACGCCACACTCGTTCCCAGCCCCACAAGCGTATTCATGTTCGTCGCTCCATGGCGCAGCCCGCGCACAGCGCTCGAAAAGATGCTCCGTCCCGCCCACGGCATCAGGAAGGCCGTCACCGTCAGCAGCGACCAGCGCAACAACCCCAGCGGCATTGCATAAAGCCACGGAAACACCCGCATCAGCCCGTGGTCCAGCGCGCCCATCTCCGTGCCCAGGGGCATGGCCAGCAGCATGGCTGCCGCGCCGGCTGCCAGCGTCGTATAAGCCTTGCGTGCTGAACCCGCGTCTGCGCGCCTTTCCTGAGCAGCATTGCCGGCGGCATCGGCGCGAGGAAGAACCGCATCGTATCCCGCCCCACGAATCGCCTGCACAAAGGCTTCGGGCCGTGCCAGGGCGGGATCGAAAACCACGCTGGCGCGATGCGCCATCAGGTCCACCCGCGCCGACTCCACTCCGGCGGTCGAACGCAGCGCTTCTTCCACGTGATGCTGGCAGGCTGCGCACGTCATGCCCAGCACAGGCAAGGTCACCGATTCCGTGGCTGGTGTCGCCAACTTACTGCCCCGCTTGCGCAGGACTGGCTTCGGCGCTCGAATCCAGATGGGCCGGGTAGCCCGCCTTCGCCAGCGCCTCGACCGCACGATCCACCGGCAGCGGTTCCTGGTCGGACGCGACCCGCGCCGCGCCCACGCGGACTTCCTTCACGTTCAGTCCTTCCGTCGAAGCAAGGGCCTGGCTCACGCGCCGAACGCAGGCGCCGCAATGCATTCCATCGATACGCAATGTAAATTCCGACATCGTTTACCCCTATCCTGATTGATGATAGCTGGCAGGGTAAAGATGCAGCCATGCACTCCATGGGGCCTTCAAAAACCCGTCCGCTGTGCTGTTTGCTGGTCGCCCCGCTATCGTAGAAATCAATCGGACGTTGCGGGGGAACATGCAGCGAGAATTTCCATCATCCCCACTTGTGGGCGTCGGCGCGGTCGTGGTCCACCAGGGCCGGGTGCTCCTCGTGCAGCGCGGCACAGAGCCCATGAAGGGCCAATGGTCGCTCCCGGGCGGCCTGATCGAACTGGGCGAGTTGCTCAGCGAAGCCGTCGCCCGCGAAGTGCTGGAGGAGACCGGCCTCGTGGTCGAGCCCCTGGAACTGGTTGAACTCCTCGATCGCATCCACCGGGAGGACGAGCGCGTCCGATACCATTATGTGATCGCGGATTACCTGTGCCGGGTCGTTGGCGGGGCATTGTTTGCCGCCTCTGACGCGGATGCGGTGCAATGGGCCGGACCGGCCGAGTGGGACGCGCTTCGCCTCGATCCCCTCACCCTCCGCGTCATTCAGGCCGGCTGGCATCGCGCGAACGCGATTCCGGCGGCATTTGGAGAGAGCCTTTGAAACCGATTCAAAAACTGCAATGGGCCTTGGGTGTCGTTGGTGCGGTCGTCCTGGCCGTGGCCATCGGCTTCTGGCAGCGCCCGGTCAGCTACTTCAACCAACTGATGTACATCCAGATGGCCCTGGCCGGTGCTCACAGCCATTCGGTCGTCGTGGCCGGCCATCGCATCCACTACTACGTGCAAGGGCCGGAGGGCGGCAATGTGGTCGTCCTGGTCCACGGACTTGGCGGCCACGCCGAAGACTGGCGCAACCTCGCGCCTTATCTCGTCCATGCGGGCTATCGCGTTTACACGCCCGATCTGCCCGGCTACGGCCGCAGTGAAAAGCCGGCCGACTTCTCTTATTCCATCCCCGACGAAGCCAACGCCGTCGTGGGTTTCATGGATACGCTCGGCCTCAGGCAGGTTGATCTGGGCGGATGGTCCATGGGTGGATGGATCGTGCAGCGCATCGCCTACGAACACCCCGAGCGCCTGCGGCGCCTCATCCTTTTTGATAGTGCCGGAATCTATGAAACACCTACCTGGAATACGGCCCTGTTTACCCCCACCTCCGCTGGCGAACTCGACCAGCTCGACGCGCTGCTCATGCCCCATCCGCCCGCGGTGCCTGGGTTCATTGCACGCGATGTGCTGCGCAGGTCCCGGCAGAATGCCTGGGTCATTCAACGGGCGCTCGCAACCATGCTCACCGGCCGCGACGCAACCGACAGCCTCCTGCCGCAGTTGAAGATGCCGGTCCTCATTGTGTGGGGGTCTCTGGACCTGATCACGCCGCTCAGTCAGGGTGAGACGATGCACAAGCTCATCTCCAAATCGACCTTGGACGTGATTCAAGGCTGTGGCCACCTCGCCCCCGTCCAATGCGCTGACCGCATCGGGCCGCGGTTGGTCGAGTCTTTGAAGTAACGAACGAAGTGTCAAAAAAACAAAAGGCGCCTTCACGATGAAGACGCCTCCCCCCCCCGGGCAGATCAGACCCTAAAACGACAGTCGTGCGCTCAATTGAATCTCACGTCCCGGCGTTGAGACCTCCGTGATGCTGCCGAAGCTCGAAGTATTTACGAACCGGTTCGGCGTTCCCAGGTTAGTGTGGTTAAAAGTGTTGAAGAACTCGGCGCGAGCCTCGAACCTGGCCTTCTCTGCCACGCTGAACTCACGCACCACGCCCAGGTCCATCGTCTGCATGCCCGGCCCATACACTGAATTTCGGCCCACGTTGCCGTAGGTATACGCCGGCGGGGTCACAAAAGCGTGCGGATTGAACCAGGTCGTCGAGTTCCGGGTCCCCGGGCCAAAAATCTTCTCGCCCGTCAGGTTGGCGCGAATCGGGTTCTCGCCCACCACCGTTCCGGCATTCGCCGTATCGCCGAAAACCGAAATCGTGAGCGGGAAACCGCTCTGCACCTGGTACTCCATCGAACCGCGCCAATCGCGAGTTAGCGCGCTGGTAAAGCGGTTTGCGGTGTACGGCGCGGGACTATAAACAGCGCTCAGCGCAAAGCGGTGCCGCACGTCGCACCCGGGGCCCTTTTCCGCGTTCAGGTCGTCATTGTTCTGCGCCACGGTGGACTCGAACATCGGCGAACGAAAATCCGGCGCATTTTCCAGTGACTTGGCAAACGTGTAGTTCCCCAGGAAGCTCAACCCGTTCGCATAGCGGCGGCGCACATTCACGTAGCCCGCGTCATACCAGCTCTGCGAGGTGTTTTCAAGCAGGTTTACGGTGCTTACGGGAAATGTTGAACTGGCCACGTCAACATTGGAAGGGAAGACCGAGTTGTTGACAAAGCTGATCTTCGGGAAAGGACGGCGCGGCTGAATCAGGCCCGCTCCCGGCTGCGCGTTGTTGATCAGGTGCGCGCGCTGCAGGTGAAAACCGCCTGCGCCCAGATACCCAATCTCCAGCGTGGTTTCGCTGCCCAACTGCTTTTCAATTGAAGTGCTCCACTGCTGGATGTATTGCGGCGGGGCGTGCAACTGCAGCGCGGTAAAGCTCACCACCGTGCTGCCCAGCACCGGCGCGGGAAAGTTGAGCGTCGGAATACTCGGGATAAACGGGTCGCTCTGCGACGTCATCGGAAACACGTAGGGCACGTTGTGGCGCTGGTTGCACCACGTGTTCATGTCCACCGGCGTGTAGAAGATACCGTAGGCAACGTGTGCCACCACTCCCAGTTTCGGTATGCTCTGCGCCAACCCCAGCCGTGGCGCAAAGTTGACGCGATTCGCATACATCAACCCGCTCGGGTAGCCGTTCTGTCCGCCGATAAATACCTTCGGCGTTCCGCTGCTCAGGTCCAGGTTGGTGTTGGTGTAGCGAATATCCACCAGCGGGCTCATGTACTCATAACGCACGCCGTACGTCACTGTGGTGGTCTCCGTCAGCCGCCACGCGTCCTGTCCGTATGCGTCGGCATACCACTGCCGCAGGTCCATCTGCGGAACCCCCGCCTGTCCCTGGCGCGCCGCGGGAAGTCCCAGCAGAAAGCTTGCCAGCGAGGATCCCGTGCCGTCGTTCAGCGCGTCTTTTGTCGTAAAGCCGTTGGTGAACTGGTAAAACCCGCGGTTCTGGAAGAACCCCCACATCGGCCAGATGAATCTCTGGTACGTCGCTCCGAACTTGGCGCTGTGGCGCCCAATCTGCCAGTTCAGCGAATCGCGGCCTTCAACCACGGTGTCCCAGGCGTGCATCGGCGTAGCGGAGTAGTTGTCGCCCAGCGGCGAATAGCCCTGCACGGTGAAGTAGGGCGCGCCCCACGCCGCTGGTCCGCCAAACCCCGTACCGGTGATCCCCAACTCCGTCACGATATCGTTCTTGTTGGCGCTCTCCGTCGTGTGCATCATCGTCAGCCGCGAGATCGCCCCGGACGCCAGGTTGACCAGGTGCGATGAAAAAACATGGTTCCACTCCAGCACGCCTTGCTGAGAAAGGTCGTCATGGTAAAAGCCAAACCCCGGCAACCCCTCCGGCATAAATCCAAATTCGCCTGCTCCCGAGTACCGGAAGAATGCCGTGTCTCCGTTCGCGAAGCTGTGGTCCACTCGGAATGTTCCCTGGTCATCCGTCATCTGCTCTTTCCGGTTGTCCAGGAAGTTGTTGGCGTCGTTGCCCGCGCCCACCACGGTCGGCTGCCCCATCATGGTTGAACTGCCCATGTTCATCGTGTTCGGCTGAGGCGTGTACTTGGTCAACATGATCGAGGCCGCCTGCGTCAACCTCGACGGCGGAATCACATTCTTCACGCCGTTGTACTCAAACTGCTGGCGGATATACTGCGGATTAGTCTTGCTAGCCGGCAAGCTCGGGTTGAACCCCGGATTGGCCACCGTCGTGGCCGGATCGTAGATGTCCACGCCACTCTGGCTGAAGTCGCCCGCGACCTCCGCCGGGGTTGGCACCGTGTCCACCATCGCCATCGTCTCCACGTGCCGCAGGCCCTCGTAATTCACAAAGAAAAACGTCTTGCCAGCATGCAGTACAGGGCCGCCCAGGGAAGCGCCAAAGTTGTTTTGCACCAGAAAATTGGAGCTGCCCATCTGGTTAAACGAGTGCGCGTCCATTGCGCCATTGCGCAGAAATTCATAAGCCGTGCCGTGAAAACGTGCTGAACCCGAGCGCGTAACAATATTAATCTGTCCGCCGCCCGCCCCCCCCATATCGGCCGAATAGCTGCCGGTCTGCACCTGAAACTCCTGCACCGCGTCAGGCGACGCGCTCAGGTTCTGCGTGCTGAACGTGGGATCCGTATTCGTTGCGCCGTCCAGCAGAAAATAGTTGGCATTGGGACGACTTCCCCCGATGCTGACCGCCGACCGCTGGCCCGGCCTCCAGTACAAAGGGTTCATGTCGCCCGTTGAAGCGCCATGGCTCACATGGGCTCCGGGCACCGTAAGCACCAGGTCGATCAGCATCCGGCCGTTCAGGGGCAGGGAATCCACCGAGCGTTGATCCACCACTTCGCCCACGCTGGCGTCCTGCGTCTTCAGCAGCTCGCCCGCTGCCTTCACAGTCACCGTCTGGCTGTCGCCATTCAAATGCAACTGCAAATCGAGTGTCGCCTGCTGCCCCACTTCCAGGTCAATCGTCTCCGTCGCCTGCTTGAATCCGGAACTATCCACCGTCAGGCGATACGCCCCGGGCTGCAGCCCGGCGATCTCGTACAGCCCGGCCTCATTCGCGGCAACCTCGCGCTCCGCGCCCGTTCCCGTCGCTGTAATGTGAACATGGGCGCCCGCCACCGGCCGATGCTGCGGGTCAAGGATCGATCCCCGCACCACGGCGTAATTACTCTGCGCCCGCGCGGCGGTCAAGGTGAATAGCAGGCAGACTGCTACGTAGAAACTTCTGCGGATCATGGCTCTCCTAGGAACAAAGACTTTCATTGAAGTGTCCTCGAATGGGACAGGTACGTTGGACCCAGGCACATGCGTTGTGTACCCGGATAGACCTCAGTTGCGCGTTTCCGTGGCACCTCGGGCAAACCGGACGACACGGCGGGGAGCGCAATTAGCTTCAATGAAGTCTCGGCCCCAGGGGGCAAACAAGTCTTCCCCCTTTGGGTTGGCCTCCACCTCATCCCTTCGATGGAGAGCCAAAAAACAAGGGCCACTCCATGAAGGAATGGCCCTTGCGGTGATGCGGAACAAATCGTGCGAAGCAGAAAAACCTTACACGCCAATCACCGCGCAGAGTTCCTTCACGGCCGCCGCGCTCTTCTTCAGCGCCGCATCTTCTTCCGGCGTCAGCTTGATTTCGATGATCTTTTCCAATCCGGCCGCGCCTAGCTTGCAGGGCACGCCGATGTAAAAGCCATCGATGCCATACTCGCCCTGCAGATAGGCCGCGCAGGGAAGTATCTTCTTTTTGTCCTTGAGAATCGCTTCCACCATCTCCACCGCGGCTGCGGAAGGAGCGTAATAGGCGCTGCCCGTCTTCAGGTACTTCACAATCTCCGCGCCGCCGTCCCGTGTGCGCTGCACCAGCTCTTCCAGGCGTGCCGGTTCAATCAGCTCGGTAATGGGAATGCCCGCCACCGTCGAGTAGCGGGGTAGCGGCACCATCGTGTCGCCGTGTCCGCCCAGTACAAATGCCGTCACATTTTCCACGCTGACGTTCAGCTCCTCGGCAATAAAAGTGCGGAATCGCGCCGAATCCAGCACGCCCGCCATGCCAATCACGCGCTCACGATTAAACCCCGCCTGGCGGAATGCGGCTTGCGCCATCGCATCCAGAGGGTTCGACACGATGATCAAAATGGACTCCGGCGATTGCGCCACCACCTTCTGCACCACGTCCGACATGATCTTGAAGTTGGTGTGCAGCA